>ERZ773138.1060-NODE-1060-length-28481-cov-3.078449_pt1 | contig 28481 bp, 36 predicted proteins | sample MGYA00511114_ERZ773138 | MGnify/ENA primary metagenome ERZ773138 (study PRJEB29015, sample SAMEA2737805) | human gut metagenome | biome: human gut; feature: human-associated habitat; material: faeces | place: China | collected 2012 ...
TGATATTGCAGAACTGATTTCTGATGCTTCCACGGAAGAAAAGAACCTGCTTAAGAACCGTATGCAGGTGATTATGCAGAAAATCCAGTAACAATTATTAGAGGGATATGCTTTGTATCCCTCTAAATTTGCACCTTGACAACTGAATATTGGTTGATGATTTGTGCGCTGGATATTCCCATAACAGGAAATATGTGGTATAATTGTTCATACTTATACGAAGGAGGGTTTTCCTAATGGGAGAAACGAAAGAAACAAAAATCTGTAAACACTGCCAATCAGAGATACCGGCAAAAGCGAAAGTGTGTCCGAACTGCCGAAAGAAGCAGGGCGGAATGGGATGCCTTGGTGTTATCCTGCTTGTGGTTGGAATCCTTATCGCTCTTTTTGCGTTTATCGGAATGATGGGTGGAAGCGACAGCAAAGACAAGAATCCGCAAAAAGTAGGAGAAGCTGAAAGCAACGATTCCGCTGAAGCAGAAGAGCCGAGTAACGTATTCCAGGTAGGTGATATTGTCGAAACAGACAATTTCCGTATTACTTATGAATCCGCAGGTGAATACGAACCGGACAACGAGTTTTTGCAGGCCAAAGACGGATATACCTACTGGGAGTTCAAATTCAAATTTGAAAATATTTCTGATAAAGACCAGACAGTGTCAACCCTTATGGATTGGGAGTGCTACGCTGATAACTCTAAGGTAGACCAATCATGGATCGAGGCTGACAACGGACTTGATGCCACATTATCCGCAGGACGTGAAGCCGAGGGCGCCGTGTACTTTGAGGTTCCTACCGATGCCGAAAGCATTGAACTTGAATATGATATTAACTTCTGGCAGAGTGACAAAATTATTTTTGTTGGGAAATAAACTGAATACCAAAAAACCATTTGACTTTTTCTTACAGATGTGCATAATACTGTTTATATCTTCAATTTTACAAATGATTTAGATGCGGCGCATACAAAGGATGAACAAACAAATAATTCTTTTGTGTGCGCCTATTTTTTACTAATGAGAAGCGGATTCGTAAAATAAAATTTCGGAGGAAAAGTCAATGTTAGTAGAAATCAAAACTGTAAACAAAGAAGAAGTAACAGTAGTAACCAGTCTGGATGTGGCGGAGACGTTCGGAAAGGAACACAAGCATGTTCTTGAGGATATAAGGAGAATAGGGGAAAATTTGAGTACAGCCGAGATTTCGGCTCTATTCTACGAAGGCACATATACGGCATCTAACGGAAAGAAAAACCCTTTGTATCTTATGAATAGAGACGGGTTCACGCTTTTGGTTATGGGATATACCGGGGAAAAAGCTATGAGATTCAAATTGGCCTATATCAATCAATTTAATCAAATGGAGAGTTTGCTTAAACGCAAAATGGTTGAGCGGGAAAAAGGAATCGCAGTTCGCCAGGCACTTACAAAAGCATTACAGCAATCGTCAGAAAACGAGCGGATGCACGGACACGCATATTCAACTTATACGGATCTGGTATATCGCTCTGTTTTTGGAAAAACGGCCAAACAGCTCCGGAAAGAAATGGGAGTAAGGAAAAAAGATAATCTGAGAGACTTCTTTAGCCCCGAGGAATTGCAGATGGTGCAGAACGCAGAAATGCTGGTTGGTTCCTTAATGGGGTACGGATGGGGCTACGGTGATATAAAAGATTTCATAGAGAGCAAGGCAGTGAATAAGATTGCCGCTTAAGTTACTGACAATTACTAAAGAGCGAGAAGAAAAATGACATACAGCAAACAGTATCTTTTTACATGAAAGCCCGGCGAAATGTTTGGCTTACACAAATTCAGTGTAGAGATCATCAACCACTATTTGGTTGGTGGTCTCTTTTTGTTTGGAGGTAATTATGTTTGAAATCAATGGAATTAGATGGGATATAAAGTTTGTAGATATTTTAAGCCCGTTTCTGACGCGCTCAGACGGCTCACAGAGCCTTGCGGTATGTGATGGCAATAAATGTACCGTATATGTGTCAAATCGCCTTAAATGGGCGAAATTGCGCAAGGTATTGGCACATGAGCTGTGCCATTGCTTCTGCTTTTCCTATGACATTCACATGGCGATGGAGCAGGAAGAGTATCTGGCGGACTGGGTAAGCCTGTACGGCGCTGATCTGGTGTATCTACTGGACGATTTAATGACGATCATAACAAAGAATCGAGGTGTAGCATGATGAATGAAATTGACAGAATTTTACAGTATGTGAAGAAAAGCAATCCGGAAATGACAAGGGAGCAACTCGTGTATGAACTGGGGCGGTCAACCTACGCAACAAGGTCATTGGTGTTCACCGCAAACAACAGCCAGTTGAAACATTGACGGCCTTCATTTGATGGTTTTGTGATACATTATTTATAATGTAATTTCAATACACAAATACACCAAAAATAAAGTATTTTAAACTATAAATATTTGTGCATTATTTATAATGTAATGCTATTGAAAATAATTCAAAAATAATGTAAAATACAAATATATATATTACGGAGGTGAAAACATGCTGAAATATAAAATTGACGTGTTGGACACATTGAAAGAAAGCGGATACACCACAACAAAGCTTAGAAAAGAAAAGCTCCTGGGCGAAAATGCTATACAGTCATTACGCCATGGTGAGATGGTCGGAATTATTGCACTTGATAAAATATGCACGCTGTTAGATATGCAGCCCGGGAACATTATAAAGCATGTAGATAATGAGTAAAAATAAAAACATTAAAAATAATGTAAAAATGTATTGACATTACATTATAAAAGGTGTATTATAATATTGTCGAAAGGCAATAACCCAAACGGGAGAAAGGAGAACGTATGGAAGACATGAAAGAATTTGTTGCATACGCAAGAAAGCTTTTAAGAGTCCTCGCAAAGATTGAAATATATCTTGAGGACGGAGAAACAGAAAAAGCCCTGGAGCTTGTAAAAGAGCTCAAGGAAGACACGGAAAAAGACGTGGAAGCATAACACCACCGGGGCGGGCAACCGCCCCACACAAGGGGAAGGGGAAAAATAAAAATGAGAATAAACGGAATCGGTCAGGTAAGAAAAGAAAAGGCTATGGAGATATTGACAAGAGAAGGCCGGGAAGCTGTAAAGTCCGGAGAAATCAGCCTGGAGGAGCTGGGACGGATGTACAAACTCTCACAGGTAAAAAAATGCTCCGTGATTGGGACATGTACAGATACATTCCGGGCGAATTATGCCCGGATCCCGGACGATTTGAAAGACGAGCTGACACCGGACCAGCTCGGGCGGCTAGTGGATTCTTTTTATCGGTGTTACGGGGACGGAAAAAACGCATAAAGCAAAAGAGAGGCTTTAGCCTCTCTTTTTTGCTTAAAATACCAACAAAAATTATAATTATTTCAACCCGCGCCGATCCAGATGGGTAGATCAGACCATTACAACAACCATCCTTGTTGTAAGACATATATATATTATCACGGATTTACAAAAAAGTAAATAGCAATATATATCCTAGGATTGATTACTCCTGGGCTTTCTTTTTTGCAGCTTTGCGAACCGCTCCCCGAATTGATAGAAAAATCATACCATTTTCAAGAGGATTTTGCAACGGTAGCAAGGGGGCCTATAGGGGGTCTATAGGCCCCCGGTAGGGATCTGATCACTGATCCTGATCGGATCAGTGTATATATTGTTAATACCATAGATTTTTTCTTTTTGTAAATTATTTAATAATTATTTTTAAAACAATATATAGATCTATAGTCAATACAGTATATACAGCATTATTTATTATATATATTATATACAGGGTAATTACAAAAATTTACAGTGTAAAAACTGGAAAATAATGATTGACAGGTTTTTAAATATATGCTAATATCCAGATATCAAACAACCGAATAAAAATTTTTTTGATTTATTTATCGCACTTAGGAGATTTATGGGGATTCACTTCTAAGGGCGATTTTTTTATTTACCGGGAAAGGAGGCGCGGATCTGATGGAAAAAGTAGTTGTTGCCGGAAGTTTGGAAACTGTAGAAGTGTTTGAAAATGACATAGATCTATACCTCAATCAGTATTGCGAGCGCCGCCAGATTGAAAGCATGGCCAAAGAATCGCAAAGCGTTTGGAATGCTGCGCTGATGTATATTCAACGCTATGTATTCCCAGATGTTAAAATGCTTAAGCTCAACCATAACATTCCTGGAAACAGTGTTGTGTCTAGTAACTATAACATTTATGATTACAGATTGGTTGATGAAATCTGTAATTATTATATATACATATGCATGGAAAACGAAAAAGAGGTTAGTATATTAGGATTTAGCAATTTAACAGGTATCCCAGATAGCACGATATATGATTGGGGATATAATCAACGCGAATTAAGCCGGGCGGGTTCGGAGATTTGCAAAAAGTTGCAAAAATACAACGAAGAAAGTTTGTCAAACAAATTAGCATCCGGAAAAGCGAACCCGGTAGGCGTGATCGCAATCCTTAACAGGAGGCACGGATGGGCAAGCCCATACACGGCAGACAGCAATAGACAGCGCAGGGAAGCGCTTACAGCAGCAGATTTGCCAAGACTTGGAAAGACAGAAAACACCGATTTGTCCGCTGCTGATGCACAAATAGTGAATAATTTCCAATCATTGTGCAATACTAACAAAGAAAGAAGAAATTAATTGTGCATGATGTATAGCGATCTATTCCATCAACTTGGGTTCTTCGCATAGATCCCAAAAATGGAAATGAAATAACCGTACGGGGGAGGGGGTCTATAAAATCCACGGCAACCGGCCTACTAAGCCCCTCAAATTCCCCCAAAAATAAAAAAGACCCTATGGCAGTAATAGGGATGTACACCCGAAAGCTGTAAGCCTTAACAGTTTTACTGCCATAACAATAAGGCGAATACTAGAAAGGCAGGTATGAACATGAATGAGTTAAAGATTTTTGAAAATCCAGAATTTGGAGCAATCAGAACGATTGTGATTGATAATGAGCCATGGTTTGTTGGAAATGATGCGGCAAAAGCATTAGAATATAAAGACCTGTATTCAGCAACGCGACATAACGTTGATGAGGAAGATAAAAGGCTCTGCCCTGTAAGCACACCCTCTGGCGTTCAGCAGATGGTTGTTGTGAATGAAAGTGGACTCTATTCTCTGATTTTCGGAAGCAAATTGGGAAAAGCGAAAGAATTTAAGAGATGGGTTACGTCAGAGGTATTACCGTCTATCCGGAAGAATGGCGGCTATATCCAGAACCAAGAACAAATGACACCAGAACAGATTGTTGCAAACGCTCTGATTGTAGCAAACAAAATTATCGCTGAAAAAGAAGCAAAGATTGTTGAAATGAGGCCTAAAGCGGAATATTTTGATAACCTGGTTGACAGTAAATTGCTTACCACGTTCCGGGACACGGCGAAGGAACTTCATATTCCGCCGCAGCAGTTCACAAGATGGCTGATTGATAACAAGTATGTGTACAGAGATAGGCACAACATGTTAAAGCCGTATGAAAGCCATAGAAAATCCGGCCTGTTCCAGATGAAAGACTTTTCGACACCGTTTGGGTATTCAAATGTTCAGACCTATGTAACCGTGAAAGGGAAAGAAACGTTTAGGCTTCTCATCGGAGGTGCAAAGTAAATGACCGGAAGTGAATACCAGAGATTAGCAATGCGAACCTGTAATATACCGCCGGAGAATAAATCGGACAGATTCTATCATGCGGTGTTCGGATTGAACAGTGAGGCAGGCGAAGTAGCAGGGATTCTGCAAAAGAAATACCAGGGGCACAAGGCAAATAAGCAGCACGTGATGAAAGAGTTGGGTGATTGCCTGTGGATGATTGCTGAGGCATGTGAAGCTATTGGAACCAGTATGGATTCGGTGATGGAGCTTAACATCCAAAAGTTAAGGGAACGATATCCTGACGGATTCGAGGTTGAAAGATCAATTCACCGCAAAGAGGGAGATATATAATGCTGGTAGGGAATAAAGATATAACTGACGAGTGCCAGTTCTGCGAGAAAATCCTTGAATGTGAGTTGTTCAGCCAGGGACACGGAATTCGGCAGGAAAGGACAAACATAGCGAAAATGATGCGTTGCCAATTTGACCATGAGCAGCGGCGCAAAGACAATGGGGTGTAGCCAAGCGGAAAGGCACGGGACTTTGACTCCCGTATTCGCCGGTTCGATTCCGGCCATCCTAGTTTGGGTATTTGGATGATACCCAGGGACTTTTAATTCCAGTCCTTCTCCTACCCACTAGCGGAAAGCTGGCAAAAGGGCCGTCACAAGGCCCGGTGGGTTTTGTGGAAATCATCCGGTGTGCCGAGACACCGCTGTTATAGGCAGCAATCACTTCACCTCCTTTCCGTGATGATAGTCAGAAAAGGCATTAAAATCCGTTCGCCAGTCACGTACAAGGCTGGCAGGCGCTTGCATATCGCCTAGAATGCCGTAAGGTATATGCAATTCTGGGGAAGCGGCAACGATTGGTGGTGTTGCAGCTGACTGTAAATCAGTTCCCACGTGGCAAACATTGGAGGTTCAATTCCTCTCTTCCCCACTTTGCAGAAATAAAATAGAGCGTGAGATACGGTAGCGGCTCAAGGTATTGCGTAAACATACAAGTCAGGTAAACAGCTGGGCGATACCCTACCGATAAACAGCAGAAAATCATAACGCTTGTCCCTGTTCGCAGGTGCTGACTAACTGCTGCATAGTATCATTTCTGCAATCGAGCAGTGTTCCCATAATGGCATTGGAGCCGGTTGCTATCCGGTCAGGCTGTAAAGGCCTTGTAGGTTCGAATCCTGCACACTGCGCTATGCCAGATAGCGACTGGCTGATTTGAGAGTTGCGGACACTTCAAAAAGAATGAAAATGCTGCGGGCTGGTATCCGGTTCGCAGAAACGCATAATGGAACATAGCTCAGTGGTAGAGCTTCCGGCTTATATCCGGAGGGTCTTGGGTTCGATTCCCAATGTTCCAATGTCTCGTCCGTGTCTTTGCAATGCGAGGCTGGATGTCAGAAGAACACGGCGATATGATATCCGATTTTGGAAACGGAGCAGAAGTAAAGGCGGAGGACTGCTATAACAACGTACATCCGAGGTAAGGCATGAAGCGGAATGCCAGCGCTCCCTGAAAATAGTCGGCGGTTTATGGGAGCATAAAAATGAGGTAGAGGAATGAAAAGAACGATTTTTAACATGTGGCTTCGGCATAGAACGAAAAACCTGACACGAATTCCGCTTTTTACAATGACTTTTGATTACCGGAAGTATCGGCGGGACGGAAAGCCTGGAAGTTGTACATTTTTTGCACATCCGGACATTGCACAGGACGAATTTGTTAAAGAAAAGCTGTGTGAAGTTGTGGACCATATCAGGGATAATTACGATCTGGATATTTTTACGAGGGTTTGAATATGTGCGAATATTGCGATGGCAGAGAGAAAAGGATTGAAAACGGGTTCACGTATGGAAATGCTCATATTGTAAAAACTAATTTTGGCTACTCCTATTTGCTTCGCTATGACAATAGCGCTAATGAATACGGAGAAGGGGCATTTGAGATTAACTACTGCCCTATCTGCGGAAGGAAGTTGGAGAAGTAAGAATGGAAAAACTGATTAAAATTGCATCGTGGATTATTTATATTTTAATCTTTTTGATGTTGCGCGGTTTATATGGGCTTGAAGCAACTATTATATCATTCCTTCTTACCGTGGCTATCATGGCTTGTGTTCATAAGAGGCGGAGGTGAACGGGTTTGAAAGAAAAAATTAAAATTATTTCTGATGGAGAACTTGCAGAAGTTTACATTGACGGGGAAAAAGTAAGATGTACCGATATGGAATTGCATTTTGCAGGACATTCAAACAGAAAACCGATGATTACAATTGATGTGAGATGGGGAAAACTGGATGAAAACGGAATGCCTTTGTTGGACGAAGATAGAAAAGGCCTTTTGACAGAGGGCATTAAGATAAACTGCTGATTAAAAAATATGTTTAACAAATGACCGACTGGACGATGATTCAGTCGCTAACCTAGAAAAATTATAGGCAGAGGTCTTACAAGCACCTTTGCTTTTTTGAAAGTGGAGGTGCTTTTCTATTGGCAAGTTCAAGCCTGATTTCCACGATAAACGGATATGAAAATTACATAGAGCGAAATGGAATAGACGAGACGGTCATTGATGCATACATACAGGCTCTGGCAGTTGCGTTTAGGTCAGAACACGATATAGAGTACGGATTGCAACTATCAGCAAAAGTAAAATCTTATATTGCTCAATATGTGAAAGATAAGACCGGTGGCAGAGTTGCCGATTTGGAAGTATATGCAGGAGATAATGACACATCCTACAAAATTCTGGAACAATTTTACAATGTCTTGATGTATGAATCAGCATATTTAGTTGACAGCTTTTTCTATTACATCGAAATAGATGAAAAAGATCCCTGGAAGAGATTTTATTTCCCAAGAAGAGAAGTTTTGAAGCCGGTAGTAGGAGCATATCAGGAAATTTATGATGGAAAACTGGATTTTCTTTCTGTTTCGCAGCCAAAACGTACCGGGAAAACAACAGGAGGATTAAAACTGGCACAGATGATGGGTGGGAGAGACCCGGACGGGAGCGTTTTTGGAGTCGGAAAAGGAGAGGGACTGGTAAAAAGATTTTATGGTGGCCTTTTACAAGCATTTGAGACAGAAAGCACATACAAAAGATTTTTAAGCGTTTTTCCTGAAGCAACAAAAATCAGCAAAGATGGTTATAAGAGTGCGGAGAATCTTTCAATAGACCTTAAAAGCAAAAATATCTTTCCGACATTTACTTGCAGACCTATTGATGGTGCAATCGTAGGATGTACAGAAGCAAATGTTCTTGTCTATATTGATGACTGCGTAAAGAATCACGAAGAGGCAAGAAATAGAGACAGATTAGAGTTCCTGTGTGAAAAGGTTACAGACGATGTCCTGGGACGTAGGCTAGAGGGCACACCTATTATTATTCAGGGCACAAAATACAGCCTATATGACCCTATTACAGCACTGCAGAACAAAGCTGATGAGCTTGGCTGGAGATGGAAAGAAATTGCGGTTCCGGCCCTGGACCCAATAACGGACGAAAGCAACTGGGAAATCTATCGTAAAGATAAAAAAGGATTGCGGAAGATATTCACAACTGATTATTACAGAAAAGAGCGAAAATTGGTATCGGAAGAAACGTGGGCTGCGGAGTTCCAGCAGGAGCCATTTGAAGCCAAAGGTCGTATGTTTGCAGAAAATGAACTGAATTATTTTGAAGAACTTCCAGTGGACAGAGAGCCGGATGCAATTATGGCGGCATGTGATAGTGCAGACAAAGGCGATGATAGCTGTTCGATGCCGATTGGCTACATATATGGAAATGAAGTATATATTGTTGATGTAGTATTCGACAATGCCGGAACACAGTTCACGAAGCCTGAATGCGCAAATATGCTTATTAAGCACAATGTTAAAACTGTTACATTTGAGAGCAATAGCGCTGGCGAATATTTTGGGCGAGATGTAATGGACATCGTTAAAGAGCGTGGGGGCAGATGCAGCGCAAGGTTCAAGTTTAATTGTACGAACAAAATAACGAGAATGGAAAATGCAAGGGATAACATTATTCGGGATTATTATTTTCGTGATTTCAAAAAAATGGATAGGAAAAGCCAGTATTATAAGTTTATGAAAGAACTTACAACCATGACGAGAAGCGGAAAAGTAAGTCACGATGACGCACCGGATTCTATTTCATTGTTTGAGAACGAAATGAGAACAGGTCCTGCGGCAAAGGCTGAAGCTGCTGTAAACCCATTTAGGAGGTACGTATGACAACAAGAGAATATTTATCACAGATACGGCGTTTTGATAAGATGATTTCAAACAAAAGAGAGGAAATATATAATCTGCGGGCTATGGCTTACGGAACGAGCGCACCAGCTGGCGGAGATAGGGTACAAAGTTCTGGAGATAAGGACAAATTAGGTTCGTTTGTAGGAAAAATCATAGACACAGAACAGGAACTTAGCGAAATAATATCAAAGCGGTTCGAAATTGTGCAGGAGATCGAAAGCCTTGAAGATACGGACGAATATAATGTTCTGGCGAAAAAGTTTGTTTTACAGAAAGATGTAAAGGAAATTGCTGTAGAGGAGCATAAAACAATGCGCCAGACATTTGGCCTTATTTCAAAGGCGATCACAAGCTTTGAAACAAAATATGGAGAAAAATATATTTGAGCGGAAAGGAGAAAGCTATGTTAGAAAATTTTACGGGATATGAAAAGAAAAACTGGAAGAACAGTCCGGATAAAACAACACCGTTAAGCGCTGAAAATCTTGACCACATGGATTCTGGAATAAAGATGAATGCGGACGCCGTTATCGAGCTGCGGGAGCAAGCGAAAGAACAAAAAAAGAAAACTGACGATGCACTTAGTGCGGTAAATACGAATATAGCGAACATCACCCCGGATGATACCGCCGTAGACGGGAAACCCTGGACATCCAAGCATATCGTGGATATGCTCTGCCCGCCGCTGGAAGTATCCGGGAATCCGGTACAGTGCTATCCTGTGGCAGGGTATCCGCTTGGTATCACATCATCCTGGGAGCCTGTGCAGGAAGGCTCCGGTGATCCGTCCCCGGATAACATCAGGCCCATTAAGGGGCGGGATAGCGTGACGGTGACAAGATGCGGTGCAAATTTGCTCGATCCGATTTGGAAGTCTAAAACCGAAAAAGGAATACAATGGATAGTAAATGCTGACGGTAGTATTACTATCCAAGGAACAGCAACAGGCAGAAGTTACATTAAATTAATGGATTACAAAACTAAAAAAACGATTCCAGATGGACTGTATACGCTATCATTAGGGACGAAACTTCCCGAAGGAAGTAGTGCATTAATGGGTCATTATAACAATGACGATAAATATCTTGGAAATTTAATGGCCATTGACAGTGGAAAATCATATGCTTCAGCAAACCTGAATGGTGTTGGTGCGCTGGATTGCTATATAGATTGTAGGGCTGGATGCATTATTGATATTGTTGTCTATCCGATGCTTGTGCAGGGTGATAAACTTCCAGATGCATACATTCCATACAACGGCGATAGCGCTACTCTCGCTCTCCCGGAGACCATCTACGGCGGATCTGTGGATGCTGTGAGCGGAGCGGGAGAATCGCAATATAACAAGGTTAATATTCGGATGGAAAATCTGAACTATAACATAAACATATCAGCGATGCTTGGATACGCTTCTCAAAATCTTCTGAATGATATACAGCTTCCGTCATCTAATAGTATTGCATTTGACGGCGTGTGTGATTGTCTCCCAACAAAGCCAGCATCCGAAATCAACAGTGGAGCGATTGGCTTAGGAGTGTCAGCATCAGGAGACATTTATCTGAAAGCAGAAGGTCTGGATTCAAAAGAAGCATACGTTGCAAAATTCCCAGACGGTGTGAATGTATGTTATAAGGTGGAAACTCCTACATCATTCTCGGCAACCGGGAACGCACCTGTCAAAGCCTTATCCGGCGTAAACACAATACTAACAAATGCAGACACCGCAGAAGTCACAGGCCGGGAAGATCTGATCCATGCGATAGCCGGACAGTAAGGTATATTTGCATTTACCGAACCAAATGAAAAGCAGGAAACAGGTATTGAATTTCATAAAATTTCACATAATTTCATATATTCGTATCTTTTTTGTTGAAATCAGATAGTATAGAATATACTTGAAAAAATGTATTCAAAAGAAAGCCGTTCAGAAATGGACGGCTTTTTTGTTGCACAAATATGGGGAAGATTATGGGATATACACCAAAAACAATATATTGCCCACGTTGCAATCGAAGAGTTGGCGAGTGGGACGGGCGCTCTACTACGAATGTAATCGTAGCGAGTTGCAAAAAATGCAGGAAGAGAATTGTGTATCACGTGGATACGGAAAAAACCGAAGTAAGCAAGATACCTCTTAGAACCACATCTTCCGGCATGACTTTCCTTTAGGAGAACTTTATGTACGAAAAAAACAGAGTTCCTTTTCAAAAAATAGTGGGCGGGGACTATGGGCGAAAAACTTCATACACGGATGTCGAACAGATTACAACCATGAACGTTGTAAAAGTTATTGGAAGTTGTATCGGGAATTTCTACAGAAACAAAGTGGCCATACGGTACCTGTGGAAATATTATAAAGGCGACCAACCGGTACTGTATAGGGAAAAAATAAGCAATGAGGACATAACAAACAAGATTGTTGAGAATCATGCTTATGAGATTGTACAGTTCAAGGTTGGACAGACATACGGGGAGCCGGTTCAATTTATCAGCCGGAAAGATGATAAGCGGATAAACAGTTCGGTAGATGAACTAAACGACCTCATGGCTGACGCAAATAAGCAAGAGAAAGACATAAAGGCTGGAGAGTGGCAGTCTGCCGTCGGAACATCTTTCAAGGCGGTCCAGAGCAAAGATGGGGATATTCCGTTTAGAATTGTTGCTCCCACACCGATGAACACTTTTGTTATTTATAACAGAAGCACGGAAGAACCTGTTCTTGCGGTGCAGGAATTAAAGGATGAAGACGGAAAGTGCTACAAACTGGCCTTTTCCGAAACGATGTCATTTAAGATTGTTGACAGCAATGTGGTTGAAACAAAACTGCATACCTATGGCAGTATTCCGATTGTGGAGTTCCCAAACAATCATGAACGCATATCTGACATAGAACTTGTAATTTCTATGTTGGACGCAATCAACAATATGCAGTCTAACCGTATGGATGGTATTGAACAGTTTGTTCAGTCATGGATCAAATTTGTAAACTGTGAGGTTGACGAAGAACAGTTTGCGAAAATGAAGCTAAACCGGGCACTGGTAGTAAAATCAATAAACAAGGACAATAAGTCTGATGTCGATGTGATGACACAAGAACTCAATCAGACGCAGTGCCAGGTTTCCAAAGATGACTTGTGGGACAATGCATTATCCATTCTTGCAATTCCTACAAAGCAAAGCAATACCGGCGGAGATACGCAGGGAGCTGTTGAGCTTAGAAACGGATGGGATTTTTCTAAAACAAGAGCAAAACTGAAGGATCCGATTGTGAAATCGGCAGAAAAGCGCCTTGCAGTAGCCGTTCTGAATACCCTTCGCGTATCTGGAAATGATTTAAAGCTATCTGTTAGAGATTTTGATGTACAGATCAACCATAGTCCGCAGGACAATATGTACACGAAATCACAGACTTTGTTACAGCTTCTCCAATGCGGAATTCATCCGCTTGTTGCAATTAAAACTGTTGGGCTGTGGGGGGACGCAGAAAAGACATTCCTACTGTCCAAACCATACGTTGATAACCTATGGAAAACTATTGATGATGTGGAAAAACAGGAGCGCAAGGCGAAAGAAATTGCAGAAAAATTAAATACTCAAAATCAAACAAATAAGGCAACTACCGAGTGAATCTCGGCGGTTGCTTTTATTTTATAAAAATTGCACCTATGCGTGAAATAGGAGAAATCACAGGCTGATAGCAACCAGCGTAAAAAAGCGTAGTGAATCGGAGGTAATCGAAATGTCAAGAGAACAGGCAAAGCAGAACCTTGTAGCTCTAGGAATCGCAGAGCCGACAGATGAGCAGGTAACAAACTATCTTAACAAGGTGAATGGAGAAATTCAGAAAGAAAAAGACAAGGCGGCAGAGTACAAGGAGAAAGCCGAAAAGGCAGATGAACTTCAGAAGAAACTGGACGACATGGAAGCCGGAAACCTATCTGAAATTGAAAAAGCAAACAAAGCTCTGGAAGCAGCAAATAAGACTATTGCTGACATGCAGAAGTCTAATGCCATTCGGGATCAGCGTGAAGCGGCCATGACAAATTTCAAAATCACTGCCGAGCAGGCGAAGACCATTGTAAAAGAAGATGGAAGCCTTGATTATGCGGAGCTTGGAAAGATTATGTCCGAAAAAGAAACCGCAGCGGCGCAGGCGAAGGAACAGGAGATTGCAAAGAATCAGGCTGTTCCGGGCGGAGGTGCTGGCGGGAATAAAGGAAAGACAGAAGCGGAAAAGACAGCAGAAGCTATTGGTAAAAACCTTGCTGGAACGAATAAAGCCGCTGAGTCCATTGTAAACAGCTATATAGGAGGTTAAAAAGATGAAATTTACAGAGTCAACTGTAACAACTCAGAAAGAAATTCTGAAAAGACGTCTCGGAGGGGAACTTTTCGAGGAAATCACTCTTGATTCTACTGCATTCACGAATGGTGTCTGCAAAGCAGGTAATCCTATCGACGCTACCGGAAAAAAAGTAAACGCAGCGTCTTCTGACGGAACTGCTGTTGGAATCTTGCTGACAGACGTATATGATTCCAACCCGAATGGAACAATCGTAAAGGCTTTTGCTTGTGTAAACGAAGCGAATGCGAACGAAAATGCAGGAATTACGATTGCGGCAGATGTGAAAACAGCACTGTCCCTTATCGTGTTTGAGTAATTACCGTAAGAATTATCGGTAGAAAGCGAGGAAACAATGAATATTAGAGACGCTTATACATCAAAGGCGATTGCCCTTGTCAATACTGAAGTGGCAAGTAACCGGATTGCGTACCTGGGAGCTGGACTGTTCCCGGCAAAAAAGAAAATGGGACTTGACCTGAAATGGATCAAGACATCAAAAGGGCTTCCCGTATCCCTGGCTCCGTCCAATTTCGACGCAGTGTCCACGCTGAGAAGCCGTGAAGGGTTCAAACTGACAGAAACCGAAATGGCATTCTTCAGAGAGTCCATGTTGGTAAAAGAAGCAGATGAGCAGGAGATTATGCGGGTTCAGGACAGCACCGACCCGTACGCAGCGGAGGTTCTGAGCAGAATCTTTGACGATGCCAACACACTGGTTGATGGAGCTAACGTCGTTCCGGAAAGAATGATTATGCAGCTCCTGGCACCGGCTGACGGCTCCCCGAAGATTTCCATTGAAGCAAATGGAGTAACCTATGCATACAACTACGACCCGAACAGCACATACAAGACAAAGAACTTTGCAAGCCTGACAGCTGACACCGACAAGTGGTCAGACACCACAAATTCTGACCCGATGGACGACATTGCAACAGCACTGGATGCAGTAGAGGCAGAAACAGGCGAGCGCCCGTCTATTATGATTGTTTCCAGAAAGACTATGGACTATCTGAAGCAGAACGCAAAGATTAAGTCCGCTATTCTGGCACAGAACACAACGGCGACTGTGTTCATGAACGACAACCGGGTAAAGGAAGTATTTTCTAATGAACTTGGAATCAGAATCATCGTGTACTCCAAGCAGTACAAAAAAGAGGATGGCACAGCTGAGAAATTCTATCCGGACGGATTTGCAACACTGATTCCTGACGGAGCACTGGGAAGCACCTGGTACGGAACCACGCCGGAAGAGAGAACTCTCATGGGAAGCGGCGAGGCGGACGTTTCTATCGTGAATACGGGTGTTGCGGTGGCTGTAACCACTACAAGTGATCCGGTTCACACAAAGACTACCGTTTCCGAGATCGTACTTCCCTCCTATGAGAGAATGGATAGCACTTACGTTATTAAGTGTTACTAAGGAGGGCTGTTTTATGATTTTTGATCATAAGGTCAAGTATAAAGGTAAATGGTATCTTCCGGGTGAAGAAATCGAAGAGGTAGAGGAATCTGCCTCTTCCTTGCCTTTTGAAAAAGCACATACAAAAACAGAGATTAGCAGAATGAGCGTGGATGCACTCAAAGCTCTTGCTGCGGAGAACGACGTTCCGGGATATGAAGATATGACCGGCACGGCTCTGAAAGAGTATTTTATCAATCTGCTTAATCTGTAGGAGGATTTCTTATGGCATTTACGATTTTGGAGCAGGTAAAAATCCGGCTTGGACAATTTCATATTGAAGAATCAGACGGAACCGACAAGACCGTGTTTGACCATAAAGAAGATAATCCGAGGATTCAACAGTTGATTGACCAGGCAACACAGGAAGTAATAAACAGGCGTGAATACCCGGAAAGCTATACACAGGAACGGATTGATGAGGATATAAAGAAATACGAGGGAGTTATCGTCGATCTGGCTGTGTATGACCGTTCGCAGGCCGGAGAAGCGTTTATGGCGTCATATTCGGAAAACGGCGTGAGTAGAACGTGGAAAGACAGAGAAAGCCTATTTGCCTGCGTGTTCCCGTTTGTAAGATTTTTATAGAAGATTGTGCGTTACCAATTTCGTGATGTTACGGAAAAGGTAGCAGGGGCGCACTTTAGGAGGCGGTGGGCAGTGCGTGAATAAAAAGAAAGGCGGTATATGATGTGACGATAGAAGTATCGACAGCAATCATTATAAGCGTGTTATCACTTGGTTTTTCCGTCTTTATGGGGCTGAAAAGCAATAAAAGAACAGATACAAAAGATATTGAGGAACGTGTGAAAGAAAATACACGTATTAACATGAAATTAGATGCCATTTCCAACAACACTAACGATATAAAGAACGAGGTTTCCGAAATGAGAAAGGAAATCAATTCCCATGATGGGAGAATCGTAAAGGTAGAGGAGAGCGTAAAGTCGGCACACCACCGGCTTGATGGATTGGAAGAGCGTCTTAATGATCATAAGGAGGCATAGATTATGGATATTATGCAGACATTGATTGCCAACATGACTATTATATTGGCAATTATTGGTGCCATGGCGTTTATGGTATCTGTGGTTACACAGGTGGTCAAAGGAGTGGGATTTCTGTCAAAAATTCCTACGGATGCATTGGTGTTTTTCCTGTCTATCGGAATTACTGTAGCTGCTTTTGCGGCCTATATGCAGTATGTCCGAATGGAAATATTGTGGTATATGATTTTGGCAGCTATCATGGCAGGATTTATTGTTGCATTTGTTTCTATGTATGGATGGGAAAAATTAACAGAACTGTGGAAGAGATTCGGAAAGGATGTGAAGTGAGATGCTTGACATTAACAAGCAGGCAATGAGGTATTCACAGCACGGGCAGCGAATAACTGTCTACGAAAAAGATGATGACGGGAACATCAAATATTATGAGGACGCAGACGGGAATCGCATTCCTCTTATATCCGATGAGAAAATTGGATATTCGGATCCAAAAGAGTTTTACGCCAATATCAGCAATAAGCTGAGCGAGGTTCTTGTAAAAGAATTTGGAATTGACGATTCAAGCACCTATGTGCAGATTGTCACGGACAAAGGATATTTGCCGCTAAAAGCCGGAGATTTGGTCTGGAAGAAGTCGGAGGTAGAATTTGACGCAGACAATCTTCCAGAGCCTACATCAGCGGATTACACGGTTAAGGGCGTAGCTGACGAGGGCCTGACTGTGGATCTGTATCTGCTTCAGAAAACGGTAAAGTAGGTGTGACATGGCACGTCATAAGATTACAATGGCACTTTCAGAAGATTCTATAAAGAACGCTATTCAGGAGCTGGAGGAATATGGGAAAGACGTTATCGAAAAATGCAAACTGTTGACCAAAAGGTTAGCTGAGTGCGGAGAAAAAGTTGCTGTAGAAAAGGTTTCCGAAAGCCCGCTCGGCAGAACGGTAAAACTGAGGATTGATTGCGAACCAGAAAAAATGGGCTGTAAAGCTGTTTTGATTGCCACTGGAAAAACAATTGAATCAGAAGAGCGGGAGCCATTTTACACATTGCTTGCGATAGAGTTTGGAGCCGGAATTTATTACAACAGAGGAAATGAAAACCCAAAGGCAAACGAATTAGGATTTGGAGTTGGAACTTACCCAGGGCAGATACACGCATTTGAAGATGGGTGGTATTACCTTGGAAACGATGATAAGTGGCATTATACGCATGGTGTGAAGGCTACAATGCCGATGTATAGCGCAAGTTTGGAAATTATTCAGAAGTACAGAGAAATTGCCAAGGAGGTGTTCGGGTAATGGCAGTCGATAACCAGTGGGCGTTCGACCTGGAAACAAAGATTTTTTCCGTTGTAAATGAAAAAGCAATGGGGAAAATTAGAAAAAATTATCCGAGCGCATACATTACGAGAACAGGAAAATCTACAGCAAAAGCAATTTTCCCAACTATTTACATTCACGAATTGCCCGGGGCAGAAACCGGGAAAGATTTGGAAGGATTCTATATAAATGGTGTAAGGGAAACCATTCAGGTAGATGTAACAACGAACACGAGCCAAGGAGACGCAAGGAAAATCATGGCAATCGTGGCAGATGAATTCAAACAAATGAGATTTGCAATCGCTCAAATGCCGGAAATCGGATATAGCGGAGAAACGTTCCGCAGCACGGCGAGGTTCAGCAGAGTGATTGGAGCAAACGACACATTGTAACAGGTTGTGGGAGCGTGAGAGCTTCCTTTTTTCATTGGAGGGAAAAGACATGGCAGCAACTAAAACAGCGGGCGTATCTTCTCTTGGCGTAACATTTTCATACGGTGTTGAGACTACCAAGGGAACGAAACCGACAGCATTTACCATTCTGAGCAGAATCAACCAGATTGGCGACGTAACTGTAGAAACGGAACCTATTGACGCTTCCGCACTGGAAGATAAGCAGACAAGAAATATTCCCGGAAGAGATACCGTATCCGACACATTGACTATCACGGTAAACAAAACAGATGAGACCATTGCAGAGTGGGAAAAGGTAATCACAGATTACCAGGCACTCACAGAAGGAAAGAGAATGTGGTTCCAGACAATCACTCCTGGATTCACGAAAGCGGAGTTTGTTGTGGCAGCACCTCCGTCTAAGCTTCCTATTTCCGGTAAAGAGCAGAACTCACTTCTGACTATGGAAATCAATCTTACCGTAGACGAAATGATTGGAAGCGACACGAAGGTAGAGCCGACATCGGGGGAATAAATAGTCAGTCACAGTCAAAATCACGAAAGGCTGTTGTGGCTGACGATTATGCAAATACAGCCGAATCAGAATCAAGTGTACTTTGGTAGAACAGGGTGCCCTTCGGGGCACCCTTCCCTATATAGAGTATAGGGGGAAGGGGAAAATATGACAAAGATCAAGATCAACGGAAAAGATTACAATATTTATTTCGGATATGCGGCCACGGTAAAAAATGGAATCATCAAGAAACTGGTGAGCCTTGAAAACAACAAAAGCGAAGCTGAATCCATTGATAAGCTTCTTTTATTCCTTCCGGAGCTTTTGCTTATCGGATTACAGAAATTCCATTCTGATGAATTTGGATTTAATCCGGAACGAGCAGCGGAAAAGGAAGCACAGATGGACAAGGTGTACGAACTTCTGGACTCCTATTTTGACGAAGAAGATAGTGATCTTGAAAAGCTGTATACAGCTTTGCAGAGCGAACTGATTGAAAACGGTTTTTTATCAAAAATGTTCCGGGAGGAACAGGCGAAAGCCAAAATGGTGAAAGCAGTGAAGAAAGCAGAGAGCTAACATGGGAGGTTTATAAAAATCAAGTCCGCCCATTCTGGCTTATCGCTACAAAAGGATATGGCTTTACAGTTAAAGACATAGACAATTCATGCCCGGTAGATCTGGAACCGTATGCTGACGCTTATTCAATGGAGCGGAGAAACAAGGACGCAGATATATGGACATGGTGCGGAAATTATGTAGCTTCTGCAGTTTTCGTTTCTGTAGAACACGTTCTTGCAGGCAAGAAAGCGTCAAGCAAATATATAAAAGAACCGTTATTAAAAGACGTGTCTACGGAAATGACGCAAGACGATCTGCAAAAGGAACGAGAAGCGTTTGTAATGCGATTACGAACGATGAAAGCAAATTGGGACATATCCCACAAAAAGGAATGATTAAAAGGGAATGGGTCTTAACCTGTTCCCTATTTTTTTATAAGGCGGTGAACTATGGAAAGCATTGATTCTTTACAGATTGAGATACAGGCAAACGCTTCCGGCGCAAGTGAATCAATCAACTCATTAACAAAAAGCCTTGAAAATCTACAGAACAAGGTATCGTTTGATTCTCAAAAACTGTATGGAATCTCAAACGGATTAAAAAGCATTTCGACCGCTTCCGCTGGTCTCAATTCCAGAAATATTACTACTCTGTCTACAGCTATTGGGAAAATTTCGTCTGCGGACAGCGGGAAGATAAAAAGTATTGGGGATTCTTTGCAGACACTGTCTCAAAAAATTTCCAGCATGCCGTCTGTTGATACGAGCGGAATACTTAATATATCCAGCGCTATTTCAAAATTTGGCGGGACTTACGCAACACAGGGAACAGATAACCTGTTGAAAATGAAAGATCAGCTGGTTCAGTTTGTAAGCGGAATGAACAGCGTAGGGTCTTTGAATTTTGACACAACAGGCCTTATAGAAACCATAGACGCAGTCAGCAGGCTTGGAAGAACGACAGGAACACAGGCGACAGCAAATCTTCCTGCATTATCTGCGCAGTTACAGAATTTTGTGCGGCAAATGAACAAAATAGGTTCTATGTCATTTGATAATAAAAACTTGACAGAGCTTGTGGTTTCAATAGGTAAACTTGGAAGCGTTGCGAGTGGAAGGGCTGTAACGAATATACCTCTGCTTGCGGACAATCTTAAATATCTATTTGAAACACTTTCAAAAGCTCCGAATGTCAGCCGCAATCTCATTGATATGACAAACGCACTGGCAAGCCTGGCAAAAACAGGGGCTTCAAGCGGAAGAGCTGCAAACTCTCTTGGCAAAAGCCTGATGTCATTTAATAGCACTGCCGGGAAAACAAAAAGCAGCACATTTTCACTGGCAAGGGCATTTGGAAAGTTTTATGCGACATACTGGCTGATTATCCGTGGTATGTCAAAGCTGAAGGACGCAATAGATATTTCGTCTGCGCTGACAGAGGTAGAGAATGTTGTTCGTAATACGTTTGGCAATTACGAACATTTAATAAATAAATTCACTAAAACGTCCATACAGGATTATGGAATGTCTGAATTGACTGCGAAACAGGTTTCAAGCCGGTTTCAGGCTATGGGCGTTGCTATTGGAATGGCGCAGGGCAAGGTTGCCAATATGTCCCTGGAGCTGACAAAGCTGACTGCGGATATGGCTTCCTTTTATGACATTAGCCAGCAAGACGTTGCAGAGGATTTGCAGTCTATTTTCACAGGAACAATAAAGCCGCTTCGGAAATACGGAATCGATCTTTCGCAGGCTACATTGAAAGAGTATGCAATGAGCCGTGGCCTAAATTCCAACATATCAGCAATGACTCAGGCGCAGAAGGTATTGCTCCGATACCAGTATGTAATGGAAAATACTGCGGCTGCGCAGGGTGACTTCGCACGAACAGCAGATACATGGCATAACCAGGTTGTTGTTCTGAAACAATCATTTCAAGCCCTGGCGGCGGTTGTCGGAACTTCTCTTATAAATGCGTTTAAACCTCTTATCAGAACGATGAACGCAGTTCTTCAAAAAGTTATCAGCTTTGCGCAGATAATAACCGAAGCACTTGGTTCTATTTTTGGCTGGAAATACGAAGTGTCCAGTGGCGGTGTGGCTGACGATTGGTCTGACGCTGCTGGTTCTGCTGACGATTTAGCAGATAGCACAGGGAAAGCTGCGAAGAACACTAAGAAGATGAAAGATAACATTCTGGCCATTGATGAACTAAACATCAATTCGCCGGATGATGGGTCTGGATCTGGCTCTGGAAGTGGCCTTGGTAACGTTGGAGCAGGCGGTGGAGTTGGAAACCTTGTACAGACAGATACAATCTTCAAAGATTTTGAGAGCAATATAAAAAATCTGTATCAGCTTGGAGAGTATATCCGTGATGCACTTATCGGCGCAATGCAAGGCATTGATTGGGACGGTGTTTATGAAAAGGCTCGAGGGTTCGGGAAAGGGCTTGCGGACTTTTTAAACGGATTATTCGCTGGTTCAAACGGTGTTACTCTTTTCGGAGAGGTTGGAAGAACAATAGCCAGCGCATTGAACACCGCAATTTACGCAGCTCTTTCTTTTGGGCAGACTTTTGATTTTAAGCAATTTGGTTACAACATTGCGGACGGAATCAATAATTTCTTTGAGACGTTTAGCTTTGAAGATCTGGCGGCAACTCTGAACACGTGGGCAGACGGGCTATTAGACATGATCACAACGGCTGTAACGCATATCAAGTGGGAACAGGTACAGGACAAAATTCTTGATTTCCTCGAAGGACTTGATTTCAAAACAGTGGCAATCATAATCGGGGCGCTTACCATTAAGAAGATAGCAGGGCTGAAAATAGCCGAGACGGTTCTTTCGTCTATTGGAACTTCAGTGTCAAGGAAACTGGCCACTTCTATTGCATCCACTCTAGGCCTTGAGATTGAAAAGAATGCAGGAATTGGGTCTGCATTGTTGACAGCGGGCAAGAGTGTTGGAAATACGTTTGTTGCTGGATTTAAATCACTGCTCGGCAGCGAAGCCGCATCTTCGGCGTTGGTTTTCGTAAATCCGATAATTAAGGCGTTCACGGGAATTACAAGCATTATTGCTGGTGCTGGAATTGCTATCACAAACTTTTTCTCCATGTGGAGAGAAGGCTTTAGCTGGCTGAAAGAAGCACTGATGGTGATTGGGATTGCCATTGCAGGCGTCGGAGCGGTAATACTGGGACTTCCTGCCGGGATAGCGGCCGCAATCGCAGGAGTTGTAGCAGCAGTAGCAACTCTTGTCATTGTAATAAAGGATCATTGGACTGAAATTACATCATTCTTCACGGAAGCAATTCCTTCATGGTGGAATGGAACGGCGCTTCCGTTTTTACAGAGTATACCGGAGAAATTCCTTGAACTTGTTGACAATATAACTACATTTATTTCCGAACTTCCGGAGAAGATTGGATACTGGCTTGGATTTGCACTCGGGAAATTTATTTCCTGGAGCATAGAATTCATTGAATCCGCAAAGCAAAAAATTCCGGAGATTGTAGAAAACATTGTAAAGTGGTTCAGAGAAGATCTCCCAAAGAAAATTAGCGAAGCATTTACAAAAGTTATTGATAAATTTGCGGAATGGAAAAATAATGCAGTTTCGTTCTTTACTGAAAAAGTTCCGGAAATAATAACTTCGTTGATTGCGGAATTCAAGGCGCTTCCTGATAAGTTCATCGAAATTGGTGGAAACATTATAAAAGGGCTTTGGGACGGTGTCAAGAACACATGGGAAAGTATTAAAAGTGGTGTTTCTGATTTCTGTACTGGGTTTGTACAGGGATTCAAAGACGCGTTTTCAATTCACAGCCCAAGCCAAGTTATGGCTGACGAGGTTGGTGCATACGCAATGCAAGGCCTACTGCAACCATTTGGAGATTTGTCTGCGGCACAGGCGCAGATTGCCGCATACACAAATGCTGTAATTTCCACATTTAAGTCACAATTAAGTGCGGAGAGATTCCGCATGATTGGAATGACTGCAATGACAGCGCTGATGACGGTGATTTCTGTAAAGTTGTTACAGATTTCCAATCTCACAAGACAGCAAGTCCAGAAGATACTTCAATTTGTTGTTATGTCATTATCGCAGCTTGTTCAAAATGTTGAAGCAGGAATGGCACAGGTGAACAAGATATGGTCCGCAAGATGGGGGCAGTACGTATCAACTGTGCAGTCATCATGCAAAGCGGTAAAAAGCGCCGTATCATCGCTGAATAGCCAAGTGCAGAGCATGTGCGACTCGATGATGAGTTCTATTAACGCTGTAAAGGCGGCAGCAGCTTCCATCGGAAGTGTATCAAGGAGAGCGTCTGTTAAAGGATATGCGACTGGAGGATTTCCGGAAACAGGCCAGCTGTTTGTGGCACGTGAAAATGGCATGAATGAGATGGTCGGGCAGATTGGAAATAATTCCGCTGTAGCAAACAATGACCAGATCGTCGAAGGAATATCAGCCGGAGTAAGAGCTGCTGTTGCGGAAGCGCTCACACCGTATCTGGCACAGATAGCCCAGAACACACGTGAAACCGCAGACAAGGACCCGATTGACGGAAGAGGCCTGGTAAATGTAATAAACAATCAGCTTGGACGAAACGGGTTCAGCTTTACATAGGGAGGGAGTTAAGTGCTGCAAACTGTAAGAAGCGGAGGGGGGTTATCCTCCTTCCTGAATGTAAACGGGTATGATTTTCCTTGCCCGCACGTTGGATTCCAATACATCATCAGCACAACGGTGAATGCTGGCCGAAACGCAAATAATGCAGTTATAGGCCAGCGTGTAGGCCGTGACCTGTACAAGCTAAATAATCTTGAATGGGTAGGCCTTGACCCGGAAGTGTGGCAAAACATGTTGAGAGCTGTGGAGCCGTTTTATGTACCGGTTACGTTTGAGGATTATAGAACAGGGGAACCAATTACCATAATCATGTACCCAGGAGACAGAACAGCCACACCATTGTTTGCTGATAAGGATTCGCACAGAATCACAAAATACGAGAATTGCAAGTTCAATCTAATTGACGCTGGATTGGAGTGATAATCTATGCAAAACGTAAGTCAAGATTATAAAAAAATGATGCAGCTTCCGATTCGAAACAGAGGATATATTTCTGCAAGAATCGGAATTATCAGCTCCACAGCGCAAGAAAATATAGAGGCTTTAGAAAGTAAAAATGAATTTGCGTATTTTTCCAACAACGTGGATGCATTCAAAGAAGAACTGCAGATAAGCGTATATGCCACTGGCGAAGAAAATTTTTCAAAGGTAGATGGCAGTATGTTTTTTCTTCCAGAACCGGCGCCTGTAAATCATTTTTACAATGACGGTATCGTGACGGCAGATTTGCTAGGAAGTGTATGCGTATCATTTGACGGGAATATTGCGGACATAAAGGGATTGACGATTGACTTTGGTGAGTATTATCCGACTTCACTCAAAGTGATTTATGATCATGGCGAACGAACCTATTCGAATTCCGAAAGCATTTTTGTTACGGAAGATACATTTGATGCGGTAACGTACCTGATTATTCAGCCGCTGGAAATGGTAAACGGAAACGGAAGATTGCGGATCTTCCAGTTTACCTGCGGAATATCAAACACATTTTCGAACAAACAGGTAAAGAACTATACCTACAAAGAGTTTGTATCTACGGTATGCGAAGCGCTTCCAAGCCAGGATATGACGCTGACGGTGGATAATCAGAACCTGTATTACAATCCGGACAATCCAGAATCGGCTTCTGCATATCTGGAGCAGGGGCAAAAAATGAAAGTTGCGTTTGGGTATGATGTGCTGGGGGATGGGAATATAGAATGGGTCCCGGAATTCACCACATACCTGAAATCATGGAGCGCAACTGATACAGAAGCAAAATTCACGATGGTAGATGTTCTGGATTGGAAAATGACCGGGACCTATTACAAAGGACTGTACCGGGCAAGCGGAATATCGCTGTATGATTTGGCAGTGGATGTGCTTACGGATGCTGGAGTCGATGAGGAAGAATACTTTCTGGATCCGTACCTGAAAACCGTTCGTGTCTATAATCCGGTTCCTGCAGTAAAACACTCGGAAGCGTTACAGATTATATCAAATGCTGGACGCTGTGTTTTAAATATAGACCGGTCCGGTAAAATTAATATTCGTTCTTCATTTGTTCCGGACACTACGGTGTCGGTTCCGGAAAGCATGATTTACCCGGAATTGGAATTATACCCGAGCATAGAATTGTATCCGCAAGTAGAAGGGCAGGTTCCATTCAGCAATGTCGGAAATATTATGCAGGATACCGAAAAATCAGCGTATGGAATGGCGAGCAATGATTTCTCCATTGTGGATGCAACGATTCATTTCTTGCCGGAAAGCGGAGATTATCTGAGTGATATAGGGTATGTAAGCGGCAGTATTGCGGATGACAAGGGAAATTTTATTACGAATCCTGTCATTACGATTCGATTGGAAGCCGGGTTCGTATGCTACGGTATGGTGGTGTATTTCAGAAACGTTGCTCCGCAGCAGTACAAGGTGACGACGTATTACCAGGAACAGAAGGTTGCGGAGTTTTTGATTGACGAACCGGAGCTTGAGTCCGTTATGACGGAAGAACTTGATTTGTTTGACAAAATGGAGATCGAGTTTACAAAAGGCCATCCAAACGCAAGAATTACAGTGGATCGTGTCCGATTTGGTGATGCTACCGATTATACACTTTCAAGAGACTTCAATTTGACCGGATCTCCGACATCCACACGAATGAGCAGGATAAAAGCAATTTCAGTAAAAAGAAGCCTTTATAGAAATGGTACCGAACAAAAGGAATTAACGTCTGAAGAAACAACTGTTTCTCCAGGAGAAACTACGAGGACTGTATATTTTTCAAACCCATCTTATAATCTTTCTGTGGAATCAGAAACCGGAACAGTGCAGATGGAAATCGTGGATAGCAGTAATTACTATGCAAAACTAAAATTCACGAATTCCACCGGGGCAGATGTCACATTCCAATACAGCGTAAAGGGCTACGAGTATGCTGTGGACGAACAGTATTATCGTAAATCTCATAATGACACTGGTGAGGAAATTACGTGGAAAAATCCGTTGGTAAGCAGTGCCGATCTTGCGGAGGACATGGAAGAATGGTTGGCATCTTACTATTTGGGCGATGTTGACTATCAGGTTTCATGGAATGGCGATCCGCGTGTGGATGCAAACGATTTGTTTTTCCTAGAATTGAAGAATCAGGAAAAGACAATGATTCGTGCATATCAAAACGAGTTGAAATTCAGCGGAGCATGGAGCGGAGTTATAAAAGCGAGAAAGGCGGTGCTGTAATGGCATGGGTAGCACCTAAAACAGATTGGGCAAGCAGTGACCGGTTTAATATATCAGATTACAACAGAATACGGGGAAATCTCGAATATCTGCATGATTATGTGGAAAAGCTTTATACATTCTTTTCTATGGCAGATTTGGGGGTTGATAAACAAAGCTATGCTGATTATTTTTATGCTCGTGAATTCAATGGGTTTGAGGAAGCATTGGAACAGATAAACAGTACAGCATATACGCAGGACATAGGTACAAAACAAACATTTTCTGACAATGGAGCGTTTATTGATTGGAATGAACTGAATCGGTTAGAATCTGCAACTCTCAAAATTTACAATCTGCTTGAAAGACAAGAGAACGCTTTGCCACGCATGGCATTTAGGCTTGGAAGCGGGAAAGGAGTGAGGGCATAATGGCTTTACTAAAAACTGATTACAAGGACGATATTCTTCCGGCATCATCTGCAAAAAGAAAATATAATCTCGAAACAAACAGTGATGGCACAGTGAGTTTCAATGATGTCACGGAGTATCAGCAAACAGGAGATACGTTTGGCGCTGCGGATATCAACAAGACGAATGAAATTGTAAACAAAAGCTTGCAAATTGTTTCGTTCAACGAATCTACAGGAGAACTGGTTACAAAATCAGTAAAGTGATCGGAGTGGAAGCATGGGAGTTATTATAAATGGCAAAGAATTGGAATCCATGACGCATGACGGCGTAGAAGTCCAGACATGGACACATAACGGCGCTGAGGTGTACTCTGCCGGGAAGATGGTTACCTACATGGTGGATTCCGGCATATCCTATCAGGAAAAAGTAAAAAAAGGCCATAGCTGTCTGTCTCCGACTACTTTCACACCATCAAAGAGCGGATGGACATTTGTTGGCTGGCGGGAAGATGATACGGCTTCCGGGAGCGTCCTTGGCAGCAAGGTGATGGAGAGAAGCCCTATCACGCTGTATGCTGTGTTCAAACAGACGATCACCCTGTCTTACAATGGCAACGGGGCGACGAGCGGAAGTACGGCATCGCAGACTGGCACACGGTATTACAACAACGAAAACGTTAATAATCCGTCATTTGCGCTTCGCAGCAATGGATTTGGACGGACATATTACAATTTCCAGAAATGGGCGCTTAACAGTGCATCCGGCACACAATACAGTGTGGGAGACAGCATTACGTTGTCGGGAAATGCGACGATGTATGCCGTGTGGAGCGCAAGTGTATCATACAAGGAAGTTTCGAAAAATGTAACTACCGCACTTAACAACTGGCAGGCTGTGCGTACACTAGTTCCATATGGTGTTGTATTTAGAGATAATCCAGCGGTATCAATATCAGGAGATAATGAACAAAGAGTGATGCACGTAGCGAAAACATATGCAATTGTCACATCTGCTCACTCGCAAGGTGGTGGTACTTGGAATGTCACGGTTAAGGCTACGGGATATGCATATGATTCAGCTAATGCATCAGGTATTGGGAATGATACTGGCACGATTCCTGTGTCAATAAATAATTGGAATGGTGGATATGCAAATATACGATTCAAAAAGACTTTTAAGTCTCCCCCAACTATGAATTGGTATTCCCCAAATCCTAGTTCATCAGC
>ERZ773138.1071-NODE-1071-length-28344-cov-5.757892_pt1 | contig 28344 bp, 18 predicted proteins | sample MGYA00511114_ERZ773138 | MGnify/ENA primary metagenome ERZ773138 (study PRJEB29015, sample SAMEA2737805) | human gut metagenome | biome: human gut; feature: human-associated habitat; material: faeces | place: China | collected 2012 ...
TGTCGTCCGGCTCGTACTCGGAGTGGAAACGGCTGAGGCCGGTTTCAAAGAAGACACCGGCGAGGTAGCCCACTGGGCCGATTTTACACTGGCGGGCGATGCCGGCCAGTATGTTGCCGTAGCTCATGTCAAAAGTCGTGCCGGCTTTGTATGTCGAGTAGCCGCCGTTCACGGCTACGAATGCCTTGGCGCCGCAGGGCTGCTCGCCCGGCAGGCACTGGCTTGCCTGGAGAGCGCGGTCTATGCCTTCGCCGGCCACAAAGTCAGCACCTTCGTCCATGAGGGCCGCGCTGGCCTGGCGGGAAGCCGTGAACTCTTCTGTCTCGCTGTTGACTTCAACAGGCGCGTCCTTCTTCCAGCGGGCGATGAGATCCTGTCCGTTCTTGATGAAATAGTCCACCTCAAACGTCAGGAAGCCCTTCGTGAGCGTCTGGGTTTTCGTCATGCCCGTTGAGCCGGTGGCGTTGTCCATGGTGCCGTCGTTGGCCACGGTCCCGGAGTAGGGGATGTAAGAGCCGTCGGGACCGATGGTCACGATAGTATTACCGTTCACATAGAGGTTTGTGCCGGTATAGCTCGACGAGGCCGTCGGCGTGTGAATCAGGACATATTCATCTGGTATATCGCCTTCCTGATTCCTGAGGTTTCCAATGTACACATTGGTCATGGAGCCTTTGCCGTCACCGATGACGGCGGACCGGGAGAGAGCTACGCTGGCTGTGTCGTCGGCCACATCGTAGAAGTTCAGATTCTGGAAGTTCTGCAGGCTGGATGCGTCTATCTGGCCGTATACATTGAAAGTATTGCCAGTGAACACGTCGGTGGATGAACCGCCGCTCTTGCCGCCATAGATGTCCGAGCCTGTGAAACGGGCGCTGTCGTACAGGGTCACCGTGTTGTTTGTGGCCGTGCCGTCATCGTAGCCGCCGGCTATTTCGGCGTTCACCGTACCACCCTTAACCGTGATCACGTTGCCTGTGGCGCTGCCGAGTGCCGTGTAGCCGCCGTACAGATGGCCGAGAACAGTGCCGCCTTCAACGAGAACTTCGTTGCTGGCGGCATCTCCTGAACGTGTATAACCGGCTGTTACGCCCCCTCTGATTGTGCCGTCGACGTAGATGAAGTTGCCGGTGGTTTCGCCATGGCTGTTCCAGCCGCCGTAGACACTGCCTCCGACCGTACTGCCGCTTTCTATTCTCACTTTGTTCTGGGAAGCGCTACCCGGATTGCTGTCATCATTGCCTTCGGCCATGCCGCCGTAGACGTCGCCATCAACACGGCTGCTGCCGGAAACGAAGACTCTGTTCCCTGTCACATCGCCGATACCCGCACTATAGCCGCCGAATACCGAACCGTTGACAACCGCGCCTTCGGAAAGAATGACGGCATTATTCATGATGTCGCTGTTTCCTGGATCTCTGGAGACGCTGTATTCAAAGGCGCCTCCGTACACGCTGCCTTCAACGGTGCCCGCAGAGATGTTCACGGCGTTATTTTCAACAGTGCCTGTTGGCGCGTCCAAGAGTACCCCACCGCCGACCACATCGTAACCGACGGAGGCGTTGTCGAGAAGATTCACGGTATTATACTGGACTGTCCCCAGGCCTTCCGTGATCACGCCGCCATAGAGTCCACCGTCCACACGGCTGCCGGATGATACGGTTACTTCGTTGTGAAGCACATTCTGTCTGGTCGCAGAGTCTCCCGCGGAATGGCCGCCAACGACATCGTCGCCGACATAGGCTCCATCAGACAGCTCCACGGTATTATAAGAAGTATCGAGCGAGCCGTAGCCGCCGTAAACCCTGCCCTGGATAGAGGCATTGGCTCCGGACACAGTCACCTGGTTGTGACTGGCTTCGCCGCTCCATGTGTATCCGGCGTACACGCTGCTTCTGTGTTCTTCGGTCGTGCTGTCACTGATCGTGCTGTTGATGATGGTCACCCTGCTGTGATTGGCCGCACCAGATATGGTGTAACCTCCGTAAACGCTATTCGTCACAGAACTGGTAGTGAGAGTCACAGTGCCGCCGGCCTGACCTTCTATCGTACGGCTCGCGTAAACATACCGCGGGGCGGAAACGCCGGAGAGGGAAACTTCATTGCCTGTAGCATTTCCATTTTCGGTGTAGCCTGCGTACAGAGCGCCGGTGAACGTCGTCCCGTTGGAGAGGGATACCTTATTGTTTGAAGCATCCCCGGATGTCGTTTCGCCTCCTCTGACACTGCCTGCGATCTTAACATTACTCAGATCCACTGTGTTAGAGGATGCGCCTGTGCTTCCCCGACCGCCGTAAACGCTGCCGTCAACAGAGCTGTCCGTTCCTGTCATGAAATTTGAGTTTGCTGTCCCCTGGTCGGCAGAGCCGGCATAAAGGTCAGCAGTAGCGATGCTGTCTGACAGAATCACCCTATTGTAGGAGGCGTCAGCGCTGGCATAGCCACCATAGAGAAGAGGTATGCTGCTGTCTCCCGATACTGTCACAGAATTGAAGTTGGCAGTGCCAGTCGTGGCATACCCGCCGGCCATAAATCCCTGAATAGTACTCTCCGAAAGCACCTCCACGACGTTACTAGAAGCAATTCCGTTCAAAGTCTGACCGCCGAAAAAACCCTCGAGGGCAGTAACAGTACTTCTGCCTGTAAGTGTCACTGTATTGCTCTGCGCGTTGCCATATTTTGTAAAGCCGCCAGCGACCTTCCGGCCGACCTTGCTGTTGATCAGGAACACTCTGTTGCCAGAAGCCGAATCATTATCGGTTTGATTGACGTCGCATCGTCCGCCGAACACGTAGGTATTTATCGTATCTGTTGCTGTCACGGTATTGCCTATCGCGCTTCCGGCGCCATCGCCACCAATTATGTATCCGTAGACAGTAGCGTTTGTAGCAGTAACAGAGCTGTTCGTAGCTGTTCCATTTGAAGCTAAACTACCGGACACGGAAATTACGTTTGGGGACTCAATAGTTACGCCGCTTTGTATTGTCGTATGCCCTTCAGTCGCATTTCCCGCCTTTACCCAATTAGATGTAAAATACCACTTATTTTCACTAATTGCTTTAGATGCCTCAGATTGATCAATATCTAGTTGACCGCCGGCAATTGTCTCACGTGCATCTTCGCCTATTTTATTGTAAAGAACGTTTGTATCGCTGGGGATGGGCGGATCATCGGCGGCAAAAGCCATCTCGCAGGGGAACAGGGCAAGCCAGGCTGCGGAGGCGCTGATAAGCCATGGCGTGTGCTTCACGGCCTTACGCAAAAGATGCCTGTTTCCCAGATATCCGGTCAATTTCTCGTTTTCAAAATTAAAGGGATTTTTACTCCTATTGCGTCTTTCAAATCTCGTTTTTTTCAGATTTTGCATAACATAAACCTTAGATAAAGTTGAGAATTGGCCTGACGAGGAGTAGCGGCCAAAAAAGAAATTCCAAGTTCGTCCAACAGAGAGAAATATGTGTATTTCCTCTACTTAACGACTGTTGGCGACCAAAATCATAGTCACCATTTAAATATTAGCATATTTTTGGGGAATAGTAAACAGGAAATATTATTATTAAGGAAACGAAGACTTAATTCGTGAAAAAGGGGAAAGATCTCTTTTTTAGATATATGAATAGAAAGCACGAATATTTATTCTTAATTATGGAATAATGATGTAATTTATTTTAATATAATATAAAATATTTTTATTTATTAAAAATTAAAAAGTTATTATATTTTTACATAAAAGTCTAAAAATATTTATTTTTAGACTTTATATCATTAGTAATACTTATTTTACGGATTTTTTGCGTTTTTAAAAAAATCGTAATAGTATATATTTAGTATTACAATTTTATTCTAAATAATATTGATATACATGTATAAAAAAATATCTTTAAAGATAAAAACTATAAGGTAACAATGCTCAAAATTGAGAGGGAAGTGTGGGGGGAATGTCGTGTTTTAATATGCAAAACACGACAGCAGAAGGGATGCAGGCGGGCCTGAAAGCGTTCTGAGGAACAAAAAAGGAGGGGCTTCTGCGTGTACGATTTCTTCGCACACAATGGAGGAATAGTGGATGGGCGAGGTTAAGATGGCGAAATAGGACAGCCGCCGGGAGGTTTCAGACCATAGACGCCATTCTGATCAAGCGATGTTTCCCGAGGACAGCGTGCGGATACCGTTTTCCGGACACATGTCCGGAGAGGAGAGCTTTATAATCGCAATGTCATCTTTGATGGCTGTCAGCCTCATCATCGGCGGTACAATAGTGGATTCACTGTGCCGGTTCATGGGACGCCAAAGGCGGGGTATCGCGAAAACTGAGATTTTCAGCGGAGCAGCCGTTTACCGTAGTATCGGAATCCGGAAATCCGCATGGGCTCACTTCGTATGATTCACTGCGGCGGCGAACAGGGGGGGACTGGGAAAATGAGAAAGGAGCGGGCAGAGGAATATGTCCATGTAAAAAAGGACCGGTGAAAGTGTCAAAGAAGGCAGAAAGCACCGTCTGACGGAGGGGAACAGAATGCCTTTCAGAGACTGTCCCGCCAGTTTCCAGTCCAGAATAAGTTTCCCGGGCACCTGAAAGGGCGGCAGGTCCCGGAGGGAGGATAGTCTCTGCCTTCTCGGAGAGGCTGGGCTCAGGGCTTCCGCAAACCGGATTCAGGGTTATGCTTCAGCAGTTCGACTTCTTCCGGCGTCAGTTCGCGGACTGCACCGGTAGCAAGATTACCGAGCCCGAGAGGGCCTTCGGAGATCCGGCGTAGCCTGAGGATGGTGAGCCCCACATCACGGCACATGCGGCGAATCTGCCTGTTGAGGCCCTGATGGAGCGTGAAGGTGAGGGCGGTATTGCCACGGAGCGTGGAGCCGGCAGTGATTTTCACCGGAGCCGTTCTGTCTCCTTCGGCGAGCACCATTCCGCGCCGCATGATATCGAGCGCTTCCTCTGGAGCATTCCCGCGAACAAGAACTTCATAAGTCTTCCCCCGGCTGCAGCTCGGATGCATAAGCTGCTGGGCGAGGGGTCCGTCGTTGGTCAGAATGAGGAGTCCTTCAGAAAAATAGTCCAGGCGGCCGACAGGGTAGAGGCGCAGTCCGCGAAACTTCTTCGGGACAAAATCAAGGACGGTTTCGCGTCCCTGGGGATCGGAGGCAGTGGAGACCACCTGCACGGGCTTGTTCAGCATGAGATAGACATGCTCCTGAGCGTGCCCGAGAGGTTTGCCGTCCACAGTGACAGAGTCGCGGGGGCTGACGCGCATGCCGGCTTCGGCAGGGGCGCCATTGACGCTGACACGTCCCTGGGCGATGAGTTCATCCGCCTTGCGGCGGGAGCAGATGCCGGACTGGGCAATAACCTTATTGAGACGGAGAGTTTCTTCCATATAATCGCTGCCTCCATATCCCCATATGGTGGACAATGAAGCAGACTCCGTCAAGGTGTCAGAGATTGCTGAGCCTCCTCTTTGGGATATTTAAAGTTTACATAATTACCATTATGGGACATTTAAATATAGCACTCTGTCCTTATTATATATGTAAAAATCTGCGTGCCTCAAGATTTCATGGCGCCGCTGCCGCCGTTTTCCATGTGGAATTTATTATTTCCCCTTATGTAAGGATGCGCTCTTTTTCTGGGGCGCAGGAAACTTCCCCGGACACTCGCCGCAAGGCTTACACCTTCCACCTCGAGAGACGGTCCCTCTTGCGAAAGTTCTCTTCAGCATCGTCCACCCTGCCCTTGTAAGGTTTCTTCTCCTCTCTCCATTTTCCTTCTCCTGAGGAAGAGCTATATAATTTTTTCGTACAAGTTTTTCTCACACAGTGAGATTGCATACAAAAATTTCCCCTTTCATTTTTTTCTGTCTTTTCCCGGGAACTCTGTCAGCTATAGCATAATCCTGAGAATTGAATGTTTTTCCTTAGGGCATTCAGCCTTCAGGGTATCATCGAAGCGTTCCTTGGCAAAAAAATACACGTCTGGCGCCCCTACTCTGTAGAGGCCGCATGTGGGGGAATATATTGAGATAAAAGGAAATTTTATTATTATAAACGTTTTATTTATATGTTATCCTCAAAAAAATATTTGTTTAAATATAACGGCAGACGCTGCGGGATCCTTGGAGAATCCGGATTCGTCTGCAAAAATATTTTTTATTTTAAAAAAAAACACATTTTGATAAATTTTATATTTATTAATTTTGTCCCGTGTGCTAAAGCAAATGAAATCTGTGGGATGGAGAAGATGCCACTCTCCCGGCCAGACTGGCCGAATGTGTCCCCCCCGTTACGGTGTCCGCATCAGGCGGCGCCAAGCCTTCGCTGTCATGGGGCAGAACCTCGGGGTTCTGCTTCAAGAGAAAAAGAAGATGATGAACGCTGTGAAGAGATTTTCGGCTGTCCGTTCCTGTCGTGTCGGTCTTAGCTTTGGAACGGGTGATTCTAATCTGCTTGTCTGCGGCCTGCTTTATATTCCCGGAAGTCTTTCCTTCTTTCCCTCCGAAAAGTCCCCCCGCGCCGTCTTTTCCTGCGGCGCCATAAAGCCTTCATTCCCTCCGCCAGGACCGTCCGGTGCTGTAACCGGCCAGTGTCCCTCTCAGTCTGTCTGCCCGGCAGGCAGGGATAGGAATAACACGTCCTCGGCAGAGCAGTTCCCTGTTGTGGTCTCCGATCCGGTGCCCACTACCGGTTTTGCCGCCATGCTCCGTACTCCGCCTTGCTGGCATGGGGCCAGCACCGAAATGTGCGTTGCCGATGCCGGACGCGGCATGTCGGCCGTGTGTGAGGAGTCAGGCCAGAAGGTTGTGTCTGCCCTCTTCTCCCGGGAACGGTCGCCTTTCCGTCTGGCGGCCAGATAGTAAAAAATTAAGGCTGTTCCCTCTCTTTTGTCAGGCCAGCGGAGAGTCCGTGCGTAATTCTACCGGGTTCTCAAAAACAGGCCTGTCAGACGGGAAAATGTGACGCCTCCACCTTTTCCGTACACTCCTCTGCCAGCCCTCAGGCGGTATGGGGCCGAATTCGGTGGATGAATCCGGCGGAGCCTCCTGACCGCGGCCGTGATTGAGCAGGAGAAAGGCTATTTTCAGAATATGACTGCAAAGCGTACGCCTTTTGATTCTACGTACAAAAGTTTGTTCAAAGATCCTGAGATGGTCGCCAGCCTGTTGCGTGAGTTAGTTGATCTGGATTTAGCGGAGGAACTTGATTTCTCCTCTCTCAGATTACTCTCGGGCGACTACGTGACGGACGATCTGAGGCAGCGGTTTAACGACGTGGTGTGGAGAGGTCAGTGGAAAAACAGTGACGAGTATGTGATAATCATGATGGAATTCCAGAGCTCGGTCGACCCATGGATGGCCATGCGTGCTGAGGAGTATGCCATGCTTCTCTTGCGTGATCTGACGAAACAGGGGGTTGTCAATCCCAGAATCGCGTGCCTCCGGTACTGCCCATTGTTATATATACGGGGGAAGGCAAATGGACAGCGGCAAAAGAGGTTTCTGAACTTGTAGCGCCGCAGCCTCCGGCGGCAAAACGGCTGCTTGCCTATCTGCGTCATCGAGGCTATTTTCTAATAGATACTAAGCAATTGACGGCTGATTGATACCCGGAAGTATTCGGGGTTGGCGGCAAAATTTTTTATCGCGGAGCATGCGGCTCCGGATGAACTTGCGCCTTTGCCGCCCTCTGCCGGTGAGGACATAAAAAAAGTGTCTGATCCCGATGAGCTTCAGGATCTGCTGGTTTCGGTCTGGAAGGTCAAAATGCTCCAGGAAGCGCTGGATGAGATAAAGAGACACGCTGTCTAACCGTCTTTCCCCAGTCTGGACGTGTACTGTGTTTTGCGGGGCGGGCTGGTACAGCTCCGTCTTCATCCGTGCATGACGCACTCTGCCGTTATCATGAGCGCAGAAGGCGGGATCGATTATGGGCAAAAGTGGAAATGTGTTCTCCCTCCATCCGAATCCGGACAACCCGGAGCACTTTTTCACCAGCGTATGAAGACGCGCCGTGCTCTCCGGTTTGTGAAGGGACAGTTTGGTCTGCCCCCTTGCGGCATAGATGGAGCAACTTTTCCCCGGCGTTCCTGGCTGCCGCGGAATCCTGGCAGTCCACCTGCTGGGCGTTGGCTGGCAACAGGAAAAGAAACCGGTAAGCTCCGCCAGAGACAGTGCGGGGCTTACCGGAATGCAGGAGTTATTTGTAGCGCATTGTGAGAGGACCGCCGTCCGTAACAATGGTGATCTCGCTGATTCTGGTGCCTTCGGGTAACGTGAAAAGCAGGCTGGATTTCGGGGGCATACGGCAGGGGATGGTAACGTTGGTGCATTTCGCGGAGATATCCTGGCCGCCATTCATGGTAACGCGGCGTACAATGACGTCTGAAGTACCAGTTGAGGTGAGCGTCAGGACGACAGAGCTGCTGGTTCCATAGTTCTGGGAACCGCTGTTGGTCCAGCCCGCCTTGAAGGAAACGTCCATGTCCGCCCATGAGATCTGGGGCGCGGCCTGAAGGACAGCCATTGCCAGAAAGATCAGCAGAAAAAGTTTTTTCAGCATAAGCATCCTCTTCACGGAAAAAGCCCGGCACAGGTCCGGGAAAGAACCCGTTTCCCGGTGTTGCGACCCTGTCCCCGGCGGGCTTTTTGTACAGTGTTTCGCCCGCCCCTTCAAGAAAAGGCGCTCCGGTTTACCTCTGCCCTGGAAGCCTTCTCATATCCGGTGCCGAAGCCCAGCCCTCTTCCGGGGTGCCACAGGTACCCGGTCACTCTGAGGTGTTCTGCCGGCCCTCCCCCTCCTGTCCCTTTACCGCCAAACTCCTTTCTCCCCCCTTCTGCGCTTTTCAATTTTGTTTCAAAGAGGCTTTTTGAGACATTTTTATCTCATCATGGCGGCCGTTTTCTGCCTGACAGGCATTTTCTGTGGAAAAACGGGAAGTTCCGGCTAAAATTTATAGTGAAATACTATGATTTTTGCCGTATCTGCGGCGTCTGATGAAACAAAAACGAACCATTGATACGTTTTTGTTATTCTGCTTTTTCCGGGCTTTAGATAAATATTATGTATTTTCAGTATGTTAAATCTATATGTCGAATGGCATGGCTCTTGCTTCCTCCATAAAGCAAAAGGAGGATTTCAGGATGTTCGCTTCGAAACTTTTCAGAAAGGCTGCCATAGCCGGTCTCGCCGCCGCGCTCTTCTGCGCTCCGGCCCAGTCGTTTGCCAAGGAAACCGTCAAAGTGGGCTTCATCGGCCCCCTGACCGGCGGTCTTTCCTCTCTGGGCGTGGGCGGCCGCAATTCGGCTGAGCTCGCCGTTCAGGAAGCCAATGAGGATCCCAATACCAAATTCCTGTACGAGATGACGGCCTATGACGACGAGTGCAAACCCAACGTCGGCATCCAGGTAGCCACCAAGGCCGCTTCCGACAGAAAGATGGTGGGCGCCGTTACGCATTACTGTTCTGCCGTGGCTCTTGGCACTGTGGGCATCTACCACCGCTTTAAGATGCCGGCCATTGTATGGGGCGCCGTGCAGCCGGATATCACCTACGGCAATGACTACAAGGAAATCTTCCGTACGCCCGGCACCATGATCAACCAGAACGAGCAGGCCGCCAAATTCATGTATGACAAAGGCTACAGGAATATCGCCATAATTCATGACATCACGGACTACGGCAAGAGCCATGCTGAGTACTTTACGAAGTTCTTCGAGAAGCTCGGCGGCAAGATTGTCGGCTCCTTCGGCGTGAACTCCGACCAGCAGGACTTCACTGCCGAGCTCACCAAGGTAAAGGCCCTGAATCCTGATGTGCTCTACCTCGGCGGCCTTGTTCCCGTAGGCGTGCGTGTCCGCTCCCAGATGGCCAAGCTCGGAATGAACTGTCAGTTTGAAGGCTGCTCCGGCATCAAGTCCGACGCCTTTATTTCCGGTGTTGGGGCTGATGTGGCTGAGGGCACGATGAGCTTCATCGAGGGCACTCCCATTGAAAAGCTGGCCGGCGGCTCGAAGTTCATCACGAGCTACCAGAAGCATAACTTCAAGGAACCCGCCGAAGCCTACGGCCCCTTCGCCTATGTGGCCATGCAGCAGCTCATCGAGGCTGTTGAGCACGTGGGGCCCGACCGCGTGAAGGTTGCGCAGTATCTCTCCGGCATCAAGGGCGCGGATACGCTCGTCGGCAAGGTCACCTATGACGATCACGGCCAGAACATCGAACCTGCCGTGAGTCCCTTCGTGGTCCAGGACGGCAAGTGGGTCTACTGGCCTGAAAGCGAATACGCTTCCGGCAAGCGTCATCTGAAGAGCCCCGTTTCAAAGTAAATTCCTCTGAACCAAAACGTCACCCTCTCTTCTGGGAAGCCCCTCGCTCCTGCGGGAGTGAGGGGCAATTTTCTGCAGACCGCCCGCGCGGGAGAAGGAAATTTTAAGGAATTTTTATGGATACATCCCTGATAGCCCAGTTCATTATCAACGGGCTCATGCTGGGCATGATGTACGCGCTTGTGGCCGTGGGCTTCACCCTCTTCTTCGGTGTGCTCAACGTCATCGTGTTCTCACACGGTGACACGGTCATGCTCGGCGCGTTCACGGGCCTTGCGACATACGCATATCTGTCGGCCACGTACCCGACCATGAGCGCAGCCCTTGCGCTCGCGATAGTTCTGGCCGTTGCCATCGGAGCCATGGCCCTGTTCGGGGTGATCCTCGGACGTACGCTCATCATGCGCCTGCGCAGGGCGCCGGCCCTGAACACGCTTCTCGCCACCATGATGCTCGGCACCGTGATGCGTGAATCCATCCGGCTCTTTTACCCGAACGGCTCCAACCCGCAGCCGTTCCCCCATCTGCTCCCCGATACCAGCCTCGCCCTCGGCGCCCTCAGCCTCAGGCTCGATAACGTCATTCTTTTTCTCGCCGGCGCCGCGGCCATCATCATTGTGCATCTCGTGATTTCCCGCACGCGTATCGGCATGGCCATACGCGCCGTGAGCCAGGACGGGGAGGCTGCCCAGCTCATGGGCGTCAACCTCACGCTTGTTCTTGTCACGGCCTTTGCGCTCGGTAACGGCGTCGGCGCCCTGGCCGGCGTCATGAACGGAATCTACTACAGCGAAATCAACTTCGGCGTGGGCCTCATGCTCGGCGCCATCGGCTTCAGCGCCGCCGTCATAGGCGGTCTTGGCAATATTTACGGCGCCATTATTGGCGGCTTCCTCTTCGCTTTCCTGCAGACCATCGGCGCGGTCGCCCTGCCCTTCGGCAGCGCGTACAAGGACGTCTTCGCCTTCGGCGTCGTCATCGCCCTGATAGCCTGGAAGCCGACCGGACTGCTTGCCGAGAAGGTCAGCAGGAGGGTTTAGCAATGGCCAGAGTGAAATGGATTTCCGGGCTTCCGGCCCCTCTCGTGTGCGTCGTTTCCGCCCTCGCCGTCTTCGCATATCTCATCTGTCTCCTGAAAGCCGAGGCGCAGGTGTCCATCGCCGCAGCCGTAGCCGGAGGCGTGGCTGCTGTTGCCCTGCTCAAAATCGCCGGCGTCCTTGATCCTGTGCTTGAATCCGTGCACAGAGCCGGGCGCCTCTGGGCCGGCCTCATGCTGGCCATGGCCGTTTTTCTCGTCCTTTTCTTCCATGACGACCATTACGTGCTTTTCCTCCTTGGCACCGTGTTCATCTATTCCACGGCCGTGCTCGGTATCAATGTCCAGCTCGGCTACACGGGACTCATCAACTTCGCCGGCGCCTCTTTCTTCGGCGTGGGCGGCTATACCGCGGCCCTGCTTATGACGGATACCGGCCTCACCCCCGTCCTGGCTATCCTGGCCGGCGGCATCTCCGCGAGCCTTGTGGGCTGCATTCTGCTCCTCCCCGTGCTGCGCACCTCCGGCAACTACGCAGCCCTGGTGACCATGGCCTTTGCCCTGCTCTTTAAGGTTTTCCTTGAAGTCTGCCCGTGGTTCGGCGGCCCGCAGGGCGTGCCTGTGGATCCGTTCAGTCCTTTCGGCTTATCCTTTGCGGAAGAGCCGAAACTCTTCGGCATGGAGTGCTCTTTTTACCTGAGCTATGACTTCCTCGCCATTGTCCTGCTTGTGACCGTTTTCGCCTTCATCACACTCCTTGAGCGCTCCTGGCTCGGGCTTTCCCTTGACGCCGTGCGCGAGGACGAGACCGCGTCAGCCTGTTTCGGCATCAGCATTGCCCGCTGGAAAATCTGGGCCTTCACTGTCGGCAATTTCATCTGCGGCATAGCCGGCGCCTACTACGCCATGATGCTGGCGTACATCAGCCCGGCGAACTTCGCGTTCTCTGACTCGCTGCTCTTCCTGTCCATCCTGCTTCTCGGCGGCCTTGGCAGCCGCTGGGGCGTCATTCTGGCCGCGGCCTTCATGGTCATGCTCCCCGAGAAGTTCCAGGTTATTCAGGAATACCGCTATCTTATCTACTCGGCCATCGTCCTGCTCATGATTCTCTATCGTCCGGCAGGACTCCTGCCCCGCAGGCCGCGTACATACACAGGGAGGGCGTAATGGCACATCTGCTTGAATGCACGGATCTCACCATGCGCTTCGGCGGTCTCGTGGCCCTGAACGCGCTGGAGATGCACGTCGACGCCGGCGAGACCGTGGGGCTTGTCGGTCCCAACGGCTCCGGCAAGACAACCTTCTTTAACGTGGTGACAGGCATTTACCGCGCGAGCGCGGGCCGCGTCGTGGTGGACGGCCGCGACATCACCGGCGCCTCTCCGCAGGAAGTGTGCCGGGCGGGTGTCACCCGCACCTTCCAGCGCTCCAGGCTCTGTCCCGATCTCACCGTCTTCGACAACATCATGGTCGGCAACCATACGCGCCTCAGCCTAGGTTTTATGCACAACATCTTCCGGAGAAAGGCCTTTCTCGCCGAGTACGGCGCCTGCCGTGAAGAGGCAGTCGAAAAGCTCGAAGCCCTGAACCCCGGCCTCGGAAAGAAACTTGATCATCCCGTTTCCGAGCTCAGCATGCTCGACAGGCGGCGTGTGGAAATCGTGCGCGCCCTCATGCCGAAGCCCCGGCTTCTGCTCCTTGACGAGCCGAGCGCGGGCATGACCCTTGATGAGACCCAGAGTCTCATGGATGAAATCATCAGCATGAATACGGGAGATGACAGGCCCGCCATCATCCTCATTGAGCACGAGATGAACGTTATCCACCGCGTGTGCCAGCGCGTCGTCGTCCTGAACTTCGGCTCGAAGCTCTGCGAAGGCACCTACGACGAGGTGACGAAGGATCCCACTGTCGCCGAGGCGTATCTCGGACGGGAAGTCACGGAGGACGAATAATGGCCACTTTCAAACCGCTCATTGCGGACAGTCTGTGCGTTGCCTACGGCAAAGCCGACGTGCTCAACAGCGTACACGTGGAAATCAATCCCGGCGAGATCACCTGTCTGCTCGGCTCCAACGGCGCGGGCAAGACCACGTTCATCAGGGCCCTCACCGGCCTCACGAAGCCTCACGCAGGCACCATCCAGTTTGACGGCCTTGAAATCACGGGACTGCCCCCGCACCGCATCGTGTCCATGGGTATCTCCTGCATCCCCGAGGGACGCCGCGTCTTCCCCGCCATGAACGTGGAGGAAAATCTGCTCATGGGAGCCTATCAGGAGCGGGACAGAAACCGCATCAGGGAGCGCCTCGCGCGCGTGTACGATCTCTTCCCCCGCCTGAAGGAGCGCCGCACCCAGGCAGCGGGCACCATGTCCGGCGGCGAGCAGGCCATGGTCTCCATCGGCCGCGGCCTCATGAACGAGCCGAAGCTCCTCATCATTGACGAGCCCTCCCTCGGTCTTTCGCCGGCCCTGGTCTCCGAGAACTTCCGCGTCATCCGCGACATCTGCCGCGCCGGCACGGCCGTCTTCCTTGTGGAGCAGAACGTGCGCCAGACCCTGGCCATAGCCCAGCGCGGCTACGTCCTGGCCCAGGGGCGCATCGTGGCCTCCGGAACGGCTGAGGAACTGCGCGGGAACGAAGACGTGCGCAAGGCCTATTTCGGCTGAGCCGCGGCGTTTCCGGGTCTCCTGTTTTTCTTCATACCGGGTTTATTGGCGCCCCGCCACGCGGCGGTCCGCGCCGGGAGAATACATCATGCAAAGGACAGACGATCCCATAGCGCTTGCCCAGAAACTCGTCCGCTGCAACACCATCTCCGGCGGCGACGAAAAGGCAGCCCTTGATATCCTGGCCCCTCTTCTTGAGGAGGCAGGTTTCAGTGTTACTTTCGATTTCTATGATCCCGCCAATCCGAAGCGGTGCAGCCTCTCTGCCCGCATCGGGGAAGGGCCTTCGATCCTTCTCTGCGGCCATATTGATACCGTGCCCCTGGGCGCGGCCCCCTGGGATTTTGATCCCCTGAAGGGCGAAATTTTGGACGGGAAGCTCCTGGGCCGCGGCGCTTCGGACATGAAGAGCGGCGCCGCAGCCCTGACTCTAGCAGCCTGCGCTGAAGGCCGTCTGGCTGCCAAAGCGGGCAAATCCGTGACCGTGCAGATTTACGGCGGCGAGGAGACGGGCTGCGAGGGATCCTTCCACATGGCGGGGAATAAAACCTTTATGAAAAACGTGAAGGCTGCCATCGTGGGTGAACCATCGGGCGCCCTGCCCCTCTGCGGCCACAAGGGCACGCTCTGGATGAAGGCTGTCTCGAAGGGCGTCACGGCCCATGGATCCATGCCTGAAAAGGGCGTCAACGCGCTCGACAAACTCATCCGCTTCGGATCGCGCATGCTGGAGAGCTTCAGGCTCGAAGGTGAGCATCCCGTGCTCGGCCATGGAACCTGGATTTTTTCCACCATGAAGGCCGGCCTCAATATCAATTCCGTCCCGGACAGCGCAGCCCTTACCCTCGATATCCGCACCATTCCGGGCCAGGACAACGCTGAAATCAGGGATCGCGTCATTGCTCTCGCGGAGGGTGAGGCCGAATTCGGGACGCTCCTTGATATTCCGCCTGTGTGGACGGATCCGGACAAAGGCTGGCTCTCCCACGCCTTTGACGTGCTGACTCCCTTCCTTGGCGGCCGTCCGGGCCCCATGAGCGTGGCCTTCTTTACGGACGCGGCAGCCCTGCGCTCCGTCATGCCGGATCTGCCCGTGCTCATCCTCGGTCCCGGCCCCTCTTCCGAGGCCCATCAGACCAACGAGTTCTGCCCCACGGATCAGATTACCGCCTGCTATTCCATGTACCGGGCCCTCCTGAACGACTGGGCAAAGGGGTAATCCTATGACAGACGACCTGCCTCCGCGGCTCACGACAGATCTCTTCCGGACAGCCTCAGGCGCGCGCCTGCAGGAAATCTACCGTACCCTCTTCCACCGCATAGCGGAGCGGGAGGACGAGCTCCACGTCTTCACGGATGGCGGATTCAGTCCGCGCCGCGTGCTTGACGTGCTTGACGACCTGGAACACCACTGGCCTGATCCCCGAGTGCGTCCTCCGCTCTTCGGCGTGCCAGTCGGCGTCAAGGATCTCTACCGCACGGCCGGCTACGCCATCCACGCGGGATCCCTGCTCCCCGCGAGCTGCTTCCGCGGCCCGGAGGCCGATATTGTCACGGCGCTGAAAAAGCTCGGCTGCGTGGTCATGGGCATCACCCAGAGCTCGGAGTTTGCCGGAGCGGCTCCTGCCTCCACCTGTAATCCGCTGAATCCCGGACATACGCCGGGCGGATCCAGCAGCGGATCGGCGGCCGGCGTGGCTGTCGGCTACTTCCCGCTGGCCCTCGGCACGCAGACAAAGGGATCCGTGGCGCGCCCAGCCTCCTACTGCGGCGTCATCGGCGTGAAACCCGGCCGGGGCACTCTCTCCACGGCCGGCATCGTGCCTTTTTCCGAATCCGTAGACCAGCCGGGTTTCTTCTGCAGCAGCATGTCCGACGCCGCTCTCGTGCTCGACGCTCTGGTCGTGCCTGACAGCGCGAAGCCCGGCGTGCCTCGCTTCTGGAACCTCGCCGTTCCCCGGGGAGCCTACCTGGAGGAGGCGGATCCGGTCTGCCTGAAGCTCTTTGAAGCCGTCTGCCGGAAACTTTCGGAAAGCGAGGCTCTCCTCATCCGGGACTGCGATGTCCTGCCAGACTGGCCGTCCATCCGGGAAATTCATGAAAGACTGACCTCCGCGGAACTCGCGGCCACGCATGACAGGCTCTGGAAGAAGTTCGGCTGCCTCGTAAGGCAGCCCACCAGGGACTGCGTGGCCCGCGGTCGAGAATACGGGCAGCAGGCCATTCTCAGGGGGTGCAGTTCGGCCGAGTCCCTGCGCGCCAGGCTCGCCCAGTGCATGGAGGAAAACCACATTGACGCCTTCATCGCGCCTGCCGCCACCGGACCGGCCCCGGCCGGACTCGACAGCACGGGCGATCCCGTCATGAACGTGCCCTGGACGCACGCCGGCCTCCCCGTGATCTGTCTGCCCATGGGATCCGTATCGCCTGACGGCACTTTTACCGTAGGCCGCTCCGCCATGGGAGCGGACAGCCTTCCCGTAGGGCTGCAGATAGTCGGCCGCCCGGGATCCGAACTCATCCTTCCGGTTCTCGGCCATCTCGCCGGACTGCTCCTCGGGTAAGGTCCCTGGTTCCCTGCCATTTCAGGCTCCCGTCAGGCACAGCTCCTGCGGGGGCCTTTCCGTTTGCGTTCGTTTCCCGTTGCCGTTATACATCCCCGCTCGGAGGAAAACGATCGTGAAGAAGACTCTTTTTACGGCTCAGGAACTGGCTCTGTGCGGCGTGACCATGCTCTGGGGCGGCACCTTTCTGATTATCCGTCTGGCCATGCAGGAATGCGGACCGTTCTGGTTCGTGTGCCTGCGCTTCGGAGCTGCATCCCTTGCTCTTGCCCTTGTGAGCCTGCCCGTCCTGAAACGGTTTACCCGCAGGGAGATTTGGGGCGGCATCGTCATCGGCGTCACCGTCTACGTGGAATACAGCCTGCAGACGGCCGGCCTCGCCTATATCGAGGCCTCGCGATCGGCCTTTATCACGGCCTTTTATGTTCCCCTCGTGCCTCTCTTCGAGTGGCTTATCATGCGCCGCAGGCCCGGCCGCATGGCCCTCATCGGGCTGGCGCTCGCCTTTCCCGGCGTCATCCTGCTCTCGGGCATGGATGTCTCCGGAGGCATCGGCAGGGGAGAGCTTCTCACCATCGGCTGCGCCATCGTTTACGCCCTGGAAATCATTGTCATCGCCATGATCGTGCCGGGCACCGACCCCCGCCGCGTCACGCTTGTCGAACTGGTGGTAACCGCCCTTCTCGCGGGTGCCAGCATGCCCCTGAATGGCGAGAGCGTCTCCCTCTCTCCCTATGTGCTCGCCGCGGGCATCGGCCTCGGCGTGTGCACGGCTCTCATCCAGAGCGTCATCGCCTGGGCGCAGAAAAGCGTGCCGCCCACCAAGGCCACACTGATTTACACGGGCGAGCCCGTCTGGGGCGGCGTGATTGGCTGCCTCTATGGCGAAAGGCTCACCCTCTCCTCCCTCGCTGGCTGCGCGCTCGTGCTGGCCGGCATCCTGATCAGCGAAAGGCCGGAGAAGAAGGCCGGACAGCCGGCGGAAAAGGCGGAATGACGCAGACGGAAGGCCTGAACCGCGGGGAAAAGCCTGCTGCCGGCCTTTCCGGCGAGCAGGCTTTTATTTTCTGAGCGAACCTGATCCCGGCCCGTAATTCCTGAAGTAAAACATCACATTCCGGGACGGATCAGGAGCCCGGAGTGCTCTTCGGATACAGCCTAGCGCATTTCGGCGAACGTGTTACACTGCTGCGGATTACCGGAGTCGAATCCCCTGCGGAACCATGTATAGCGCTGCTTTGAGGTGCCGTGAGTGAAGCTGTCCGGAACGACACGGCCCTGGCTCTGACGCTGCAGCCTGTCGTCGCCAATGGCCGCGGCCGTGTCCAGGGGCTCCTGCAGGTCGCCGTTCTCCAGCATGCCCTGATCCGCCGTGTAGCGTCCCCAGACGCCGGCGAAGCAGTCTGCCTGCAGTTCCAGCATGACGGAGAGCCTGTTGGCTTCCTTCTTCGAGGCCCTGCGCTCAAGGCCGCTCACCCTGTCCGTAATGCCGAGCTGGTTCTGCACGTGATGGCCGACCTCGTGGGCCAGAACGTAGCCGAGGGCGAAGTCTCCTCCGCCGCCGAGATGTTTCTGCATGTCGCGGTAGAAGGACAGATCCAGATAGACCTTTTCGTCAGCCGGGCAGTAGAAGGGGCCCATGGCCGACTGGCCGTAGCCGCAGGCCGTCGATGTCTGGCCCGTGTAAAGCACGAGCCTGGCCGGGCTGTACTGCTTCCCGGCCTCTCTGAAGATGCCGCCCCAGGCCTCCTCCGTGGTTTTGAGCATGACGGAGATGAAGCGCCCCATTTCGTCCCGCGGCGAGCCCGTTCCGGACTGTCCGCTTCGGCTTCCGCGGGCCTGCCCGGAGTCTGTCCGCTGCTGCTCCTGCACCTGCACGGGCAGGCCGGAGCCTTCCAGAAGCGGCGTCAGATCGTAACCGTAGAGCGCGGCCACGATGACAATGGCGAGCACGATGAGGCCTGTCTTTCCCCTGAGGGGGATGCCGCCCCTCACGCCGTAGCCGCCGCCCCGTCCAAAGGCTCCTCCGCCTCCGCTGCCGCGCCTGTCTTCCACATTGCTGCTTCCTTCGCGATCCTGCCAGCGCATGGCTCCTCCTCTTCCGGCCAGAGGCCGGTTCCGCCCCGGGCGGAATGTTTTTTTATGCCTGTATCAGTTTGCCGATCCCCTGTCCCGCGTCCCCGTTTTCCGAGCGCTGCGGCAGGGAAAAAACACGTGCGGAGAACAGGGACCGGCGGACTCAGTATATTTCCCTGCCGCTTTCCCTGTACGCGTCGAAGGTTCTGATGGTCAGATCCCTGTCGAGCTGACGGAGTGAGAGGACGCCGTCATCTTTCCGGCCGTTTTCGATGAAGCGGTAGATATAGTCATCGCGGAAGCCGACGCGGGCCGCGTCCTCCGCGGTGTTGCCGAAGTACGCGGTTCTGATGTTGGCCCAGATGATGGCCCCGAGGCACATGGGACAGGGGTAGCACGAGGTGTAGATCTCGCACCCCGAAAGATCGCGCGTTCCGAGGTTCCGGCATGCGTCGCGTATGGCCTCGATCTCGGCGTGGCAGGTCGGATCCTGAGCGGCCAGAACCCGGTTGTGTCCGCGCCCGATAATTTTCCCGTCCTTCACAATGACGGCGCCGAAGGGTCCTCCCTCGCCGCTTTCCAGATTGCCGCCGGCCTCCTCCGCTGCCGCGGCCATGAACCCGTGCTTCCTATCAGCTGTCATACTCCTCCCTGATCCGCCGGCCGGCGGATACGCTGTACTGTGTGTCTTCCGGAAAAATTCCGGGGTTTACGCCCTAGCTGTAGCCAGCTCCTTCCAGCTCGTTGTCCGCGCCGGAGAGAGATTTAAGCAGTTCATCTTCTAGGGGGCGCTCTCGTCTGAGGGGAGCCCCGCGGAGGCGAAGGTCACGGTCCTGTGCCCGTAGCGGGCGTTGATGTCATCCATCGCTTTCATGAGCCTGGCCTGCTTCTTCCCGTCCTTCTGCGGCGCGAGAAGGCTCAGCTCACGCCTGTCCTCCCGCTCCACGCTGAAAAGCATGACGCCGCCGCGGGCGTAGCGGTACCCGGGCTTCCAGATGGCGTCCAGCGCGCCGCGCGCCTTCTTCAGGAAAAGCGCCGTGTCGGCTGAGGGGAACGGCAGGTTCACGGTCGCGGAATTGGCGTAGACCCCGTCCTTATCGAAAAGCGAAGTCTGCACGTGCACGGAAAAGCCCCGGGCCACCAGCCTCTCGCCGCGGAGCCGCTCCAGGGCGCGTTCGGTGAAGGCGGAAATGGCTTCCATGAGAAGGTCCTTCCGCGTAATGCGGTGCCCGAAGGAGCGCGAAACCACGAGCGTCTGGCGGATTGACCCGGGATCGCCGTCTGGCACGGCGGAGACGCCGCGCATCTCGAGCGCGGTGTTCCAGAGCGTGACAGAGAAACGGCGGCGTATCCAGGCGTCGTCCGCGCGGGCGAGATCAAAGGCCGTGCGGATGCCTGCCGCGCTGAGCCGGGCGGCCACGCGCCTGCCCACGCCCCAGACTTCCTCCACGGGACTCTCCCTCAAAAGCCGGGAGCAGTCCTTTTCCCCGGGCAGGACCTGCCACAGCCCCCGTCCGCTTTTCTTGGCCGCGTGGTTGGCCAGCTTGGCCAGGGTTTTGGTGGAGGAGATGCCGATGGAGACGGGGATTCCGGTCCAGCGCTCCACGCGCAGCCTGGCTTCGGACGCGAGTTCCGCCGCGTTGGCGGCCTCGGCGCCGGTGAGCCGGCAGAAGGCCTCGTCAATGGAATACTGGCGCACGTCCTGGCACAGGGTTTCAAGCGTCTGGATGACCCTGGCCGAGAGATCGCCGTAAAGGGCGAAGTTGGAGGAAAAGACGGCGACACCATGCTCTTTCAGGAAATCCTGAATTCTGAACTCCGCCTCGCCCATGGCTATGTTCAGCGCTTTGGCCTCGGCCGAGCGCGCGATGACGCAGCCGTCGTTGTTGGAGAGCACGACGACGGGCCTGTTCCTGAGGTCGGGACGGAAAAGCCGTTCGCAGGAAGCGTAGAAATTGTTGCAGTCGGCCAGGAGCCAGAGGCCGGCGGATTGTCCTGATATCACGGGGAATACCTCCGGGCTGACGGTTTTCAGAGCTTGTGGATGACGTAGGTGACCACGCCCCAGATGTGCACGTACTCCCGGTTCGTGATGTCGAAGTCCGGATAGTCGGGATTGGCGGGCTTCAGCAGCACGCGTCCCTTCTCCCGGAGGAGACGCTTCACCGTGAGCTCCCCGTCCAGCGCGGCGATAACCACGCGTCCGCTGTCAGCTGCCACGGAGCGGTCGACAACGAGCAGATCGCCGTCGTGGATGCCCGCGCCAAGCATGGAGTCGCCAGTGACATGCAGGAAGAAGGTCGCCGCTTCGTTGCGCACAAGATGGCGGTGCAGATCCAGCCGTCCGTCCATGAAGTCGTCCGCGGGCGAAGGAAAGCCAGCCTGGATGGGACAGAGATAGAGCGGAATCCCTTCCCTGCCTTCCACGGCAGGAGCGGGACGCCCGGCGAAGCTCAGCGCGGGATTGAGTTTCAGAGCCATTTTTTCCCCCTGCGGTCGTTATTTTCCGGAGAATCATTCTCAGGAAAGGGGGTAAAGGGCCGGGCCAGGGAAGTCAAGCCTGACGGCGCGCCGCGCCGCGTTTTCTGTTTGTTTTTTCGGGAAAAATTCAGGGGAAAATCCCTTGCCAACGAGCCGCGAAAGGCTTAATTTAAAGGATAACTTGAAGGGCGGAAAATCCGCCCCGGAAATCAGGGAGGTGCAGCATGAGCGAATGCCGTACGGAAACAGGCCGCAAGGCCGGTGGTAACATGTCTTTTGATGAGGCCGTTGATGAACTGAAGCGCATCCTGGATGGTCTGCGCGCCGCTGTGCTCACGGACCTGACTGCCGCTCCCTCGAAAATATAAAAAAATAAGGGTCCGCCGGTTTAAACCGGCGAGCCCGCCTCTTCAATTCCTTAACGCCCCGGAATTGAAATTCAGCTCCTACCTTATTCAAGTTCGTCTATTCCTTCAAGTGTTGTTTTTCCCCGATCAGGCGTCAACCTTCTGAAATAAGGCCTGTTCGGCGCGAAAAAAATTTTTTGTCTTTTCCCGCCTGAAAAATTCCCTCCGCATGTTCACGCTCCGCCCCTATCAGAGCCGCGCTCTCGGCACGCTGACGCGCCGCGCCCTTACCCATCAGTTCCTTCTGCTGCAGGCGGCCACGGGCGCCGGCAAGACCGTTATGTTCTGCGCCCTGGCGCGTTATTATTATGAGAACTGGCACATGCGCTGTCTTATTCTGGCCCATCGCGCCATCCTCGTGCGCCAGGCCATGGACAAGCTTCTGAAGGGCTGGGAAGGAACCGGCGTGCAGGCCAGCATGGGCTTTATGTGCGCCTCTGTCTCCAAATCCTGCGACACGGACGCGGGTGTTATCGTGGGCTCGCCCCAGACCGTGCACAACCACCTCGGCGAGCTGCCGCGTGTGGACGTGGTGATCATAGACGAGTGCCACAGGCTCGGTCCGAAGAACGTTAGCTCTGTCTACGGGGATGTCATCCGCTCCATCCTGACCCGCCGCCCCGGCGCGCGCGTCTTCGGCGTCACGGCCACGCCCTACCGCCTCGGGCAGGGCTACATCTACGGCAGTACGGCGGCAGACGGATCCGAGCCGTGGTGGCCGGAACTCGACAGCCGCATCTCCATGAACGAGCTGCAGCGCCAGGGCTATCTCGCGCCCCTGCGCGCCAGAACGTGCGGCACCCTGCGCCGGGATCTCGCCTCCGTAAACGTCATGCGCACAGGCGAATATGACGAGCACGCCCTGGCCGAGCTCATGTGCCGCAGCCTGCAGCTCGAGAGCGCGGTCAAGGCCTTCCGGGAATACGCGTCCGACAGAAAGGCCGCGGTCGCTTTCTGCTGCACCATCCAGCACGCCGTTCTCCTCGCGCAGTGCTTTAACTCCGCAGGCATCAGCGCGGCCGCAGTAGATTCTTCTAGGCCGTCAGAGGAGAACCGCGGGACACTCAGGGATTTTGAGCAGGGAAAGATCCGCGTGCTCTGCAACGTGGGTATTCTCACCGAGGGCTGGGACTGCGCTTCCGTCGACTGCCTCATCATGTGCCGGCCGACCATGTCCCCTGCCCTTTACGTGCAGATGGTGGGCAGGGGCCTCAGAACCTGCCCCGGCAAAACCGACTGCCTCCTCCTCGATCTTGTGGACAACGTGGGCCGCCATGGTTCCCCGGATCATCCGCGCGTGCGCGCTGACGGAACAAAGCCGCTGGGCGGCGGGGCCTCCGCAAAGGACGGGGCGGACAGGTCCGGAAAGGTGGAATGTCCCTGGTGCGGCGCTGTTTTTCCCGGCTCGGCGAAGAAGCTGCGCTGTCCCGAATGCAGGGCGCCCCTTGTCAGCGTCAATGACGACCGCATGGAACTCGAGGAGGTCTCCTTTGATGTCATGGATCTCCTGGAGAAACGCGGCGAGGCCGTACGCCGGGCAAGAACCGAGCGTCTTGCCCGCGAAGCCGAAATGAGAAAACGCGCAAAAGAGGAGGAGGCAAAGGCCAGAGCCGAGGCAAAGGAGCGCCTCATCGCCGGAGGCAGGGACTTTCAGGCCAGGCTCACCAGTATCAGCGAGCCCGTCCGCTACGTTATAGCCAGCGGCGGAGGCCGCGGCTGTGAGGTGCTGCGCGTGAGGCTTTTCTTCTCGACGCCGCTGGCTCCCGGCCGGGAGCTCTCCGTGACCCTCCTCCTCGATCCCGCGAAGCGTGTCTTCCTGCGCACGGGCAACTTCTGGCTCAGCGCTGTCACCCGCCAGTTCTGGGACGCCTGCGGCGGCGCCCGTCCCCTCCCCCTCTCGAATGACCGCATGCTCGCGAGATGGAAGGAACTCAGGTTCCCTGACAGCATGACGCTCCGCCAGAGTGGCCCAGGCTATCTTTCCATCCGCTGGCCCGAAGGCGGAAAACTCAGAGGCTCAAAAGCCTGAACGGCCGGCGACGCGCCGGCTGCCGCCCTCCCAAAAAGACACGCGCTCCATGAATGAGCCGGAGCGGAATGCCCGCGTCCTGCTCCGGCAGAGCGTCCCCCTTCCCTCTCCGGATGTATCCGGTAATGTCTTGCTGTCCTGTGCGCAGGAGGCGGTGCTGATTTGTGTCTTAAAAGCAGCGGGACGGCGGACTTTTTTGAAGTATGAATATATGGATTCATACACTTGTGTATCACCAGTTAAATACTGCTTATATTAATTCAGACACATGTGTCCCATTTGTTACGTGTAGTTTGTGATAATATAACATAAATCATATTTTTTATACAGAGAATATTCTTTTACAATAAAATCTGTTTTTTATACATAATAGAAATATTGAAGTAAAAATAATAGATATATTTACTGTTTTACAGTAATATATAAAATATTGCTTTGACGCTGTTAAAGTTTGAATTTTTTATTCAGAAACTGCCAGTAAAAATAGGTATAATGTATCTTATTGAAAATAAAAGAATTTTCCCCAGAAAAGACGCCTCCCGGAGAGATATGTGCACGCCGGGAATGACGTTATACTGCAAAATCGGCCTCCTCTGATATTGTTTGAGCATGCAAAAGTGTTGTGTTTTGCCGTGTTGTATCGTAAAGGCGTGCGGGAAAAGGATAGCAAAAGAGTAGTATTTTTTTGTTCTACGGAATGCTTTTTTTCAGAAGAGGAATTTCCCCGTTCCGCTTTCTGAAAAAGAACGGCGCCGTGAAAACTGCTTTTCCCTTCTGCCCGTGAGCCGGAAAGGCCGCGGGCGGCTGTCCTGAAAGCAATCAGTCAATCAGCCTGCATTTTTCAGCGACTGTCTGCGGTGTGCTGCCTGCGCGGAATTCCCCTGTTCCGCCTCGTCCGCATGATGGAATGAATGAGGAGTGTCTGTATGAATCTGTTGAATCGGAAGCCGGGAAAAGGCCCGGGATCAGGGAGTGCGGCTGTCATATCCCGGTATGGGAAAAAGTCTTTACCAGAGAGAAGCGGGGGCGCGCCCTGGTTTCTCTGCGCAGTGGCCGCGTGGGTTTCCCTTACTCTCTGCGCCTCTGCTCCTGCCAGGACGATTTCAGGGCGCATAACCGGTAATCAGTATGGCAGCGAGATTTCTTCCGGCGATGTAACCGGAGATCTGGACCTCAGCGGTGCCCGCGTCACCGGAGATCTTATTGGCGGCCTGACGCATGACGGCAAAGCTGTCAGCAGTTCCGTGCGCAGCAGCGGAGACGCAGGGGACAACATCAATGGTAGCGTGACAGGTGGACAGGGCACAAACGGCGCTGAGTCCAATGTCGTTGATCTGCACTGGTGTCAAATCGTGGGTAGCCGGATTAGTGCGGGAGCCCATGTCGAAGGCGGAGTCACTGAATCCGGAAAAGCTGTGGGCAACAGCGTAACGCTGACGGATACTTTTCTTCTGATGGGAAACCATATCGTCACCGGCGGCCGTACCGGATCCGGAGAAGCAACGGGCAATGCTGTCACTGTAACATCCGGCTATGTCAGCGGAAACGTCTATGGCAGTTATACGGGAGAGGGACTGGCAGACGGTGCTGTGAACCTCAATGCCTCTCTGGTAACGGACAGTGTTTACGGCGGATATTCGGAAAATGGCCAGGCAGACGGCACGGTAACAATTACCGGTCAGTATTATGGCTTTAGCGCTGAAGGAAACGTGTACGGCGGCTTCTCAGAAAAAAACGGATCTGCCAGCGGCACGGTGAACCTCAATGGCGCTGTGCTGTCGCAGAGCGTGTACGGAGGATATGCTGCGGATGGCGCGTCTGACGGCACCGTGAGTATCAGCGTAAACAGTGAAACAGGAGACCTGAGTACTGTTTCCGGCAGCATCTATGGAGGGTTTTCGGCAGCCGGCCAGGCCGGCGGCACGGTAACTATCACCGGGGGCTCCGTGACCGGCAGCGTTTATGGCGGCCGCGCCGAGCAGAACTCCGCAGCCGGCGGCACCGTAATCATCGGTGCAGACGGCGATGCATCCGCCACAGGCAGTGTCTCCGGAGATGTATACGGCGGATGGGGGGCGGCAGGCGCTTCCTCCAATACGGTTCTTCTGTGGGAAGGCGCCAGCGTCACCGGCCTGGTTTATGGAGGCTTTGTTTCGTCTTCAGGTGATGCCACGGGCAACGAAGTTTCCCTGACGAACGTCAGCAGCGCTCCGCAGAGTGTCTACGGAAGTTATACGGCCAGCGGCACGGCCGGCGGAACTGATGAATCCACGCGTACGACGGTGACCCTCACGGGGAGTTCCGTGACAGGGGACGTTTACGGAGGGTATTCAGGCGGCGGTGCCGCCAGCTACAGCACGGTGACCGGATCGGAAAACAGCACAGTCGGCGGCAATCTTTATGGCGGCCGGGGAACGACAGGCGCTACCTCCAATACAGTGAATCTGAACCATGTTTCAGTCACGGGCGGAATATATGGCGGCTACACGGCTTCCGGCGATGCTTTAAACAACACGGTTTTTCTCTCTGACGGGACGACGTTTGACGGGGATCTGTACGCCGGCAGGGTTGACGTCAATGGCCGGGGTGACGCCACAGGCAACAAGGTTTTCCTTATGAAGGTTTCTGCCCTGGGCACTGTCTACGCAAGCCGGACACCGAATGGTCTGGCCAGCGGCACGGTGACACTCACAGACAGTACTGTGGAGAAAAACGTATACGGCGGCTACACCCAGTCGGGAACGGCCACCGGCAGCAGCGTCAGCATTATCAACAGCGTGGTCGAAGATGCAAGGCCCGGGGATCAGACAGCTGACGGCAACGTGTACGGGGGGTACACGCAGGATGGCGAAGCCAGTAGCAACAGCGTGACCGTGTCCGGATCGGAAGCCTTCGTTCATGGTAATGTTTATGGCGGACACGGATTCCTTGACACATCCTATAACATCGTGGTGCTGACTGATGGAGCCCGTGTGGGAGCTGATGTTTTTGGCGGTCATTCGGCGAGAATGTCTTCAACCTCCATGAACGTGGTTCATAACGAGGTAACTCTATCTTTCGGCAGCCGCGCAGGCGGAAATATTTATGGCGGCATGTTTGCCGAAGGCGAAGCCTCTGTCCGGGACAACGCCGTGAAGCTTGACGCCTCCTTCGTAGACGGGGATATATTTGGCGGCATGCTGCTGCACGGAAGCGGCAGTGTTGAAAGCAATACTGTTAATATCTCTGATGGCAGCGTTGCAGGAAGTGTGCATGGTGGCGCCTTCGTTAATTATACCAATGACGCCGATTCCGGAAATGTCAGCGGGAATGCCGTCACCATGTCCGGCGCAGCGTCCGTAAAAGGATCCGTTTTTGGCGGATATATCAGAAAGAACAATGGCGATATTACCGGAAGCAGAGTTACCATCAGCGATTCTGCTGCCGTAGAGGGCAGCGTTTATGGCGCGCAGATTTACGCTGGCACCGGCAATGTGACGGATAACGAAGTCACTGTTTCCGGAGGCAGCGTGAAAGGCACCGTCTACGGCGGCTGGACTGACAGTGGAGATGCCAGAGGCAATGTCATTTCTTCCAGAGGAGATATCAGTAAAGGAGCGGAAGGCGGGCACACCCTGTCCGGGGACGCCTCCGGAAACCGGGTTATCGTTGAAGGCGGAACGATAGAAGATCATCTTTACGGCGGTTACACAGAAACCGGAGATGCCACAGGCAATGAGATTACCGTTAACGGCGGCACGGTTCAGGGGCAGATCGCTGTCGGCTACACGGCACTCGGGAGCGCCACAGGCAACGTGATCACGGTTAAGGGCGGTACGGTGAACGCTGAAATAGCCGGCGGCTACGATGACGGCACGGCCACGGACAACACGGTGACCCTGTACGACAGCGCCAGCTTCACAGGCTCGGACATCTATGGCGGCAGAAGCGGCGGTTCGTCCTCCGACGTGTTCACCGGCAATACTTTCAATGTATACGGCCAGATCGACGCCGCCAGCCTGCAGAACTTCCAGAACCTAAACTTCTATGACGTGGCAGAGGACAGGGCCAGCGTGGATCTCTCCCGGTCCGCCGTCATCGGTGACGGAAAGGGGACCATGACCAACGTATTCATCGGGAACCTCAGGAACCAGGAAGGCGATATCGCTGAGGAATATGTCCTGATCCATACTCCGACGGCTTCGTCGAGCTACACCGGCACGAACCTCTATGTGAACGGCAATACTGTCGTGACCATCGGCCCCGACGGCTCTTACGTCCCCTACTCCGGGACCGTGGCCAACGACGGCACCATGGACAACGCCACCGGGTCGGCGGGCATGACGAAATCCCAGGCGCTCACGAAGGGCTTCCTGACGTTTGCGGTGGATTACTTCATCAAAAACGGACAGGATCTCATCGCCCGCTGGAAGAAGGACGCGCCAGTTAAAGTTAACCCTGAAACCAAAGAGTTCACGTCTTCCCGCCAGGCCAGCGCGGCCCTCATGGACGAAGGCGCTGACTTTGTGTCCGGCGAAGGCATTGACCGCGCGCTTCAGGCAAGCCAGTGTCTGCCGGGCGATCCCTGCGGCGCCAAAGCCTTCATGGCCGTGAGCGGCGGCTACTCGACATACAAGGCCGGCACGACCTTTAATATGAGCTACGGCAACATGCTGGCCGGTGTCGCCCGCCAGTGTAAAATCGGTCCCGTGGGCTACCTCGCCGGCGTCTTCTTTGAAACCGGCCTCAGCCGTTTCCACTCCGAGTACGAGCCGGACGACA
>ERZ773138.1089-NODE-1089-length-27742-cov-3.767436_pt1 | contig 27742 bp, 23 predicted proteins | sample MGYA00511114_ERZ773138 | MGnify/ENA primary metagenome ERZ773138 (study PRJEB29015, sample SAMEA2737805) | human gut metagenome | biome: human gut; feature: human-associated habitat; material: faeces | place: China | collected 2012 ...
TGAGGTGAGCATATCACCTCTGTTCAGGTGGCCAAATTCAGTGTGCCACTTCATAACAACAAATACGTGGTTAGATCGTTATTGGAAAATTCAGGATGAAAGACTGGAGAACGGTGATATCAAGCCGAACACTCATAAACAAAAGGCTAAACCAGTAGCCCTACTTCGTGAGAGCGTAGGAATGAAATTGATTTCATCCGTCGATGTTCGGGATGTTGCCCAGATACTGGAGTCCTATGTTGCAGAAGGTCAACCGAGGATGGCCCAGGTAATCCGCTCTGTTTTGATCGATGTTTTCAAGGAAGCCCAACATTATGGTGAGGTACCGCCGGGTTATAACCCGGCTCTTGCTACAAAACAACCACGCCGACGGATTTCCCGACAACGTCTTAACCTTGACGAATGGCAAAAGATTTTCGAGATAGCTAATGCCCGCCATCAATACATGGGCAATGCAATGCTTTTGGCGCTCGTTACTGGTCAGCGCCTAGGGGATATTTCCAACATGAAGTTTAGCGATATTTGGGATGATCATCTTCATATCGTTCAGGAGAAGACGGGGAGCAAGATAGCGATCCCGCTTTCCCTTAAGCTTAACGCGATTAACTGGAGTTTGAGAGATGTAGTTGCGCGTTGCCGCGACTATGCAGTGAGTCCATATCTAATCCACTTCTTCCGGGCAACCTCAATGGCAGAACGAGGTGCACAGGTTAAGTCGAACACAATAACAATGAATTTTAGTAAGGCCCGTGATAAAGCAGAAATAAATTGGGGAGTAGGTACGCCGGCTACGTTTCATGAACAAAGGTCTTTATCTGAAAGACTCTACAAGGAACAAGGTATCGATACAAGAATACTTTTAGGTCATAAAAATCAGAACCAAACCGATCGATACCATGATGATAGAGGAAAAAATTGGACCACAGTCCGAATTAGTCAACAATGAGCTTTTTGCTAAAGGATTCGTCATCAAATAATTGAATTTTTTCAATAATTTTAATGACTGAATCCTGTGTTGTTTCTCGCTCTGTGATTATTGCATTCATATAATATGAAATTCTCATCCATGCCTTTAAATGTTTTTCTTCCAAAGTCGCAACCACAGGAACAAAGCTATTGAAAAGATCTATGTCATTTTTGCAGTGTATACGAATATCTTTTATTGCACTCTCAGTTAATCCATGAGTTTCAATATAACCTTTCAACGACATTAATTCTTTACTATTTTTTTCGTGCTCACTCCCATAAAACTTCCCTACTCTGTAACTTTCGGGGACATGTTTGTTTAATGTGTTAAAGAAAAAAATAAACATTTCACGAAGTCGTTTTTCTGCTTTTACTTTATTCTGTCTTTCGTTTTTCCTTTGGAGATGATCAATAATATAAAGAATGATTATAAATTCTAAAATCACCCCTGTGAATTCCGGTAACAAATTCCCTTCAAAGTAATCGATGTAATTGATACTCTTGATAAAAAATGGAGCAAGCATTAAAAGAATAAACAATACAACAAAGATCCATCTTGGTTTTTTAATTCGAATGCGCTTCACAGTGACCTCATTTTGATAAATCGTTTTGATAAAATTTTGATAACTGTTAGAAAACCAATAATAAAAACGGGAACCATTCGGCTCCCGTTCTTGTTTAACCCAGCAATTGGATTACATGTTCGCGATAATCGCGTCGCCAAACTCTGAGCATTTCAGAAGTTTAGCGCCTTCCATCAGACGTTCAAAGTCATAGGTGACGGTTTTCGCGTTAATCGCGCCTTCCATACCCTTAACGATCAGGTCTGCGGCTTCGAACCATTCCATATGACGCAGCATCATCTCTGCGGACAGAATGATAGAGCCTGGGTTGACTTTGTCCTGGCCTGCGTATTTCGGTGCAGTACCGTGAGTGGCTTCGAACAGGGCGCACTCGTCACCGATGTTCGCGCCCGGGGCGATACCGATACCACCCACCTGTGCTGCCAGCGCATCGGAGATGTAGTCACCATTCAGGTTCATACAGGCGATCACGTCATACTCAGCAGGACGCAGCAGGATCTGTTGCAGGAACGCATCGGCAATCACATCTTTAATGATGATCTCTTTACCGGTGTTCGGGTTCTTAATTTTCTGCCATGGGCCGCCGTCGATCAGTTCACCGCCGAACTCTTCGGTCGCCAGCTGGTAGCCCCAGTCTTTGAACGCGCCTTCGGTGAACTTCATGATATTGCCTTTGTGCACCAGGGTCACAGAGTCACGATCGTTGGTGATAGCGTATTCGATGGCGGCACGCACCAGACGCTTGGTCCCTTCTTCGGAGCACGGCTTGATGCCGATGCCGCAATGCTCAGGGAAGCGAATTTTCTTCACGCCCATCTCTTCGCGCAGGAATTTAATCACTTTTTCTGCGTCAGCAGAGTCCGCTTTCCATTCGATACCCGCGTAGATGTCTTCAGAGTTTTCACGGAAGATAACCATGTCGGTCAGTTCCGGGTGCTTAACCGGGCTTGGGGTGCCCTGGTAGTAACGCACCGGACGCAGACACACATACAGATCCAGTTCCTGACGCAGCGCCACGTTCAGGGAGCGAATGCCGCCGCCAACTGGCGTGGTCAGAGGGCCTTTGATAGCAACGCGATAGTCGCGGATCAGGTCCAGCGTTTCGGCTGGCAGCCAGACGTCCTGGCCATAAACTTGAGTGGATTTTTCACCGGTGTAAATTTCCATCCAGGAAATTTTACGCTCGCCTTTGTAGGCTTTCTCAACAGCGGCATCAACCACTTTCAGCATCGCCGGGGTAACGTCTACACCGATACCGTCACCTTCGATGAACGGGATAATCGGGTTGTGAGGAACGTTAATCTTGCCGTTTTGCAGGGTGATCTTTTTACCTTCCGCCGGAACAACTACTTTGCTTTCCATTAACCTCTCCTTCGAGCGCTTCTGGTTGTTACTGATCTTATGTTAATAAATTGTAATGAGCCTTCCGATAGTACCTGATTGTCCGACGCCATGAAAGGTCTTCGTTATTAGGCTATAATGCGGCAATTGATAACGCCTGAAAATACCATGACGAAAACTTCTTTTAGAAAACACCGGGTTGAGCGATTCAGCTCACGACAAGCCACCAGAAGAACGCCAGAACCCCAGCCAACGCGGGTCATACTGTTCAATAAACCCTACGATGTATTGCCGCAGTTTACCGACGAGGCCGGGCGCAGCACGCTGAAGGACTTTATCCCCGTACAGGGAGTCTACGCAGCGGGACGCCTGGATCGCGACAGCGAGGGGCTGCTGGTCCTTACCAATGACGGCGTGCTCCAGGCCAGGCTTACTCAGCCGGGCAAACGTACCGGAAAAATTTACTATGTGCAGGTTGAAGGCGAGCCGGACGACGCGTCGCTGGCAAAGCTGCGCAACGGCGTAACGCTGAACGACGGTCCCACCCTGCCGGCTGGTATTGAACGTGTGAATGAACCCGAGTGGCTGTGGCCGCGCAACCCGCCGATTCGTGAGCGTAAATCCATTCCTACCAGCTGGCTTAAAATCACCCTTTATGAAGGCCGCAACCGACAGGTCAGGCGCATGACTGCGCATGTGGGCTTCCCTACCCTGCGACTCATTCGCTACGTCATGGGCAGCTATACGCTGGACTCGCTGGCAAACGGGGAATGGCGGGATGTTACCCCTAAGGAGAACTGATGTTTAAACCTCATGTTACGGTCGCCTGCGTGGTCCACGCGCAGGGGAAATTCCTGGTGGTGGAAGAGACCATTAACGGCAAAGCGCTGTGGAACCAGCCAGCCGGGCATCTTGAAGCCAATGAAACCTTATTGCAGGCAGCGAAACGCGAGCTCTGGGAAGAGACGGGTATCCGCGCCGAACCGCAGCACTTTATCCGTATGCATCAGTGGATAGCGCCTGACCAGACACCTTTCCTGCGCTTTTTATTCGCCGTTGAGCTTAACGAAACGTGCGCCACTGAACCGCACGACGACGATATCGATCGCTGCCTGTGGGTGACCGCAGAGGAGATCCTGAACGCGCCAAACCTGCGCTCGCCACTGGTTGCGGAAAGCATCCGCTGCTGGCAGTCTACGGCGCGCCTGCCGCTGGATGTCATTGCAGAATTTAACTGGCCGTTTACAGAGGGTGTCAATGGTGGGGGGGCGTGATAGAATACGCCGCCTTGAAGTTCAATGTCGTGAGTATTCCATGTCAGATAACAGCCAGAAAAAAGTAATCGTCGGCATGTCCGGCGGTGTCGATTCCTCCGTTTCCGCCTACCTGTTGCAGCAACAGGGCTATAAGGTGGAGGGCCTGTTCATGAAGAACTGGGAGGAAGACGATGGCGAGGAATACTGCACTGCCGCTGCGGATCTCGCCGATGCGCAGGCCGTGTGCGATAAGCTCGGCATCGAACTGCACACCGTTAACTTTGCCGCAGAATACTGGGACAACGTTTTTGAACTCTTCCTCGAAGAGTACAAAGCGGGCCGCACGCCAAACCCGGATATCCTGTGCAACAAAGAGATCAAATTTAAAGCCTTCCTGGAATTCGCTGCGGAAGACCTGGGCGCAGACTACATTGCGACTGGCCACTACGTGCGTCGCGCGGATGTGAATGGCAAAAGCCAGCTGCTGCGCGGCCTGGACGGCAATAAAGATCAGAGCTACTTCCTCTATACGCTGAGCCACAAACAGATTGCCCAAAGTCTGTTCCCGGTCGGCGAGCTGGAAAAGCCGGAAGTGCGTAAGATTGCTGAAGATCTGGATCTGATCACCGCGAAGAAAAAAGACTCCACCGGTATTTGTTTTATCGGCGAGCGTAAATTCCGCGAGTTCCTGGGGCGCTACCTGCCTGCACAGCCGGGCAAAATCGTCACCGTTGACGGTGATGAGATTGGTCAGCACCAGGGACTGATGTACCACACTCTCGGCCAGCGTAAAGGTCTGGGTATCGGCGGCACCAAAGAGGGCAGCGAAGATCCGTGGTACGTGGTCGACAAAGACGTCGAAAACAATATTCTGGTTGTGGCTCAGGGTCACGACCACCCGCGCCTGATGTCCGTTGGACTGATCGCGCAACAGCTGCACTGGGTCGATCGCGAGCCGCTGAAAGGCACGCTGCGCTGCACAGTGAAAACGCGCTACCGCCAGACGGACATCCCTTGCACCGTAACCGCACTGGATGACGATCGCATTGACGTGCGTTTCGACGAGCCGGTTTCCGCCGTTACCCCTGGCCAGTCTGCTGTTTTCTACAGCGGCGAAATTTGCCTCGGCGGTGGGATCATTGAACAGCGCCTGCCGCTGCCTGCTGTTTAAACCGTTTGCACACATAAAGGAGACCGTGTGGCGAAGAACTATTACGACATCACCCTGGCGCTGGCGGGAATTTGCCAGTCAGCCCGTCTGGTGCAACAGCTGGCGCATCAGGGTCATTGCGACGCTGACGCCCTGCACGTTTCACTTAACAGCGTTATCGACCTCAACCCAGGCTCCACGCTGGGCGTCTTTGGCGGCAGTGAAACCAATCTTCGTCTCGGTCTTGAAACTCTGCTCGGCGTGCTCAACGCCAGCAACCGTCAGGGGTTGAATGCGGAACTGACCCGCTACACCTTAAGCCTGATGGTGCTGGAACGTAAGCTGAACGCGGCAAAAGGCGCAATGAATACCCTGGGCGATCGCATCGCCGGGCTACAGCGCCAGCTCGACCACTTTGACCTCCAGTCTGAGACCCTGCTGAGCGCGATGGCCGGTATCTACGTTGACGTGATTAGCCCGCTCGGCCCGCGTATTCAGGTCACCGGTTCGCCTGCCGTATTGCAAAGCCCACAGGTACAGGCGAAGGTACGCGCTTCGCTGCTGGCAGGCATCCGTGCCGCCGTGCTGTGGCAACAGGTCGGCGGTGGCCGCCTACAGTTGATGTTTTCTCGTCATCGCCTGACGACTCAGGCAAAACAAATTCTTGCTCATTGTTAACCTCCCGGAGTTGCGAATTATGGAATTATCCTCACTGACCGCCGTATCCCCTGTCGATGGACGCTACGGCGATAAAGTCAGCGCGCTGCGCGGGATCTTCAGCGAATATGGCCTGCTGAAGTTCCGTGTTCAGGTTGAAGTACGCTGGCTCCAAAAGCTGGCCGCCCAGACAGCAATCAAGGAAGTTCCTGCTTTTGACGCAAAGGCAAACGATTACCTTGATAAAATCGTTGCTGAGTTCAGCGAAGAAGATGCCGCGCGCATTAAAACCATCGAACGCACCACTAACCACGACGTGAAAGCAGTTGAATACTTCCTGAAAGAGAAAGTGGCATGCGTCCCTGCCCTGCACGCGGTATCTGAATTTATTCACTTCGCCTGTACGTCTGAGGATATTAACAACCTGTCTCACGCGCTGATGCTCTCTACCGCGCGGAAAGAGGTGGTACTCCCTTACTGGCGTAAAATCATTGATGCGGTGAAAGCGCTGTCCGTGGAATACCGCGACATTCCGCTGCTGTCCCGTACTCACGGCCAGCCAGCAACCCCATCCACCATGGGTAAAGAGATGGCGAACGTGGCGTACCGCATGGAACGCCAGTATCGTCAGCTGGAGCAGGTTGAGATCCTCGGCAAAATCAACGGCGCGGTGGGTAACTACAACGCCCACATCGCCGCGTACCCGGAAGTGGACTGGCACCAGTTCAGCGAAGAATTTGTGACCTCTCTGGGGATCCAGTGGAACCCGTACACCACCCAGATTGAGCCGCACGACTACATCGCCGAGCTGTTTGACTGCATTGCGCGCTTCAACACCATCCTGATCGACTTCGATCGTGACGTATGGGGTTACATCGCCCTGAACCACTTCAAGCAGAAAACCATCGCCGGGGAAATCGGTTCGTCCACCATGCCGCACAAAGTGAACCCAATCGACTTCGAAAACTCCGAAGGTAACCTGGGTCTGGCGAATGCCGTGTTGCAGCATATGGCGAGCAAGCTGCCGGTATCCCGCTGGCAGCGCGACCTGACTGACTCCACGGTGCTGCGTAACCTGGGCGTAGGTATTGGCTACGCGCTGATCGCCTACCAGTCCACCCTGAAAGGTGTGAGCAAACTGGAAGTTAACCGCGACCGTCTGCTGGACGAGCTGGATCACAACTGGGAAGTGCTGGCGGAGCCGATTCAGACCGTGATGCGTCGTTACGGCATTGAAAAACCGTACGAGAAACTCAAAGAGCTGACCCGCGGTAAACGCGTTGATGCTGAAGGTATGAAACAGTTTATCGACGGTCTGGCGCTGCCAGAAGAAGAAAAAGCGCGCCTGAAAGAGATGACCCCGGCAAACTATATTGGCCGCGCCATTACTATGGTTGACGAGCTAAAGTAATCGCCCTTCCCCCTTTCCATCCGGAAAGGGGGCTGTTTTACATCATCGAGTTGATGTTTTCACGTCACATTACCTGTTTTGCCGGGATTAAAGCCTGCCGTCAGGATGGTTGTTAATTTTCGTCGTGGAATAACTTTCCGGAATATACCGTTTTAAGCCGAACGGGCACAGTTTGAACTGGCACGGGGTTTCAGCCGTGCACGGACGATCCATCTCTTGCCGGTTGCCTGGACACGCGTTTTTCTGTTTGAACCCCATCCAGCCTATGGATGTAAAGGGCATTGCCTGCGCTATCCATACTCTACGGCGTCGATCGTTAATCAGGATCCCCTGGTTTGAGGTGGTGATGATTTCACCTGTACGAACGTAATAATCTCCCTTTAACCACAGGATATAATTCAGGCCATACTGTGTTTCAACTTTGCAAAAGATAGTTCCGCTTTCCGGGCTCGCAATAGTCTCAACAACCTTCCATTCCATAAAACCCTCTTTACTCGCTATATTGCTGTTTTGTCGTGTAAAAATGCTGCTTTTCTGGCACATCTTATGCAAATCTAATTTCGCACCATAAAATAAGCGTAGACAAAGGCAGACATAGTGAGAACATCCTTACAAAAAAAAGGGCAATCTTTACAAAACTGGCGTGACCCTTCTGTCAAAAAAGCGACTCGCCTTCAACATTTCATAAACGGATGGCTGTTTTATCCGGATTGCAGAAGCTTGCGAAAACAAGTCCGTTTATATTACCCGCGCCTGGCGTCATGCCCCCTGTGTTCTGGAGCATGCAAAAAAATCATTTAATTTCATCGCGCTGGTGTCAACCTGAATAATCAGCGTTAAACTATTCATACCATTTATAAAGGGAGAAGTGATGATGCGCGTACTGGTTGTTGAGGATAACGCATTGCTACGTCATCACCTGAAAGTTCAACTTCAGGAGATGGGTCATCAGGTGGACGATGCTGAAGACGCAAAAGAGGCCGATTATTATCTCAATGAACACCTGCCGGACATCGCCATTGTCGATTTAGGGCTACCGGATGAAGACGGATTGTCCCTTATCCGCCGCTGGCGTAGCCATGACGTTTCCCTGCCGGTGCTGGTGCTAACTGCCCGTGAAGGCTGGCAGGACAAGGTTGAAGTCCTGAGCGCTGGCGCGGATGACTACGTGACCAAACCCTTCCATATTGAAGAAGTCGCCGCGCGTATGCAGGCGCTTCTGCGCCGCAACAGCGGGCTGGCGTCGCAGGTGATCTCTCTGCCGCCATTCCAGGTGGATCTCTCCCGCCGCGAATTTTCTATTAATGATGAAGTGATCAAGCTGACCGCATTCGAATACACCATCATGGAAACGCTGATCCGTAACAACGGTAAAGTGGTGAGCAAAGATTCTCTGATGCTTCAGCTCTATCCGGATGCCGAACTGCGCGAAAGCCACACCATTGACGTGCTGATGGGCCGCCTGCGTAAAAAAATTCAGGCGCAGTACCCGCATGACGTGATCACCACCGTGCGTGGTCAGGGTTACCTGTTTGAATTACGCTAAATGAAAGGGATTTTGCGTCACATTTTACCCCTTTCGCTGCGGGTTCGCTTTTTGCTGGCAACCGCCGCCGTCGTGCTGGTGCTGTCGCTCTCTTACGGGATGGTGGCGCTGGTCGGGTATAGCGTGAGCTTCGATAAAACCACCTTCCGCCTGCTTCGCGGCGAAAGTAACCTGTTTTATACCCTGGCGAAGTGGGAGAACAACCGAATCACCGTCGAGATGCCGGAAAACCTGAATCAGCAGAGCCCGACGCTGGCGCTGATCTACGATGAAAAAGGGAAATTGCTGTGGGCCCAGCGCGATGTCCCGTGGCTGAAAAAGCGCATCCGTCCGGAATGGCTGAAAACCAACGGTTTTCATGAAATAGAAGCCGATCTCAACTCCACCAGCAGCCTGCTGCGTGACGATCGCGCCTTACAGATCAAGCTTAATGAGATCCGTGCCGAAGATGACGACACGGAGATGACCCACTCTGTGGCCATCAACCTTTATCCCGCCACCCTGAACATGCCGCAGTTAACCATTGTGGTGATCGATACCATCCCGGTTGAGCTGAAACGCTCATATATGGTCTGGAACTGGTTTGTGTATGTTCTGGCTGCCAACCTGCTGCTGGTGATCCCTCTCCTGTGGGTTGCTGCATGGTGGAGCCTCCGCCCGATTGAATCCCTTGCCAAAGAGGTGCGCGAGCTGGAAGAACATCACCGCGAGAAGCTGAACCCGGAAACTACGCGCGAACTGACCAGCCTGGTGCGCAACCTCAACCGCCTGCTGAAAAGCGAACGTGAACGCTACGACAAGTATCGCACGACGCTCACCGACCTTACGCACAGCCTGAAAACCCCGCTGGCGGTGATGCAGAGTACCCTGCGTTCCATGCGCAGTTCGAAAATGAGCGTGGATGATGCAGAGCCGGTGATGCTGGAACAAATCAGCCGTATTTCACAGCAGATCGGCTATTACCTGCACCGCGCGAGCATGCGCTCCGGAAGCGCCCTGTTGAGCCGTGAACTGCACCCGGTAGCCCCGCTGCTGGATAACCTCACCTCGGCGCTGAACAAGGTGTACCAGCGTAAAGGGGTCAACATCAGTCTGGATATCTCACCGGAAATTAGCTTTGTTGGCGAGAAGAATGACTTTATGGAAGTGATGGGAAACCTGCTCGATAACGCCTGCAAATATTGTCTGGAGTTTGTCGAGGTCTCCGCGCGGGTAACGGATAACGAACTGCATATTATCGTTGAGGATGATGGTCCTGGCATTCCCCGTAATAAACGCGAAGTAGTGTTCGATCGCGGCCAGCGTGCCGATACGCTGCGGCCAGGCCAGGGCGTCGGATTATCCGTCGCCAGGGAAATAGTCGATCAGTACGAGGGCAAGATTGAAACCGGTGAAAGTTTGCTGGGCGGAGCCCGGATGGAAGTCATTTTTGGCCGCCAGCATCCCGTATCGAACGATAGTTGACCCGGAATGTGAAAAATACGCGGATCTCGCAGCCAGGTAGCGGGGCTTCCGTTATAATCCGACTCAGTAAGAGCCTGCGGAATACATAAATATGGATTATCAATTAACGCTTAACTGGCCCGACTTTATTGAACGTTACTGGCAAAAACGCCCGGTCGTTCTTAAACGCGGGATCAGCAATTTTATCGACCCTATTTCTCCTGACGAACTCGCTGGTCTGGCGATGGAAAACGAGGTAGACAGCCGTCTGGTAAGCCACCAGGACGGGAAATGGCAGGTCAGCCACGGTCCCTTTGAAAGCTACGATCACCTGGGCGAAAACAACTGGTCTTTACTGGTGCAGGCGGTCAACAACTGGCACGAACCTACCGCAGCCTTAATGCGTCCCTTCCGCGCCCTGCCAGACTGGCGAATGGACGATCTGATGATCTCCTTCTCCGTTCCCGGTGGCGGCGTGGGTCCGCATCTGGATCAGTACGACGTGTTTATCATTCAGGGTACCGGTCGCCGTCGCTGGCGCGTGGGCGAAAAAGTGCCAATGAAACAGCACTGCCCGCACCCGGATCTGCTCCAGGTTGATCCGTTTGAAGGGATCATTGATGAAGAGCTGGAGCCAGGTGACATTCTTTATATCCCACCGGGCTTCCCGCATGAAGGTTATTCCCTGGAAAACTCGCTGAACTATTCGGTTGGTTTCCGCGCGCCAAGCGGGCGCGAGATGATCAGCGGATTTGCTGACTATGTTTTACAGCGTGAGCTGGGCAGTTACCGTTACAGCGATCCGGACGTTCCGGCGCGTGAGCATCCGGCGGATATTCTGCCAGAGGAGCTGGATAAGCTGCGCGGGATGATGCTGGATCTGATCAACGAACCGGAGCACTTCAGACAGTGGTTTGGCGAGTTTATCAGCCAGTCGCGTCACGAACTGGACGTCGCACCGCCAGAGCCGCCTTATCAGGCAGATGAAATTTATGATGCGCTCCAGCAGGGCGATAAGCTGGTTCGTCTGGGCGGATTACGTGTACTGCGCATTGGCGAAGAGGTATTCGTCAACGGCGAGCGCCTGGACTCTCCGCATCGCCCGGCGCTGGAAGCAATTGCCAGCCATATGGTGCTGACTGCGGATACCTTTGGCGACGCGCTGGACGATCCCTCCTTCCTCGCCATGCTGGCCGCGCTGGTTAACAGCGGGTACTGGTTTTTTGAGGACTGAACCATGATGTTTGCCGGGTGGCAGCTACGCCTTACCCGGCCTACAAAAGCCGTTCCTGTAGGCCCGGTAAGCGAAGCGCCACCGGGCTTTTTTTACCGCTTCGCGGTTAACTCCGCTATCCGCACAATCACCTGCACCGCTTTCTCCATCCCTTCCAGCGTCACGAACTCATGCTTGCCGTGGTAGTTATATCCACCGGTAAACAGGTTCGGGCACGGCAGGCCCATAAACGACAGCTGGGAACCATCGGTTCCACCACGGATCGGTTTCATCACCGGCTCGATGTCACAATCGCGCATCGCCTGCTGGGCGATATCAAGAATGTGCGGATGCTCCATCACCTTCTCGCGCATATTGTAATAGCTGTCTTCGATGATGAGCTCAATATAACAATCCGGATGTAGCCCCTTGCCGATTTTTTTCGCGATCTCCATCATCTTACGCTTGCGCGCTTCAAAGGCTTTGCGGTCGAAATCGCGGACAATATAGTGCATCTGCGCGCTGTCCACGGTCCCCTTGATGCTGGTCAGATGATAAAAACCCTCATACCCTTCCGTCATCTCCGGGCTCTCTTCGGCGGGCACTTCCGCATGAATACGCGCAGCCAGCGACAGTGCATTCACCATCACTCCTTTCGCAGAGCCCGGGTGCACGTTATTCCCGACGATTTTGATCGTTACCGATGCCGCGTTGAAGTTTTCATACTCAAGTTCACCCACGCCGCCACCGTCAACGGTGTAGGCCCATTGCGCGTTAAACGCCTCAACGTCAAAGTGTTTCGCGCCTTTTCCAACCTCTTCATCCGGCGTGAAGGCCACGCGGATATCGCCATGCGGGATATTTTTGCCCTTCAGCACCGCCAGCGCCGTCATGATCTCGGCGATGCCCGCTTTGTCATCGGCCCCCAGCAAGGTTTTGCCGTCGGTGGTGATTAACGTCTGCCCCAGCAGCTGATGCAGTACCGGGAACATCACTGGCGACAGCACTTCGTCGCCAATGCCCAGTGCTATATCACCGCCGCGGTAGTTTTCAACAATCTGCGGATTAACGTGTTTACCGCTAAAATCAGGTGAGGTATCGACATGAGAAATAAAGCCAATTGCCGGGATATCGCCGTCAATATTCGCCGGCAGCGTTCCCATCACGGTCCCTTTTTCGCTGAGCGTGACGTCAACCAACCCCATAGCCTCCATCTGCTCTTTCAGCAGATTTAGCAGCTTCCACTGGCCTTCGGTGCTTGGCACCTGTCGGACCCCCGGCTTAGATTGGGTATCCAGCGAAACGTAATGTAAGAAACGCTCAAGTAGTTTATCCATGCAGTCACCCTCACTTTTTGTGACAACATTATCATTAAGCAGCAAAACGCAAATATTGCGTCAGGTCACTTTTATCCCGCAAACGAGAACTTTTTACGTTTATATCGTTCTGCGTTAATAAATGTAGCTTATGAATAAGTGAGAAGGATTGGCGATTCAATGGGTTTGCCGTAGAATGTCCGCCCTCATTACGAGTCACCAAGGTGGTTACACACAAACCCCGCTTCAGTCTGCTGCCTGAGGCGTCTATATGGGACAGCGCGAAAATTGAATACACAACCCCGTTCCCTTTCACCGCTGGTGCAACTGGAACGAATTCGTAAAAGTTTCGATGGCAAAGATGTCATTTCCGACCTTAATCTGACCATCAATGACGGTGAGTTTCTCACGCTGCTCGGCCCCTCCGGCTGCGGCAAAACCACCGTCCTGCGCCTTATCGCCGGGCTGGAAAGCGTCGATAACGGCCATATCCATCTTGAGAACCAGGACATTACCCAGGTTCCTGCCGAAGATCGCCACGTCAATACCGTCTTCCAGAGCTATGCCCTGTTCCCGCACATGACCGTGTTTGAGAACGTGGCGTTTGGCCTGCGGATGCAAAAAACACCGGCCAGCGAGATCCCGCCTCGGGTTACCGAAGCCCTGCGCATGGTGCAGTTGGAGGCATTCGCCCAGCGCAAGCCTCATCAACTTTCCGGTGGTCAGCAGCAGCGTGTGGCCATTGCCCGCGCCGTGGTCAACAAACCTCGCCTGCTCCTGCTGGATGAATCCCTCTCCGCGCTGGACTACAAGCTGCGCAAGCAGATGCAGAACGAGCTGAAAGCACTTCAGCGTAAGCTCGGCATTACGTTCGTGTTTGTCACGCACGATCAGGAAGAAGCCCTGACCATGTCAGACCGTATCGTGGTGATGCGCGACGGCAAGATTGAGCAGGATGGCACCCCGCGTGAAATTTACGAAGAGCCGAAAAACCTGTTCGTCGCCAGCTTCATTGGTGAAATCAATATTTTCAACGCCACGGTGATTGAGCGTCTGGACGAGCAGCGCGTGCGCGCGAACGTGGAAGGCCGCGAATGCAACATCACGGTTAACTTTGCCGTGGAAAAGGGGCAAAGGCTCAACGTCCTGCTGCGCCCGGAAGATCTCCGCGTTGATGAGATCCACGACACGGCTGACGTCGAAGGTCTGATCGGTTACGTTCGCGAACGTAACTACAAAGGGATGACCCTCGAATCCGTGGTCGAACTGGAAAACGGCAAAATGGTGATGGTCAGCGAATTCTTTAACGAGGACGATCCGGACTTCGACCACTCGCTGGATCAGAAAATGGTCATCAACTGGGTAGAAAGCTGGGAGGTTGTACTGGCTGATGAAGAACACAAGTAAGTTCCAGAATGTGGTGATTGCCACGATCGTCGGTTGGCTTGTGTTGTTTGTCTTTCTTCCCAACCTGATGATCATCGTGACCAGCTTCCTCACCCGCGACGACGCGAACTTCGTGGCGATGGTGTTTACGCTGGACAACTACGCGCGCCTGCTCGATCCGCTCTATTTTGACGTGCTGCTGCACTCGCTCAATATGGCGCTGATTGCCACCCTCGCCTGCCTGGTACTGGGGTATCCGTTCGCCTGGTTCCTGGCCCGCCTGCCGCAAAAAGTGCGGCCGCTGCTGCTGTTTTTACTGATTGTGCCGTTCTGGACCAACTCGTTAATCCGCATCTACGGGCTGAAAATCTTCCTCAGCACCAAAGGTTATCTGAACGAGTTTCTGCTGTGGCTGGGGGTGATCGAGACGCCGATCCGCATCATGTTCACCCCGGGCGCGGTGATTGTCGGCCTGGTCTATATCCTGCTGCCGTTTATGGTGATGCCGCTCTACTCCAGCATTGAAAAGCTCGATAAACCGCTGCTGGAAGCAGCGAAAGACCTGGGCGCCAGTAAGTTACAAACCTTTGTCCGCATCATTATTCCGCTGACCATGCCGGGTATTATCGCCGGCTGTCTGCTGGTCATGCTGCCTGCGATGGGGCTGTTCTACGTCTCGGACCTGATGGGCGGGGCGAAAAACCTGCTGATCGGTAACGTGATTAAGAGCCAGTTCCTTAACATTCGCGACTGGCCGTTCGGCTCGGCCACCAGCATAACGCTGACGGTGGTGATGGGGCTGATGCTGCTGGTTTACTGGCGTGCCTCACGCCTGTTGAATAAGAAGGTGGAGCTGGAATGATCGGTCGACTGCTTCGCGGTGGTTTTATGACCGCCATTTATGCGTATCTTTATATTCCGATAATCATTTTGATCGTGAACTCCTTTAACAGCTCGCGCTTCGGGATCAACTGGCAAGGGTTTACCACCAAATGGTATGGCCTGCTGATGAACAATGACAGCCTGCTACAGGCCGCTCAGCACTCGCTGACGATGGCGGTATTCTCTGCCACCTTCGCGACGCTGATTGGCTCGTTGACCGCCGTGGCGCTGTACCGCTACCGTTTTCGCGGTAAGCCGTTCGTCAGCGGTATGCTGTTTGTGGTGATGATGTCCCCGGATATCGTGATGGCCATTTCACTGCTGGTGCTGTTTATGCTGCTGGGCGTCCAGCTCGGTTTCTGGTCGCTGCTGTTCTCGCATATCACCTTCTGTCTGCCGTTTGTGGTGGTAACCGTCTACGCGCGTCTGAAAGGGTTCGACGTACGCATGCTGGAAGCGGCGAAAGATCTGGGTGCCAGCGAGATGACCATTCTGCGCAAAATCATTCTGCCGCTGGCGATGCCCGCCGTGGCAGCAGGATGGCTGCTCAGCTTTACCCTGTCGATGGACGACGTGGTCGTGTCCTCCTTCGTCACCGGGCCGAGCTATGAAATTCTGCCGTTGAAGATCTACTCAATGGTTAAAGTCGGTGTTTCACCCGAAGTGAACGCGCTGGCGACTATTCTGTTGGTGTTATCGCTGGTTCTGGTGATTGCCAGCCAGGTTATTGCTCGTGATAAAACAAAATCTCAGGGGACACAGAAATGAAAAAAATGCTTGCCGCTGCGGCACTGGTGCTCGGAATGGGCGCTGCGCATGCTGATGACAGCAAAACGCTCTATTTCTACAACTGGACCGAGTATGTGCCGCCGGGCCTGCTGGAGCAGTTCACCAAAGAGACAGGCATCAAGGTGATCTATTCGACCTACGAGTCGAATGAAACCATGTACGCCAAGCTCAAAACCTATAAAGATGGCGCGTATGACCTGGTGGTGCCGTCGACCTATTTCGTCGACAAGATGCGCAAAGAAGGCATGATCCAGAAGATCGACAAAACGAAGCTAACGAATTTTTCTAACCTCGATCCTGAGATGCTAAACAAGCCGTTCGACCCGAACAACGACTACTCCATTCCGTACATCTGGGGCGCGACGGCAATTGGCATCAACAGCGATGCCATTGATCCCAAAACGGTTTCATCCTGGGCTGACCTGTGGAAGCCGGAATACAAAAGCAGCCTGCTGTTAACCGACGATGCGCGCGAAGTGTTCCAGGTGGCGCTGCGTAAACTCGGCTATTCCGGCAACACCACCGATCCGAAAGAGATCGAAGCAGCGTATAACGAACTGAAAAAGCTGATGCCAAACGTGGCGGCGTTCAACTCGGATAACCCGGCTAACCCGTATATGGAAGGTGAAGTGAATCTGGGGATGGTCTGGAACGGCTCTGCGTTTGTGGCGCGTCAGGCCGGGACGCCGCTGGAGGTGGTCTGGCCGAAAGAGGGCGGCATCTTCTGGATGGACAGCCTTGCGATCCCGGCGAATGCGAAAAACGTCGAGGGTGCCCTGAAGCTGATCAACTTCCTGCTGCGCCCGGATGTGGCAAAAGAGGTGGCGGAAACGATCGGCTACCCGACGCCAAACCTGGCCGCACGGAAGCTTTTAAGCCCTGAAGTGGCAAATGATAAATCGCTTTATCCGGACGCTGAAACCATCAGCAAAGGGGAATGGCAGAACGACGTCGGTGACGCGAGCCGCCTGTATGAAGAATATTATCAGAAGCTAAAAGCAGGCCGTTAATGCATAACGGGCGACGCAATGTCGCCCGTTACTCTTATAGCCCCTTCAGGAGTTTATTCACAAAGGCTGGCACCACCTCGCTCGCCAGACCGTAATGTTTCTCTTCAAACTCACTCCCGACCTGGCTTGGCTCCAGATTAAGCTCCACCGTATGGGCACCTTGAAGTCGCGCTTCGTGAACAAATCCCGCCGCCGGATAGACATGTCCCGAAGTACCAATGGCGATAAAGACGTCCGCCATGGCCAGGGCGCTGTAGATCTCATCCATTCCCAGCGGCATTTCGCCAAACCAGACCACATGCGGACGCAGACGCGAAGGGAACTGACAGCAGTGGCAGCGGTCTTCGTCCAGCACGTCCTCTTTCCACTCCAGCACCTGACCACTCCAGGCGCACCGCACCTTGAGCAGTTCGCCGTGCATGTGAATGATGTTGTGGTTTCCGGCCCTTTCGTGAAGATTGTCGATGTTCTGCGTGACCAGCAGAAAACGATCCCCCAGCGCCTCCTCCAGCTTTGCCAGCGCCAGGTGCGCCGCATTCGGCGCAATCTCCGGCTGCTGAAGCTGGCGACGGCGGGCGTTGTAGAACGCCTGCACCAGCGCCGGGTCGCGGGCGAAACCTTCCGGCGTCGCCACATCTTCAACTCGGTGTTCTTCCCACAGTCCATCCGCTGCGCGGAAAGTCTGAATACCGGATTCGGCGGAGATCCCCGCCCCGGTCAACACCACCACTCTGGGTTTATCCATCGCTTCTGGCATCATCCTGTCTCTGAAAAAGATCCGCTGACGCAGGCGTTCACGTAAGCGGCGTTTATTTTTGCGAAAACGGCTGAGTCGACCCTGGCGACGCGACAGCATAATAACCTCGTAAACTAATCGGTGAGATGAAGGAATGCGGCTCCGCGCATGCCTCCTGCGTCCCCGTGTCGCGCACGCTCAATGCGCGGCACGCGGGCGACCGGCAATAAATGTCGGGTCAGACGCCCGGACAACTGTTCCGTAATCGCAGTGAAATTTGACAGCCCTCCCCCGATCACCAGCAGATCCGGATCGACGATAGTCAGGATATTCCCCAGACACACCGCCAGCAGATCCAGATAGCGCTCGACGTGCTCACGCGCCTGCGCATCCCCCTGCTCCCACAGGGTAATGATTTGAGGGGCCTCAAGTTTCTGATGATAGAAGTGTTCGTAAAGCCATGCAAACCCGCGGCCTGACAGGTAGTTCTCAATACAGCCGTGCTGCCCACAGCCGCAGCGGGTCAGCGGGAAATCACGTCCGACGACCTCCAGAGCATCCACCGGCAGGCGGATATGGCCAAATTCGCCGGTAATATAGCTGCGCCCGGTAATGGGCTTACCGTTAATGACAATCCCGCCACCGACGCCCGTTCCGAGGATCAGCCCCATCACCAGCGGGAAGCGACGGAATTCATCATCCCAGGCTTCAGAGAGCGCGAAGCAGTTGGCATCGTTATCTAAACGCACATCGCGTTCAAGGAGCGCGGAGAGATCGGCCCGCAGCGGTTTGCCGCTGGCGGCAGGCACGTTGGCCGCGTACAGCGTGCCATCGTCGGTTTCGGGCATACCCGGAATACCAATGCCAACGCTGCCTTTGACGCCAAAGCGTTCATCCGCTTGCGCCACCAGTGCGGCAATGGCGGTTAAAAATTCATCGTAGCTTTCGCGCGGCGTGGGGACGCGGGTTTCCCATTGTAGCTTAAGATCTTTATCGAACACGCCGAGCGCAATCTTGGTGCCGCCAATATCAAATCCGTAATACATGATGCATTCCTCTGTTTGATTCAGCGGCCAAAAGACCGCTAAACCATGACGAAATTACTGGCCACTTAATACCCTCGCCGGATCAATTCGGCTAGCGCGACGCGCCGGATACCAGCTTGCCAGCAGACTCAGTAAAAGTGCTGTAACCAGCACATAAATAACGTCCAGCCAGTGCAGTTCAGACGGCAGGAAGTCAATAAAATAGATATCGCCTGACAGGAACTGATGGCCAATAAGCGCTTCAATCCCGTTGATAATCGGCGTCAGCTGAAGGGAAACCACCACGCCGATCGCCACGCCGCAGAGGCTGCCAAACAGCCCCGCCAGTAAACCGTACCAGACGAAGATGGCGCGAATAAGACCGTCTTTCGCCCCTAAGGTACGCAGCACGGCGATGTCGCCGCTCTTATCCTTAACGGCCATCACCAGCGTCGAGACGATATTAAAACACGCCACACCAATCACCAGCACCATCGCCAGATACATAATCGCGCGGATCATCTGGATATCACGATACATATACCCGTAAGTGCCGATCCAGCTTTTGATGTAGACATAGTTATTCGTCACGCTGCCAGCGTCACGCACCAGTTTATTGGCGTTGAAGACGTCCTTAACCTTAATGGCAATGCCCGTCACGCTGTCGCTCATATCCAGATACTGGCGTGCATCTTCCAGCGGCACCATCGCGAAGCTGTGATCGAGCTGGCCGCTCAGCTGCAAAATACCGGTGACGTGCAGACGTACGCGCTTAGGCTGCTGCAATTTGTGATCAGCGCTGGCGTTCGGGATCATGATCGAGACCCAGTCGCCCTGCTTCACCTTCAGCGCATCGGCAACGCCTTTGCCCATGATGATCTGCTGCTCGCCAGCCTTAAAGTTTGCCCATGCGCCATTTTGCACATAGCGCGGCAGCGCGCTCAGACGCTCTTCCTGACGAGGATTTACCCCTTTCACCTGAATGGCGCGCAGGTTTACCCCGCTCTCTACCAGCCCGGTAAAGTTAATGTAAGGTGCAGCCGCCGCAATACCGGGCACCTTTTCCACTTTGTTCAGGGCATCCTGCCAGTTGGACCACGGCTGGTTAACCGGCTCGATTTCACCGTGAGGGACAACGGCCAGAATGCGGTTATTCAGTTCACGCTCAAAGCCATTCATGGCGCTTAAGCCCACAATCAGCACCGCCACGCCCAGGGCGATACCGATGGTGGAGATCACGGAGATAAGGGAAACCATCCCGCTCCGGCGACGACCGCGGCTAAAGCGTAACCCGATGAGTAACGATAACGGTGAAGCCATTACTCCGCTCCCATCAGCGTCAGTTCAGCATTCAGACGACCGTCGCGCATTTCCAGCTGACGCCCCATCCGCTTAGCCAGTTGTAAATCGTGGGTGACCACCAGAAACGCGGTTCCCTGCGCGGCGTTCAGTTCGCCGAGAAGCTGGAAAATGCTGTCTGCGTTACGCGCATCGAGGTTACCTGTCGGTTCATCCGCCAGCACCAGGCGCGGGTTGTTGACCAGCGCACGGGCGATGGCCACACGCTGACGCTCACCGCCGGAAAGCTCAGACGGACGGTGATTCCCGCGATGACCCAGCCCTACCGCTTTTAGCATGTCGCTGGCGCGGGCATTAATTTCCGCGGGTTTCTTTTTACCAATCAGCAGCGGCATTGCGACGTTTTCCAGCGCCGTAAAGTCCGGCAGCAGATGGTGGAACTGATAGATAAAGCCCAGCTCGCGGTTACGCAGCTCGGCTTTCGCCGTAGACGACATTTTACTCAGCGGCTGCCCGGAGAAGATCACATCGCCTTCGGTTGGCGTGTCCAGCCCGCCAAGCAGGTGCAGCAACGTACTTTTACCGGAGCCAGAGCTGCCGACAATCGCCATCATCTCGCCTTCGCCCACGCTAAAACTCACATTGTGCAACACGTCGGTCTGCACAGTGCCTTCCTGATAGCGTTTGGACAGGTTGTCGCACTGCAACAGGATCTTATTCATAACGTAAAGCCTCAGCGGGTTGAGTGGCGGCAGCCCGCCAGGAAGGATAAAGCGTAGAAAGCAGCGCAATGGCCATCGCGGCCAGCGCAATACCGACCACCTGGAGCGGCTCGATAGCCACCGGCAGCGCCGCGCCATCAAGCAGCGCGCCGATAATCGGCATGAGATTGTTGAGCTGGCTGGCGAGCAGCGCCCCCAGCGCCGCGCCGAGCAGCGCGCCGATGATGCCGGCGCTGGCGCCCTGGACCATAAATACCGCCATGATCTGGCGCGGAGTCAGCCCCTGGGTTTGCAGAATGGCGACTTCGCCTTGCTTCTCCATCACCATCAGCCCGAGCGAGGTGATGATATTAAACGCGGCAACGGCCACGATCAGGCTCAGCAGCAGCCCCATCATGTTTTTCTCCATGCGCACGGCCTGGAACAGTTCGCCTTTCCGGTCGCGCCAGTCCTGCCATTTCGTCCCTTCCGGTAACGTCTGCTGGCTAAGGGTATCCACCTTCAGCGGCGCATCAAGCCACAGACGCCAGCCGGTAATATTTCCCGCGGGGTAGCGCATCAGACGCGAGGCGTCCTGAATGTTCACCAGCATCTGGTAACCATCAACTTCGCTGTTCGCCGCAAACGTGCCAATCACGTTGAACAGGCGCTGGCTTGGCAGACGCCCCATCGGCGTAAACTGACTGGCTGACGGCACCATCACGCGCAGCTGATCGCCACGGTTGACCCCGAGCTGCCCGGCAAGCTGCTCGCCGAGGATGACGTTGTATTTACCCGCTTCCAGGTCGGTTTGTTTCACATTGACCAGGAACGGCGTCAGCGGATCTTTTTGCGCGGGATCGATACCCAGCATCACCCCGACCGCCACGCTACGGGCGCTTTGCAGCACCACATCGCCCGTCGTGAGCGGCGCAACGCGCGTGACACCCTGTAACTTCACCGCGCTTTCCGGCAGCTGTTGCGGATTAACGGAACCCTGAGTGGAAGAGAGAACGGCCTGCGGCATGAGCCCCAGGATATTGTTTTGCAGCTCGCGCTCGAAGCCGTTCATGACGGAAAGCACCGTCACCAGTGCCATCACGCCAAGCGTAATGCCAATAGTCGAAAGCCAGGAGACAAAGCGACCGAAGCGGTCCGCGGCGCGCCCACGCATGTAACGTAAGCCTATAAAGAGTGCGACAGGTTGATACATGAAATCCGTCTGTTTGCTGATAGCAGACCCACGAGTATATAAGCGAATCCGTTAAGCGTAAATGACTGAAACCGTAAGATTCGGTAATCATTTTTCCGAAAAATTCAGATAAATCATCATGCTACTGACTGAACTTCCGCCAGACAGCCTCCACCTTTTCCGAAAATCGTCCTGATACAGACTGTTACCCATTACATCAGGGCTTCATTTTACAACAATCGGCGTTTCGTTTATGGCAACAAGGTCGTCACGCACCATGAAACAAAAAGCATTATGGATTAACCAGATAAAAGGCCTGTGCATCTGCCTGGTGGTAATTTACCACTCGGTGATCACCTTTTATCCTCACCTTGACGGGCTACAGCATCCGTTATCGGGCCTGCTCGCCAAATGCTGGGTCTACTTTAATCTTTACCTTGCCCCGTTCCGTATGCCGGTGTTTTTCTTTATCTCCGGCTATTTGATCCGTCGTTATATCGACGAGGTGAACTGGCGCACCAGTCTCGACAAGCGGATCTGGAGCATCGTCTGGGTTTTGGCCCTGTGGGGCGTCCTGCAATGGCAGGCGCTGACCCATCTGAATGCCTGGCTCGCCCCCGAGCGAGAACTGGCGACAGCATCCAATGCGGCCTACGCCGATTCCGTTTCAGAGTTTGTACTGGGAATGCTCACGGCCAGCACCAGCCTGTGGTATTTGTACGCGTTAGTGGTCTACTTTACGCTCTGTAAGCTGCTGAGCCGCTGGAAACTGCCGATGCTGGGGGTTCTGGCGCTGGCAAGCATCGCCATCAACTTCCTGCCGTTACCGTGGTGGGGAATGAACAGCGTGGTTCGCAACATGATCTACTACAGCCTCGGCGCATGGTACGGCGCGCAGTTGATGGCGTGGATGAAAGGGATGAATTTGCGCCGCAGCTGGCTGGTACTTATCGCCTCTGGCGCGGTGTCGGTAGTACTGTGGTTCGCTAATGTTCCTCTGCCGCTCTCACTGCTGTCGATCGTGGTCATCATGAAGCTCTTTTACAGCTTCGAGCAGCGTTATGCCGTTCATCCCAATAATCTGCTGAACGTCATCGGTTCAAACACCATCGCGATTTATACCACCCACCGCATTTTAATTGAGGCGTTTAGCCTGCTCCTGATTCGCGAAATGAATGCGGCGTACTGGCCGATCTGGGCGGAGTTAACGCTGATTCTGGTCTATCCGTTTATCAGCCTGCTCGTCTGCACGCTGGTTGGGCTGGGGGCACGTAAGCTCTCAACCGCCCTCTTTGGCGACCTTTTCTTCTCCCCTCCCGCGCGGCTTTCTCCACAGACTGCTACCCGTTAATCTCCTCGGCCCCCATCCGGGGGCACTTTCCCTCTTGTGCGGTTACGATTTGCTTATGCATAACGATCGAGGATAATAAAGACATTGCGTATCAGTGATATGCCCCAATACTGTTGGTATATCCCCAAGAGACTCTGACATAGCCATGCCTGAACACTATCGTTTTTCCTTGCCTGTAAAAGCAGGTGACCAACGCCAGCTGGGCGAACTGACAGGCGCGGCCTGCGCCACGCTGGTGGCGGAAATTGCCGAGCGGCATCCAGGGCCGGTGGTGCTGGTTGCCCCGGACATGCAAAACGCCCTGCGCCTGCACGACGAAATTCGTCAGTTCACCGACAGTCTGGTATTCAGCCTGGCCGACTGGGAAACGCTTCCCTACGACAGTTTCTCTCCGCACCAGGAGATCATCTCCTCGCGCCTGTCGACGCTGTATCAGCTCCCCACCATGCAGCGCGGCGTGCTGATTGTGCCGGTGAATACCCTGATGCAGCGTGTCTGCCCGCACAGCTATTTGCACGGCCATGCGCTGGTGATGAAAAAAGGCCAGCGCCTGTCGCGCGATGCCCTGCGCGTGCAGCTGGATGGAGCCGGCTATCGACATGTCGATCAGGTGATGGAGCACGGCGAATACGCGACGCGCGGTGCGCTGCTTGATCTCTATCCGATGGGCAGCGATCAGCCGTACCGTCTGGATTTCTTCGATGATGAGATCGACAGCCTGCGCGTGTTCGACGCCGACACCCAGCGCACGCTGGAGGAAGTGGACTCTATTAATCTGCTGCCCGCCCATGAGTTCCCGACGGATAAAACCGCCATCGAACTGTTCCGCAGCCAGTGGCGCGACAGGTTCGACGTGAAGCGTGATGCCGAACATATCTACCAGCAGGTCAGCAAAGGCACCCTTCCGGCCGGGATCGAGTACTGGCAGCCCCTGTTCTTTAACGAACCGCTGCCGGCGCTGTTCAGCTACTTACCGGCGAATACGCTGATTGTTAACACCGGGGATATCGACGCCAGTGCCAGCCGCTTTGAAAGCGAAACGCGCGCCCGCTTTGAAAACCGGGGCGTTGACCCGATGCGTCCGCTGCTGCCGCCGGAAATGCTGTGGCTGCGTACCGACGAGCTCAACGCCGAGCTGAAACGCTGGCCGCGTATGCAGCTCAAAACCGATTCGCTTGCCGATAAGGCCGCCAACACTAACCTCGCCTTCCGGATGCTGCCTGACCTGGCCGTTCAGGCGCAGCAGAAATCGCCGCTGGATAATCTGCGCAAGTTTCTTGAGTCCTTCACCGGGCCGGTGGTCTTCTCCGTTGAAAGTGAAGGTCGCCGTGAAGCGCTGGGCGAACTGCTGGGAAGGATCAAAGTCGCGCCAAAGCGTATTCTTCGCCTGAGCGAAGCGACCGGAAATGGCCGTTACCTGATGATCGGCGCCGCCGAACACGGATTCATTGATACGCTCAATAACCTGGCGTTGATATGTGAAAGCGACCTGCTGGGCGAGCGCGTCGCGCGCCGTCGTCAGGACAGCCGTCGCACCATCAACCCGGACACCCTGATCCGCAACCTGGCCGAACTGCACCCCGGTCAGCCGATTGTTCACCTGGAACACGGTGTGGGTCGCTATCAGGGGATGACCACCCTCGAAGCAGGTGGCATCAAAGGTGAATACCTGATGCTGACCTACGCTAACGACGCCAAGCTGTATGTTCCGGTGTCGTCCCTGCATCTGATCAGCCGCTACGCCGGGGGCGCGGAAGAGAATGCGCCGCTGCACAAGCTGGGCGGCGATGCCTGGGCGCGTGCACGCCAGAAAGCGGCGGAAAAAGTGCGCGACGTGGCCGCCGAGCTGCTGGATATTTACGCTCAGCGTGCGGCCAAAGAGGGGTATGCGTTTAAGCATGATAAAGAGCAGTACCAGCTGTTCTGCGACAGCTTCCCGTTTGAAACTACGCCGGATCAGGCCCAGGCCATCAACGCCGTGCTGAGCGACATGTGCCAGCCGCTGGCGATGGATCGCTTAGTCTGCGGCGACGTGGGCTTCGGTAAAACCGAGGTGGCGATGCGCGCCGCTTTCCTGGCGGTTGAGAACAACAAGCAGGTGGCGGTGCTGGTGCCGACCACCCTTCTTGCCCAGCAGCACTTCGACAACTTCCGCGACCGCTTCGCCAACTGGCCGGTACGTATCGAAATGTTGTCCCGCTTCCGCAGTGCCAAAGAGCAGACGCAGATCCTGGAACAGGCAAGTGAAGGCAAAATTGATATTCTGATCGGCACTCACAAACTGCTGCAAAGTGACGTGAAGTGGAAAGATCTGGGGCTGCTGATCGTCGACGAAGAGCACCGCTTCGGGGTGCGCCACAAAGAGCGCATCAAAGCGATGCGCGCCAACGTCGATATTCTGACCCTGACCGCAACGCCGATCCCGCGCACCCTGAACATGGCGATGAGCGGCATGCGCGATCTGTCGATAATCGCTACCCCACCGGCGCGCCGTCTGGCGGTGAAAACCTTTGTTCGCGAGTACGACAATCTGGTGGTGCGCGAGGCGATCCTGCGCGAAGTGCTGCGCGGTGGCCAGGTCTATTACCTGTACAACGACGTTGAAAATATTCAGAAAGCCGCCGACAGGCTGGCAGAGCTGGTGCCGGAAGCGCGCATCGCCATTGGTCACGGCCAGATGCGCGAGCGCGAGCTGGAGCGGGTGATGAACGATTTCCACCACCAGCGTTTCAACGTGCTGGTGTGTACCACCATCATTGAGACCGGAATCGACATTCCGACGGCGAACACCATCATCATCGAACGGGCGGATCACTTCGGCCTGGCCCAGCTGCACCAGCTGCGCGGGCGGGTCGGGCGTTCGCACCATCAGGCCTACGCCTGGCTGCTGACGCCGCATCCGAAGGCAATGACCACCGACGCGCAAAAGCGTCTGGAAGCGATCGCCTCGCTGGAAGATCTGGGCGCTGGCTTTGCGCTGGCGACCCACGACCTGGAGATCCGCGGCGCCGGTGAGCTGCTGGGTGAAGACCAGAGCGGCTCCATGGAAACCATCGGTTTCTCGCTGTATATGGAGCTGCTGGAAAATGCCGTCGACGCGCTTAAAGCCGGACGTGAACCGTCTCTGGAAGATCTCACCAGCCAGCAGACCGAAGTGGAACTGCGCATGCCTTCCCTGCTGCCGGATGATTTTATTCCTGACGTGAATACCCGTCTGTCGTTCTACAAACGCATTGCCAGCGCGAAAAGCGAAGGCGAGCTGGAAGAGATCAAAGTCGAACTGATTGACCGTTTTGGGATATTGCCCGATGCGGCGCGCAACCTGCTGGATATTGCCCGCCTGCGTCAGCAGGCGCAGAAGCTGGGCATTCGCAAACTTGAAGGCAATGAGAAAGGCGGTGTAATTGAGTTTGCCGAAAAGAACCACGTCGATCCGATGTGGCTGATTGGCCTCCTGCAAAAACAGCCGCAGCATTTCCGTCTTGATGGCCCTACGCGTCTGAAATTTACTCAGGATCTGACGGAACGTAAAACCCGCATGGACTGGGTGCGTAACTTTATGCGTCAGTTGGAAGAGAACGCCATCGCATAACGGTTTCCCCCGCCAGCGCCCGGCTGGCGGGGGGACAATTTACAAACTCTTTGCACTTCGCCCGATCTTCCCGACTATACATTCGCCATAATTATCATTAACGCCTTATAAAACAATAACCTTATCATTTGTATGGATTATCATAATGATGATTTCTTCGCGTTTTACCCGCTGGTTAACTCTGGTTGCGCTGGCCGCGACGGTTGCCGTCGCGCTCCCTGCTCGCGCCAATACCTGGCCTCTTCCGCCCGCCGGCAGCAACGTCGTAGGTGAAAACCGCTTTCACGTGGTTGAAAACGATGGCGGCTCGCTGGAAGCGATTGCCAAAAAATATAACGTCGGGTTCCTGGCGCTGTTGCAGGCCAACCCGGGCGTAGATCCGTACGTGCCCCGGGCGGGCAGCGTACTGACGATTCCGCTGCAAACGGATTCTTCATCATCTGCACCCGCAGCGCAGGGTTCATCGTCTGGATGGAGATATTGATGGGACTGATATGCATTTTGATAATCCGCTGGATGTCACCCTCCTTGAGGTTGGTGAGGGTGGTGTAATTGCCAAACAGAAAGGACATTCGGGTATCGTCATCCTTAAAGTAAAGGCTCTTGCGCATCCCCGGCGGTGTCTGGTCGACAAAGCAGAAGATGCAGGCGTTTTTGCAGCCCATCTGACGGTCCATCAGATAGGTTTCAAACTCCAGTCCCAAATCGTCGTACTCGTCTTTTTCCACCACGACTGTGCGCAGCTTCTTTTCCTGATCACACAGCAGGATTTCCAGATGCTCGTCGGTCATATAAAACCGGTAATCGAGCACATCGGTGATTCGGTCATCACTGATATCAGCAGCCTCATTGCTGTAAAGCCATACAAAATCACTTACAGCATCTTTTAGACGGTG
>ERZ773138.1094-NODE-1094-length-27658-cov-14.097707_pt1 | contig 27658 bp, 22 predicted proteins | sample MGYA00511114_ERZ773138 | MGnify/ENA primary metagenome ERZ773138 (study PRJEB29015, sample SAMEA2737805) | human gut metagenome | biome: human gut; feature: human-associated habitat; material: faeces | place: China | collected 2012 ...
TCACAGTAATCCGTGCGCATGGCCAACGCGGCATGACCGCTGCCGACGCAGAACTTCCAATGCTTTTTGAACGGCTTTGCCGCTGCATTTGCAGGAATTGTAAATTTCATATGGATCAGTTCTCCTCATTCTTTGCGTGGCGCTTTTCGACCTCGGCGCGCATGGCGGGCAGCTTTTCCTCTAAGTCAAAGCCGCGGAAAATCAGGAACATACCTACGTTCAGAACAATCGGAAGATAGTTGGAAAAACCATAAATTGCAACCCGCATGGAAGTGGTTGCCTCTGTCAGGGTGGCATCGTAGGCACCAAGCATCAGGAACCCGGAAAGAATCAATGCACCCAGACCGTTGCCGACCTTGCTGCCAAAGCCAATCGCACCGGAAGAAACCGCAACGAGCTTTTTATCGTATTTGTATTCGTTGTAGTCCACGGCCATAGCCAGCAGAACGCCATACAGACACATCAGCGGAATTTGCAGGAAACTGCCAATCAGACCGCTTACCGCGTATACCGGCAAATTCGTCGGGACAAAGCATCTCAGCGCGCAGCTGGCAGCATACCCCAGCAGCCCCATGTAGATGGTGCGTTTGATGCCAAGCTTTCCGATAATCAGGTTTGACAGTGCAAAGCCAAGCACCGTGGAAAGCAAACCCAGTGCGCCGATAATGCCGACCAGGTTATCATTGCCGAAAATCCACTTACAGTAATACGCACCGGATGCAGAGGTAATTGCGGTAGATACCGAGGTGATCAGGTTAAACAGCAGCACAATAACCCAGTATTTGTTTCCGAACAGGCACTTGACAGCGGTCACAAACTCGACCGGCTCTTCCTCCGGCATGGTCTGCACGGTTTCCTCTGCAGCTTTGCTCATGGCCTTGCTGCCGTTGCGGTAGCAAATCAAAAGCGTAAGCAGAACCACGAGCGCCATCACAGCACCGTACTTAATCCACGCAAGCTGCGTGCCGCCCAGCATATTGGTTACCGGAATGGTCGCAATCGCAATGACCATGCCGGAGGCATAGTTGCCTACTGCACGATAAATGCCCATCTTACCGCGTTCCTGTTGGCTCTGTGTGCGCACAATCATGGTCGCAGAAAAAGGCGTGGCAATCATAGTGTAAATGACCGCCGTAATCAACAGGTTGGTAACCAGTGCATACAGCACAGCCGGCAGCTGCCCGGCCCCGATAGGCACCGTAAAAATCAGTACCGTGATGGCTGCGGCCGGGACCGCCATGCGCAGCATCCACTTATAGTACTTCATATTGCCACCCTTGGAGTGGTCAATAATATTGCCGAACCAGATGTCTGTCAGTGCATCGACAATCTTGGCAATGACCATGACAATACCTACCGAGCCAACTGCAATACCGACTTTGTCGGTGTAGAAGTATTGCAGCTGACCGACCAGGTTTGCCATAATGCCCAGACCGAGCTGTCCGGAAAAATCAGCCAGATAGTCACGTCCGCGCATGACCAGCGCTGCACCGTCCTTATCTACAGTGGGGCGCGCTTTTTTACCAAATGCCATTTTGTTTTCCTCCTGTTATTTCGGGGAACCGTTCCCTCTTTTCTGTTATCAGTATAGCAGTCTGCCGCTTTTGGATATTGCATTATTTGATTTGTGATTGTAAAATATAACTATCAATGCAGGGGGCTTTTCTATGAATACAGAACGCTTTATACGCATTACAAACCTTTGTATGCTATTCTACCGTGCGGAAGGAATTGCCTTTTCGCTGTATGATGCAGACGGTATTTGCCAGCTGCAATATCCCGTTGCACCGGACAGAAACACGCAATCCCTTTTTCAGGCAAGCGTCCGGGACTGCGCTTTGGATATCATCTCCTCACCCAGTCACGCCGCCTACGCGAAGATGCTTCTTAACGGCGGATGGCAGATTATCATAGGACCCGTCTACAATGGGCGAATCAGTGCGACCACCGTACAGTCCTATATGGAGGAGTGTGCGATTCCTTCCACGCAAAAGAACGCTGCAAGCAGTATTCTGGAGGCGGCTCCGAATGTAAGTCTGCTTGAATTTTTTGACAAGGCTGCTTATCTCTACTACTGCGTAGACGGAGAAATTCTTGACCCTGCCATCTACTTTGATTTGATGGAGGACAGAGAGAATCTGTCCGTTGGCTGTAATGTGGCGCAAACGATGATGGAACGCAAGGAAACAGAAACATATCATAATACCTACCAGTGGGAGCAGATGTTTTACGAGCGTATTCGCCAAGGCGACCCGGAACAGCTGGAGGCTTTTTTGCTGCAGGATGCCGCAGCACGTCTGAACCGAGGCACAATGGCAGAAACTCCTTTGCGGCAGGCAAAGAATTTGTTCATCGGCACCATTACCAAAATCGGTATGCTGGCCGCCATTCCTGCGGGCTTAGATGTGGAATTGACATACCAGCTGTTGGACAGCTATACCATGGACTGTGAGCGCGCCTCTACCATACCGGAAATTGACCGGCTTTACATGACCGCAGCCATGGATTTTTGCCGGCGTATCAGCGAAACACATATTCCAAATGATGTAAGCCGCGAAGTATATGCCTGTATGTGCTATATTCACAACCACATCAATGTGCCCATCAGTCTTGACGATGTGGCCGCCTCCATCGGGCGCAGCGTTTCCTATACAGGCAATCTATTTAAAAAGGAAACTGGGAAAACGCTGGGCACTTACATTGCGGAGTGCCGCTTGGAGGAGGCAAAAAGTCTATTGCACTATACAGAGATGACGCTAGCGGAAATCAGCAGCTATCTGTGCTTTTCCAGCCAAAGCTATTTCCAGAACGTTTTCAAAAAAGAATATGGTGTTACCCCGATGCAATATCGTAGGCAACACCATTCTGAATCAAGATAATCCGTTGTTTTTTATGACATTTGCATACCAGTAGAAGGAATCCTTCGGGATGCGCTGCTGGGTCTGGTAATCTACATAGATAAGCCCAAAGCGCTTATCGTAGCCTTCGGCCCATTCAAAGTTATCCATAATGGACCAGTACAGGTACCCGATTACCGGGATATTTTCCTCCACCGCGCGTTGCAGTCCTGTCAGATAACGCTTTATAAAGTCAATGCGCTGCGGGTCATGCACTGCGCCGTCGCTCATGACAAAATCTATATTTGCCATGCCGTTTTCCGTCACCATCACCGGCAGATGATACCTCTCTGTCAGGAAACGTGCTGCCCAGTACAGGGCGTCCGGCGTGATGGGCCACTCCATAGTGGTGCGTGCCATTCCCGGTTTCACTGCCGGGTTGGGTCCCGTATACTCGTCATAGTCGGACGAATTGTAGCAGTTAAAACCAAAGAAATCCAGCGGCTGGCAGGCTATTTTCAATTCTTCCGCGGTGAAAAACGGTTGTAGCACCGCAGGAACGCGCCCCAGCACAGCCGGGTCTGCCCACCAGTTGAAATGTGGGAAGAATGCCTGCTCCGGGAAGGTCAGCGCCCGCGCGGCTTCCACATCCGCAGTCGATTCCGATTGCGGCAGATAGACGCTGCCGTTCAGCGCCATACCAATCTGCGGGCTCTGCTTGGCACGGCTGCGCAGTACGCGGACCGCCTTGCCGTGCGCCAGCAGGACATTTTTTGTCAGCGCCGCCAGCTTTGTCATCATCTCGGCGGGCTGTGCCTGCATCAGGCTTTCAAACGGCGCGTGCGTCCCGGTAAAATAGCCATTTCCGATAAAGGTTGCCGGCTCGTTGATGGTAAACCAATAGCGCACTCGGTCAGACAGGGCGTCAGAAAGCACGCGAACATAGTTTGCAAAATCATCGCTGATTTCCTCGCTGTACCAGCCGCCCTTTTCGTGTACCCACATCGGCAGATTCCAGTGGAATATCGTAACCATCGGCTCAATCCCGGCAGCCTTCAGCTCATCCACTAGCTTGCTGTAAAATTCCAGCCCCTTGGGGTTTACCGTATCCGGCCCCGACATTACCCGCGGCCAGCTGACAGAAAGCCGATAGGCCTTGACCCCCAGCGTTTTCAAAAGGGCTACATCCTCTTTATAGCGGTGATAATGGTCACAGGCAATGTTGCCGTTCTCGCCGTGCTTTACGTGTCCGGCGCTCAAAGCATCCCAGATGCCCGATACCTTTCCATCCTCGTCATAGGCACCCTCAATCTGGTAAGCGGCACTGGCCGCACCCCAAAGGAAATTTTTCGGAAAGCTCATGGTTGTCTCCTTTTCGTTTAAAGCTCTGCAAGCTGTGCATACAGCCCCTGCAGGATTGCGTGCAGCTTTACGGTATCCGGGATTACCTGAATCATACCCATTGAAAGAATATCATTCAGCTTGCGGTACACCATAAAATCCAGTGTCTCTTTGGGCAGCGAGGTAAACATTCCGTTGGTGAACTGGTTGACCAGCTCCTTCGCCGCCGGATTTTCCAGAATTTCACCGATGGTGCTCTCTCCGCTGAGTGGATAGGGATTTTTTCCCTCGATTGTCAGCGCTGCCGATTCCAGAATGTTTTCTGCCGACAGTGCCAGATACAGCGTGTGTGCACCAATCGGCTGCACCCATTTGTCCTTCATTGCGTCATAGCACCGCAGTGCCTTCTTGCTGACCGGCACACGGACGATGGTTTCCTCCGCAGGGTTCAGCGAAACCTTTGCATAGCCGACCAGCTCCCGGACCGGGCGCAGCATATGCGGCTTTTCCTCGTGGCAATACAGCTGTACTACTTGGCTGCCCGGTCGGCTGCCGATGTTCTTGACCTTGACAGGCACATACAAAGTGTCCTGCTCTTTCAAGTTCCAGTGGAGCTCTTTTTCGCATAAATGCACCGAGAATTGCGTATAGCTCAAGCCGTGCCCAAATGGGTATTGTACGGCCAGCTTACGCTTGGTATAGCTGCGGTAGCCCACAAACACACCCTCACCGTAATAGGCGTCGTTCCCTTCCCCGGGGAAATTCGGGTAAGCAGGGGTATCTTCATAGCGCAGCGGGAAGGTTACAGGCAGTCTGCCTCCCGGCTCTGCCTGCCCGGTCAGCAGCCTTGCTGCAGCCACACCACCCATACAGCCCGGAATAAAGATACAAAGAACCGCATCAGCGTATGGCAGCCAGTCCCCCATCTCTACCGGACCGGAGATGTTCAGCAGCACTACGGTTTTTAGTCCCTTTTCTTTTGCCTGTTTCAGCACCTCGGTCATGCGGTTTCTGTCTTGCTCCTCTACCGCCATACATTCCCGGTCTACATTTTCACCGGCGGGAGCCGCTGCTGTGTACACCAGCGTGTCAGCATCGGCCCACTCCTCAAAATACGTTGTGCCGCGTATTTTTCTGTATTCCTCCAGCACATTGCTGTGCAGGTCGGTTTCTACTGCTGTAGAACCGGAACCACATTCCAGTGTATCGCAGCTGCGCGCACCCCAGAATACCGTTCTTGCATCCTCGGCCAACGGCAGTGTGTCGTTTTCATTTTTGAGCAATACCGCACCATTTTCAATCGTTTCGCAAGCGGTTTTCAAAATGGCATCCGCATCATATTCAGCTGCAATTCTGCGTTGATTCTCTTTAATTTCTACAATCAGCTGCAAAATATGGGCAACGCGGTCATCCAGCGTTTCTTCAGGCAGTATTCCCTCTATTACGGCCTGTTTGCAAGCTGCCATATCGTTTGGCCCCGGCTGAATCAAATCCATACCGGCCGCCAGCGTACCGGCTTTGTCCTGCCCGGCTGCGCCCCAGTCACTTACAATCGCCCCATCAAAGCGCAATTCTCCTCGCAGCAAATCCGTCAACAGCTTTTTGCTGTAGGAGGTAAACTCGCCGTTCACTGCATTATAGGCACTCATAATACAGCGGACGTGTCCCTCCTCGATAACTGCCGCAAAGCCACGGGTGTAAAGCTCCATCATCGCCCGTTTGGACAAATACGAACAGGTTGTATTGCGGTTTGTTTCCTGATTATTGGCAAGGAAATGCTTGGCACAGGCAGAAACTCCCGCACTCTGCATACCACGCACAAACGCCGCGGCAGTCTGTGCCACAAGTTCCGGGTCCTCGCCGTACATTTCGTAGTTGCGCCCACCCAGAGGGTCCCTCGCAATATCCACATTCGGGCCAAAGCAGACATCCACACCCGCATTTCGCAGTTCCTGTCCGACCTCTTTACCGATTTTTTCTGCACCTGCAGGGTCAAATGCCGCACCGATATTGATACCGGACGGGAAGCTGATATGCTGCCGCCCACCGGGGCGATATTTTTCTGCCTGCTGCACAAGTCCACTCATCAAGGCATCGTTTTTATAGGTTTCTGCCGCCTGTTTAAGATCCACACGGTTCAGTGCTATCATCTCGGGTGTGGCATAGGCCGTTCTGGGATCATCTGCACGGCAAGGATCCGTCAGATAGTCCAGCACAACGTGACTGCCGTTCAGACCGGTTGCGCCGTCCATCAGATAAATGGCCGGAATATCCATATCCGGGATGGGGCGCGTGTGACAGGCCCGATAACAGCCGACCATATCCAGCTTTTCCTCCAGCGTCATATCCGCCACCACTTGGGGAATACTTTGCAATCCACACAATTTTGCACGCATACCGTTTCCTCCTGCTTTTTGATTTGCTACCCTCAGTATAAACAGCAGCCCGCCTTCTGTATTGTATTTTCTGCGCTGCCATTGTAAGATTTCACAATTGAGGGGGCGGGTAGAAGCAAAAAAGCGGTTGCCTGTTCAGATGATTTTTGCGAACGCTGATTCACGAAATGGTTTGTACGGCACAATAGTTGACCACCAACTGACCACCGGCAGTGATTTTTGCTGCCGGTGGTCAGTTTTTATCGTTGGCACATTGTTTTATATTGCTTGTGATAGGTGTGCCGTGGCAGTGCAAAACCAACAAAAAAGTGCGGCATATCATCAAATTACGCGCTGCGTCATAGTTCTCCGACCCGGAAGGCCAGAGGTTCGAATCCTCCCGGTCGCACCAAGAGCAGCACCTTATGGGGTGCTGCTCTTTTTGTTTTGCATGGATTTTATGGAGCAGTAAAAGAGCGGATTCGAACAGCCCGTGCCCCGCGCTTTGCGTCCCGCGGGGCAGAAACGCCCCGGTGGGGCGTTTCTAGGGTGCGGCTTGGCGAACCTCTTCGGGTACACAAAAAAGCGCATTGCAATGTACTTTTGCAACGTGCTTTTTGTTTTAATGTTATTCTGGTTTTAGAATAATTTTAGCAGCATATCATCTGCCGCGTCCGTGCAGCATCAATCATGCGGTGATCTAAATAATAAAAGAAACCGCGCACATCAAATATCACAGATTGGTTTTCAACTTGTTCTGAAAAAACTTCGTGTTATACAGTTTCAGTGCTGCGGGAACATCCAACTGATTGTTGCAGAATCCCAGCGTCTTTTCACAGTTGTGACCCATATCTGCAATCAGCAACAATCCGGAAACAAAGGCGGCCATATCACTGTTAAGGAACAGCAGCGGATCGGCCATCTCCTGTGGGGTGGCAAGGCGTCCTGCGCCGCCGTTTTCTTTGACAAGATTATCCTGCCCACCGGCCATTTTCTCAAATTCTTTTTTCATGCCGGTGTCGGTGGAGCCCGGCAGCAATGCATTCACACGGATCCCGCGCTTTCCAAGCTCCACGGCTTTCAGCGAGGTGTAGTAGTTCATGGCACGCTTGGAGAGGGTGTAGGCCATAACACCCACGCCATCCTTAGGAGAAACTGACTTCATAAATGCAACCATTTCATCCCACGTCTTGCAGTCCATAACTTTCACATACTCTTTGCGCCATTTTTCCCACATCAGACCACCGCAGCTTGTCACATAGGCAATGCTGCCGCCGGACGGAATGCGTTTTTCCAAATAGGTATCGGTCATGTACTTGTTTGCTATAAAATTCACTGTGAACGTCAGCCAGTAACTTGTCCGCGCCCCGGACAGACCCGCCACACCGAAGAATCGGTCAATCACCTGCGGCAAAACGCCAAAGGCCGCATCAATGCTTCCTTTATCGGACAGGTCTGTTTCAACAAAGGCTGACAAGCCCTCTATATCTGCTTTATTGCGATCCAGTGCGTATACCTGTGCGCCCAGTGCCACCAGTTTTTCACACAGTGCTTTGCCGATGCCGCTGGCGGCACCCGTTACAACGCAGACCTTATTTTGATAATCTTCCAGCATGGATTTGTTCCTTTCTCAATGAAACTTCGCGGCGGCCAACGACAGTGTTCCATAGCCCTTCATGCGGAAATAAATGGCACTGATTCCATCAGGGATTGCCAGTTCCGTTGTCTGCCATGTCCACTCGTTCCCTCCTGCCGCGGAAACCGTGCCAATCGGCTCACCATCCGCAGTGAGGAGTACGTCAAAGCCGCCATAATAGCACATACCACGCGTCTTGACCGATACTTTCGTGACATTCTGAAAATTCAGATATTTGAATCCAACTACCGTACCGGGAGTTAAATTGCAGATATATGCTTCCGGTTTACTTTCACTTTCCGGCATGACATCCGCGCCGTCCTGCGTGATGTACGGGAACGGATTCTGCCCAGCCTCGGCATTGACCTGCGGCGGCTGCGTCATATACAGGTTACAGGCGGCATAGGCGGGCAGTTCACGCAATTCGACAGCCGGCAAGGGAGCGCCGTTCGGTCCGCTTGTTGTGATTTCCACCTGCGGGATACGCCCGTCCGGCAAAATTTCAATCGGTTCCACCATGCCTTGACGGCAGAACATACTGCTGTTCGTGTGGCGATGGTAGAACACATACCAGCGCCCATTTATCTGCTCGATACTGCCGTGGTTGTTGCCCGTAAAATACCGCGCCGTATCACACAAGCCTAAATCGGCATTATCTACCAGCGTGCCGCCATAAACAAAGCCGCGGCAGGGGCTGTCACTGACAGCGTAGCACAGTTCATGGCTCAACTCGGACGAGTAGATAAAATAGTACGTATCCCCCACTTTGCGGATGCTGCTTGCCTCGAAAAATGCGTGTCCCTCAAAGCCCGTTCCTTTTGCAGTATGGGCACCGGGTACAACAGCCGGATAGGTTTGCTCAACCGTCAGCATGTCGGACGCAAGGCGATAGCAGAGCGCCCCTGTGCGACCCGGCATCATCGGCGGGCAGAAGCCGCTGTATAGCCATGTGGTTTCCCCCTCGGTCAGCACACCGGGGTCAAATTGCTGCTCATCACCGGGGCGTGCGCCCAAAGTCGTGCCATCCGGGTAATGAACATCCCCGTAATAGGTATATTTCCCTGCGGGGGTATCACAGACAGCCACCGAGATGGCAGAGGTTTCGTTCAGCGCATAATAGAGATAGTAGCGTCCATCCGGACCGCAGGTCACATCGGGGGCGTACAGGCACTGGCGGCCATCCTCGTTATGGGCAGCTTCGGCGCGGGTGTAGATGATGCCCTCGTACTGCCAATCGGTCAAGTCATCCACCGGGGCTGACCAGCACACATAGTCGTTCTGGCAAAAAGCATAGCCGGCAAAGCGGTCATGGCTGCCGTAGACATAGACACGTTTGCCAAACACATGCGGTTCACCGTCCGGCACATACTCCCAGCTTGGGAGATACGGGTTCATTCCGTGATTTTTCATAATTTTCTCCTCATTCAGCGCTCAAATGCAGGATTGCCGGAGCGCAGCCGTCGGCAGTAAAGGTCACAGTCACAGGTCCGGTCTTTTCCGTGCTGCGCAGGACAGCCTGTAAATGACCCTGCCAGCTCTTATGGTGGTGTTGGTCGTAATGCTCAGCGTTTTTATAGGCGGCGCTGCCGTAGCCTTGCAAAGATGCCGCACCGGCCACCTCGATTTTCACATCATAGTCGGGCAGCAGTTTGACGGTGCCGTTTTTATCTGTTACATAAACATCCGCAAAGCAGAAATCCTGTCCGCCCGCGCGCAAAATGTTCTTATCGGTCTTGACGGTCAGCACGGTTTCGGCATCGGCTGTGCGCACCGAAGTGCGGTAGATTTCCTGTCCGTCCGCATCATAGCCAACACCCACGAGTTCACCCGGTTCATAAGTGCAGGGAATCTTGGCAAAGTAGTCTTTCACCTGTGCCTTGCCCGCGCTCTTGCCGTTCACAAAAATTTCCACACTGTCAGCATCCGTGTAGGCATCTACAAAAGTCCGTTTTCCCTCATATCCTTCATAAGTCCATCCGTCTACCGTATCGGTCCAGCGGTAACTTGTGGCAATAGGGGGCTTTCCGTTATGAACAGGCGGCTGGCTGGCAAGGTACAGCGCGTGTACAGGCTTGTCTAAAAAGCCGCCCCAAATAAACTCATAACGATGCAGCGACGGCTCTGCCTGCCCTGTCAAATCCAGCACGCCGCCGTGGTTTGTGACCCACGGGTAACTTTTGTGTTCCTCGTTTTCCTCATAGTGCAGGTCGCAGCAGTTGATTTCACCCAAGTGAGATTGCAAGGTCCAGACAAAATCGCCGATCAAGTAGGGGTGTGTCTTGGCAAACCTCATCGTATCCGGCAGCATGGTATGGCGGGTTTCGGTACCCAGCAGTACACGTTCCGGGTGGAGTTTGTGCAACACCTCATACCGATCCTCATAGTAGTTATACCCGGCAATATCCAAATAAGGGTAAAGGTTTTTTGTGGCATCTTCATCCATGCGGATGTAGGTTTCCGGGTAAACCTGCCCTTTCTCGTTGTCAGGCAGATTGTTGACTGCGCTGCGGAAGATGGACGCATAGTGCATCCAATCCGCCTTTTGCCGTTCCGGGTCATCGCGCATCCATTCGTCCTCATCGGTTGTCAGATAAGGCGTACCGTCCAGATATTCCCGCAGCCAATGTACGCTGGGGCATAAAGTGGTCGGACGGGTCGTATCCAGCGCATGAATGGCATCTACAATTTCCTTGCCGACGCGCACGCCCTTTACACCGCCGGCCTCCGGGATCTCGTTGCCGATGGAGTAAATCACCACACTGGGATGATTGTAGGCATCCTGCACCATTGCGGCTGTATCGACCTTAAAGTCCTGCATAAAATATCGGTTATAAGGGGAATTGGGGGACTTCATACGATACCAATAGTCAAACGCCTCATCCATCACATAAAGACCCACTTCATCGCAAGCTTTCATCAGACTGCGGCTCATCGGGTGGTGGGCGCTGCGGATTGCGTTGAACCCGGCCTTTTTGATATTGCGGGCGCGGTGCAGTTCGGTGGCATCATTGTTGATAACGCCGATAACGCCCATATCATTATGGATGCAGCCACCGCGCAAAAACGTCGGTTCCCCATTGATAAGCAATCCACGCGCGGGGTCAATTTCAATGACACGCAGACCAAACGATTCCGTGACCGTGTCAACGGCTTTTCCGCCGCTGTACAGGGTGACTTCGGCAAGATACAGATTCGGATGTTCGGCGTTCCAGAGCTTTGCGTTCGGAATTTCCAGTTCGACCACAGCGCGTCCGTCTGCAACAGCCGCTTTGGCGCAAACCACTTCCTTCCCGTTTTTCTCGGCGATTCGCACCTCGGCACAGTCACCGCCGTGGGTCATTACCTCGACCCGCACGCAAGCGGGTGCGACAGACAACGTTGTGACACGCACGCCGTATCGTTGCATATAGGCGTCCTCACCCACCAGCAGATGCACCGGGCGGTAAATGCCGCCGCCCGTGTACCAACGATTATGACCGTCCTGCGGCACATGGGCGGTGACTTCAATGGTATTGTCGCCTTCGCGCAGAAGTCCATCCAGTTCCACCGTAAATGGCGTGTACCCGTAAGCTTTTTCGGCGGCGGGGCGGCCATTCACTGTCACCGTCGTCATGCAGTATCAACTGCTATTCTTCTGCTGATTTAATCAACTGGAAAAACGAAGGACTTATGATTCCCCCTGATACAGAAAATCCTCATTCCAGTTTGCATCCCAGCAAACCCATTGACAGACCACACATATTGCACTGCCAAAAGACCGGCAAATACGTCTGCTGGCTCAAATTAAGTGAAAACGATGCCTATTTTGTTGTGCTGACCGCCGATGCCATAACGGGTCCGTACACGATTGTCCGCGACCGTATACATCCTTACGGCGTCCGTGTTGGTGATTTTGACCTGTGGCAGGATGAAGCCGGAAACGGATATATCTTTTTTGAACATGACCACAACGGTATTTTTGCCGCCACCCTTACCGATGATTTTTTGGATATTACCGAAACCCATACCGATATGTTTATTGGGTTAAAACCACCGTATACACGCGAAGGTGTAGCCCATTTCGTTCATAACGGGAAGCATTATTTGTTGACAAGCGGCATGAGTGGATATATTCCGAACCCCAGTGAAGTTGCAGTCAGCGATTTTCCTCTGGGCCCATACAAGTTGTTAGGAAATCCCCACCGTAATGACCCCAGTGGCGCATCCTGCAACAGTCAGATTTCAGCAATTTTACAGCACCCGCAAAATCCAGAGCTTTACCTGACACTGGCGGATCGCTGGATTCCGAGCCTTGTTATGACTGCCGATATATGGGATAAGCTGCGCGTGGGATTCAGAGCGCTGGAAGATCATCGCTGGTTATTCCATCTGCGGGAAATCGCCTTAATGGGAAAAATGCCCTGGCAATGTAATAAAGTAAACACATCCCTGGCAGAATACGTCTGGCTGCCCCTGCATTTTGAGGGAAATATGCCGGTCATTGATTGTACGTCGAACGAAAACGAGGTACACCATGAACGCAATTCGCTTAAAAACTGAATATCTGAAACATCCCATCGGCATGGATATTGTAAAGCCGCAGCTGTTCTGGAACTGTGTAGAGGGGGGTGCGGCAGACCGCGTACCGGATTGTCTGCCGGGACGAACACGAAAACCTGTTGTGGGATACTGGCAGGGTGGAAAGCTCCTCCATGCAGGCAGTCTATGCGGGTGTGCCGTTGGCAAGCCGCACCCGCATCACTGAACCACTACTCGAAGGGTGCTGTCTGCGACTGGCTGTTCCGCGTCATGTGCGGCATCCGTGTGGACGGCGAGAATCACTTTACCATCGCCCCGTGTCCGGGCGGGCACTTCACCCACGCCGAAGCGGAATATCTGAGCATTTATGGCCGCGTTGCCAGCTGCCGGGAAAAGACCGCCGATGGCATCACCTACACAGTCAACGTTTCTGCCAACTGCACGGCCACCCTCACCCTGCCGGGCCACTCCGCACAGGAACTGACAGCAGGAAGTTCTACGTTCTGAAATATGTTGAATCAGGAGAATTGCATTATGAGTTTGATGCACAGTATTGTAAACCTTTCTCTAAAGCATGGAAAACGTACGTATGACCCACAGCATCCGGCAGATTACCCTGCAGCAAGAGCAACGGAGTTGCAGCAGAATAAGTTTGCACAAGCACCAAAGTCCGTACTGATTACGGCAGACACCGTGAATGGTGTATCCGTTGAGTGGCTGACAAAGCCGGAAAATCCGGCTGACAAAATAATACTCTATATTTCCTTGCTCAGATATACCATTCTATCACCGCTGGTCGTCTTAGGGTCTTTTGTAATTGATTCTTGGTGACTAAGTTTGACCACCCCGCGTTGTACATGAATCGTCCTCTTGCGCCAGTTAATATCACTCCATTTTAATCCACAGGCTTCCCCACGCCGCAGCCCGGTTGCAAGTACCAGCTTGAAATAGGTTTCGTACTTCATACTCTGACCTTCAAACGCTGTAATCAGTTTCTTTACGGTTTCCTCGTCAGCCACCGGGCGCTCTTTCTTTTGTCCTTTCGGTTTGTAACATCTCCATGCGGGATTGTGAGTAATGTATCCCTCGTCCACAGCCGCCGATAGGATGCCGCCCAGCGTGTTGTGTAAACCTTCGACTGACTTCTCGGATAGATTCCCTCTGCCGTCCAAACGCGGGCTGTGCCGCATTTCTTCGTAAAAATCTCGGATGACTTCCTTGCGCAAATCCGTCAGTTTATAGTTGCCCAGGCTGTTGCACAAATTCCTTGGGGCCATAATATTGTACTGCTTGATAAAATCACTGATAGTGAGCAACGCCGTTGGTATGCGGAGACTTGCCAAAAAAACGGCTGGTCACGGAATGTTCTTATTCATCAAATAGAAAGCGGATTATACGAGAGACAGGTTTTAAACAGTAAGGTTTCCAATTTTAAGCAACGGTTACCTTCTCCACAGAGTGAACTGGCTACACAGACAATGAAGGATATGTTGTCCTCGGTTTGCTCTGCCTATCAGCTTTCCGCGAGAGCTTTTTCTATACTCCATGTGAAAAACAACCAAAAATTGACTAATTTATGGCAGGTTGTGTCTTGCCGAGTGGGCGAGAAGACGGTATACTGAAATATATGGCAAAGCAGCACAGCACACAGTATAATGGGGGTCAAGGGCATGTACAAACTGATCATCGTGGATGATGAGGAGAAGATCGCGGGGGGCATGGCGCAGCTGTTCCCGTGGCAGAACATCGGCTTTGAGGTGGCGGCAGTCTTTACCAGCGCGCGTGAGGCGCTGGAATACATCGCGCATGACCCGGTCGATGTTGTGCTGACCGATATTGAAATGCCCGACATGAACGGTCTTGAGTTGAGCCGCCGCCTGATGGACTGCCCGCAGATCGAGAAGGTCTTTTTCAGCAGCTACAGCAACTACGAGTATTTCCGCACGGCGCTGCAGAACGGCGTGGCCGACTACCTGATGAAGCCGGTGGCCTACAGCGCTCTGCTGGAATGCTTTGAAAAGGTCCGTGCCCGGCTGGACGCCCGCAGCCATCACAGCGAGGAAAAGCCCAAGGCCTACTACGACCAGATCGTCTACGATGTGCAGCAGTATCTTAAAGAGAACTACCGCACCGCCACGCTGGAGGAGGCCGCCGCCAAGGTCAGCCTGAGCCCGGCGTATCTCTCCCGTGTGTTCAAGGACAAAAGCGGCGAGGGCTTCTCAGAGCTGCTGCTGCGCACCCGGATGGAAAAGGCCTGCGAGCTGCTGGCCGACATCCAGTACAAAAGCTACGACATCGCCTACTATGTGGGCTACGATAACCCGAAAAACTTTTCCCGCGCGTTCAAAAGCTACTACGGCGTCAGCCCGTCGGAGTATCGAAAATCCAGCATGGGCGGTGCAGCGCAATGAGGGGCATGAAACGGAAATTCTTTTTAAAAAGAATGTGGAGCTTTGTCATTGTCATGCTGATCCCGGCACTGCTGCTTGTGGCTGTGACGACCTACATGACCCTTACGACCCAGATGCGCCGCATCAGCGAGAGCAACGCCCGCGATATTGACGCCGTGCAGACCAATATCTCGCTGGTGCTGAACAGCGTTGTGACCCAGAACAGCTACCTGACCGGTATGACCCGCACGAACATGGTCATGCAGAAGGCACTGCGGCGGGAGGCACTGTCCTACACCGATGCGATCTATCTGCGTAATGTCGTGGCCTCGCTCAACAGCATGACGAGCGCCTACGACTATGTGGACTCGGTGCTGATCTATATGGACGGCTTTGACCGGGCACTGACCTCCACAGGGCTGACCAACCTGACGGATGAGGACTATAACGGCTGGTACAGCATCTACCGCCAGATGCCCGAGAAGGAGCGCATCTGCATCGCGCCGCTCGTGGTGAACGAGGGCATGGCCAGCGAGCGCCGCCAGCTGGTGGTATGCAGCCGGATGGTGACGATGCAGGGCTGTGTGGCAGTCCGGCTGAATGTGGAGCATCTGCAGCGGATGTTCGCGGCCCTGCAGCAAAACGAGGACCAGTCGATGTATCTGGTGGACAGCGAGGGCAGCCTGCTGGCTGCCGCCGGCCGCACCGATGCCGCAGACGATGTGCAGGCGGCCATGGCGCGCAGCATTGCGCAGGGCGGTGAGCGCGAGACATGGGCTAAGCTGGGCGGGCGGGACTGCCTGCTGAGCTGGCAGCCCTACAGCGCGCCGGACTTTTACATCGTGGCAACGGTTGACCGCGGCATGATCCTGGAGGGTCTGGGTGAGCGGCTGACCCCACTGCTGATGATGACGGTCGTTGTGCTGGCGGCCATCATCTTTCTTGCCTATACAAACACCCGGCGCAGCTTTGATGAGATCGACCTCATGCTCAAGATGTTTGAGGATGCCGAGGCCGGCAAAACCATCGAGCGGCCGCGCCGCAAGGTGAACGATGAGTACGATGTCATCATGAACAACATCCTGATGATGTTTTTGAACAATACCTACCTGAATATCCAGCTCAAGGAAAAGCAGTACCGCCAGCAGAACGCTGAATTGACCGCCCTGCAGCTGCAGATCAACCCGCACTTTTTGTACAACACCCTGCAGACGCTGGATATGGAGGCCCGCAAGCTCAATGATGACGGGCGCATCAGCGCCGTGGTGGGGTATGTGTCAGACATTTTGAAATACTGCCTGACCAACCCCCAGAAGAGCGTGACCCTGCGGGAGGAACTGGACTACCTGAAAAAATACATCGAGGTCCAGCACTACCGTTTCGGTGACCGTTTCATTATCTATTATGAGGTGGACGACGACGTGCTGGACAACGAGGTGTTCCGCATGATGCTGCAGCCGGTGGTGGAAAACAGCTTGCTGCACGCCCTGCGCGGCAATGAGCGCGGCTATATGAAGGTCCGCGCCCGCCGCATCGGCGACTGCGTGGACATCCGCATCATCGACAACGGCGATGGCATGACCCGCGAGGAGCTGCTGGCTTTGCGCAAGCGTATCACTGACCGCAACAGCCGCAGTATCGGGCTGACAAATCTGGACCGCCGCCTGCGGCTGCGCTATCCTGGTATGGGCGGGCTGCGCATATGCTCGATCAAGAACTTCGGCACCAGCGTGTCGTTTCAGATTCCTTACAAAAAATGTACACAGGATAGCACAGAAACCGGTCGATTTTGATATACTTTTGTAAAACAGGTATCATTTTTTGCACATAGCAGCAAGAGGTGATACCTGTTTGCTTTTACTGCACAAAAAATGAAGAATTTTCGCATCTGCCCATCCTTTTGTATTTTGGGGCGGGGAAGTATAATAGAATCAACGCAAGACCCCAACACAAGGGTCAAAATCAAGGAGGAAAACACTATGAAGAAAAAGCAACTGATGGCCGGCGTCATGGCTGCAGGCATGGCCATGTCTCTCGCCGCCTGCGGCGGCTCCACCAGCACCGCTGCTTCCGCAACGGAAAGCACCGCTGCCTCTACCAGCGCTGCTTCCGCTGCCGAGGGTGACATCACCCTGCGCTTTGCATGGTGGGGCGGCGATGAGCGCGCCAACGCCACCCTCGAGGTCATCAAGCAGTTTGAGGCTGCCAACCCGAACATCCACATTGAGGCCGAGTACGGCTCCTCCGACGGCTACCACGACAAGCTGGCCACCCAGCTGGCCTCCGGCACCGCTGCCGACATCGTCCAGATCGACCCCGAGACGATGCCCGCCTTTGTTGCCACCGGCGACTACTTCCTCAACTACATGGACTACGACTTTGACCTCTCCAACTTTGAGGAAAGCTACATCAGCCAGCGCGTCAACGGCCGCTTTGACGGCAAGCAGCTCGGCCTGCCCACCGGTATCGCCGGTCCCGCTCTGGTCGTGAACAAGGAGCTGGCCGACAAGTACGGCATCGACTTTTCCCAGCCCTACACATGGGATCAGTTCATTGAGTGGGGCAAGCAGGTCCATGAGGCTGACCCTGACACCTACCTGCTCTGCACCAACAAAGAGTATGTCACCAATCTGGTGTTCTTCAATACGATGAAGCAGATGACCGGTAAGACGCTGTTCGATGCCGACACCAAGGCCGCCAACTTCACGCAGGAGGACATCGAGAAGTCCCTTGAGATCGTCAAGGCGCTGTATGACAACAATGTCTGCGCACCGGCCTCCTACTCCTCCGCCTACAGCAATGACGACCTGCAGTCCGATCCCAATTGGATCGCCGGCAAGTATGTCTGCTCCTTCGCCTACATCTCCACGATGAATGTTATGACCGCCGCCAACACCAACGCCACCTACACCACCGGCACCCTGCCCATCATGGACGGCGCCAAGAATGACGGCTGGTCCTGCAACTGCCCGCAGGTTCTGGCAGTTACCTCCACCTGCAAGAACCCCGAGGCAGCCATGAAGTTCATGGACTACTTCTTCAACAGCGATGAAGCCGAGAGCACCCTGGCCTGCGTGCGCAGCGTGCCCCCGACAGAGAAGGCCCGCACCATCTGCGAGAAGGACGGCACCCTGGATGCCGGCATGATGGAGGCTGCCAACATCGTCAGCGCGATGAACGGCGTCAGCAACGACAAGTACTCCTCCGCCCCCGAGTCCAAGCAGATCATGGTCGATACCATCGAGGCTGTCGGCTACGGCACGACTGACCCCGCTACCGCAGCCGCCGATATGTTCAACCAGTTGAACAACTACATCAGCGCCCAGTAATCCAACGTTATCCAAAAGCGGGTGCCTCATGGGGAGGCACCCGCTTTTTATAAGAAGAGCAACTACAAGCGGATTTTCCGAAGAGGTGTGAACCTATGGCAAAGACAAAACAACCCAAAGCCAAGCACTATACAAAGCGTGATTACGCGGCGTTCGCCTATCTGGCCCCGTGGATTATCGGTATGCTGGTTCTCCAGCTGTATCCGTTCCTCTCCTCGCTGGTATATTCTTTCTGCAATTACAAGATTACCGGCACCCCGCAGTTCTGCGGTCTAAACAATTACATTCAGCTCTTCACGCTGGACAATGAGTTCTGGAACTCCCTCAAGGTCACGCTTGCCTACACGCTGTATACCGTACCCGGCAAGCTGGTCATGGCGCTGGCTGTGGCGGTCTTTCTGAACCGCAATATCAAGGGCATCAACCTGATCCGCACCCTGTACTACATCCCGTCCCTTTTCGGCGGCAGCGTGGCGGTTGCCCTGCTGTGGAAGATCATGTTCATGGATACCGGCGTCATCAACTCGATCCTGACTACCCTGCACCTGCCCAGTGTACAGTGGCTGGGCGACCCCGGTCAGGCGCTGCGCACCATCTGCATGATGGAGATCTGGCAGTTCGGCTCCTCGATGGTCATGTTCCTTGCGGCGCTGAAAAATGTCCCCTCCGACCTGTATGAGGCCGCTGAGATCGACGGTGCCTCCAAGCCGAAGATGTTCTTCAGCATCACGGTGCCGCAGATCACCCCGATCATCTTCTTCAACCTCATCATGCAGACCATTCAGGCGCTGCAGAACTTCACCTCCGCCTTTGTCATCACCGACGGCGGCCCGATGAAGTCCACCTATGTGCTGGGTATGAAGCTGTACAAGGAAGGCTTCTCCTACTTCAAGATGGGCTACGCCAGCGCAATCTCCTGGGTCATCTTCCTTGTGATCATGCTGATCTCACTGGTGGTTTTCGGCACCTCCAAATTCTGGGTATTTTACGGCGATGAGCGCTGAGAAAGGGTAAGTGAACATTATGACAAGACAACAGAAAAAGACCCTCAAAATGGCGCTCAGCTATCTGGTGATCGTACTGATCGGCTGCCTGCTGCTGTTCCCCATCGCATGGATGATCTCCTGCGCGTTCAAGACGAACGAGGAAATCTTCGGCTCGATCGCCCTGCTGCCGAAATCCTTCAGCATCCAGAACTTTGTGGACGGCTGGAAGAGCGCCGGCTCCTACACCTACCTGACCTACTTCCTGAACTCCTTCGCACTGGTCGTGCCCACCACCGTGCTGACCATCGCGTCCAGCGCACTGGTGGCCTACGGCTTCGCCCGGTTTGAGTTTCCCTTCAAAAAGCAGCTGTTTGCGCTGCTTCTTGCGACCCTGATGCTGCCCAACTCGGTCGTCATCATCCCCCGCTATGTTCTGTTCAACAAGTTCGGCTGGGTCGATTCCTATATGCCGTGGTGGGTGCCTGCCATTCTGGCCTGCTACCCGTTCTTCATCTACCAGTTGATTCAGTTCATGCGCAGCATCCCGCGCGATTTGGACGAGTCCGCCTACATTGACGGCTGCAGCACCTTCCGCGTGTTCTGGCAGATCCTGCTGCCGCTGATGAAGTCGAGCCTCTTCTCTGCCGGTTTGTTCCAGTTTCTGTGGACCTACAACGACTACTTCAACTCCCTGATTTTCATCAACTCGGTCAAGAAGTACACCGTCTCGCTGGCGCTGCGTCTGTCGGTCGATGCTGAGAGTGTGGTCGTCTGGGGCCGTGTCATGGCAATGGCCTGCGTGGCCGTGCTGCCGCTGGTGCTGCTCTTCTTCGCCGCACAGAAATACTTTGTCGAGGGCATTGCGACCTCCGGCCTGAAGGGATAAAATGATGGCAGAACTGATAAATCCTGTTCTGAAGGGGTTTCACCCCGATCCGTCCTTCCTCTGCGTCGGGCAGGACTGGTACCTGGCAACCTCCACCTTTGAGTGGTGGCCCGGCGTAAAGCTCTTTCACTCCCGCGATCTTGCCCATTGGGAGCGCCTGCCGGCCCCGCTGACCCGCCAAAGCCAGCTGGATCTGACCGGCGTGGCCGATTCCGGCGGCGTCTGGGCACCCCACCTGAGCTGGTGCGATGGAAAATTCTACCTGATCTATTCCAATGTCCACAACTTCGGCGGCACCTTCTACGATGTGGACAACTACCTTGTCACGGCATCGGACATCCGCGGCCCGTGGAGCGAGCCGGTATTTCTGAACAGCAGCGGGTTTGATCCGTCCCTGTTCCACGCGCCGGACGGCCGCAAATACCTGCTGAACATGGCGGCCGAGTACCGCACATGGAAGGTCCGATTTGCGGGCATCATGATGCAGGAATACTCCGAGGCTGAAGGTAAGCTCATCGGCGAGCCCAAGATGCTCTGGCGCGGCAGCTCCAGCCGCACGACCGAGGGCCCGGCGCTCTACTATAAGGACGGCTGGTATTACCTTTTCTGTGCCGAGGGCGGCACCGGCGTGCGCCACTGCGAGGTAGTGCTGCGCAGCCGCCATATCGATGGCCCCTATGAGCGCGGTCCCTATGAGCCGCTGATCACGGCATGGCCGTACCCTGCCAACCCGCTGCAGAAGGCGGGCCACGCCAGCATGGCGCAGGGGGCGGACGGCAGCTGGTTTTTGGCACATCTCTGTGGCCGCCCCGTGGGGCCGGACAAGGATTGTATCCTTGGGCGCGAAACTGCGATTCAACCGCTTGAATGGCGTGACGGCTGGCCCTGTCTGCAGGGCGGCACCGATGAGCCACGCCTGACCGTAGAGACCCCCTACCCGGACTGCCCCGTACCTGCGGACAGTGCCGAGGGGGTGGATTGGGCGGAGGAGTTTGACGCCACTGTTTGGGATGACCGGCTGCAAAGCCTGCGGCAGCCGCTGGGCGACCGCGCCAGCCTGACGGCGCGCCCCGGCTGGCTGCGGCTGTACGGTGCGCAGAGCCTTGAGTCCCGCTTCCGGCAGAGCCTGCTGGCAGCACGGCAGCAGCATTTCAACTGCCGCGTCGAAACCCGTATTGACTTTGACCCTGTGGACTACCATCATACGGCCGGTCTTGTCTACTACTACGACAACAACAGCCACTATTATCTGGCCCTGACCCGTGATGAGCGGCTCGGCCGCGTGCTGACGCTGATGCGCCGCCGATTAAAGCAGTTCGACATGCCCATCGGCGCGGGCGTCCCCGTGCCGGACGGCGCGCTGACGCTGCGGCTGGAAACAAATACTGCGACAGCACAATTCTACTGGTCCGCTGACGGCGAGAAGTTTGCCGCCATCGGCCCGGAGTTGGACGCCACCGTGCTGTCCGACGATGCGCCGGAGCGCATTTTGCACGAAAACCGCTTTACCGGTGCTTTTGTCGGCATCTGCTGTCAGGATTTGACAGGGCAGCGCCGCTGTGCCGACTTTGACTATTTCCGCTACACATCTCTGGAATAATGACCCAAAGCGGGCCGGGAAAGCCCGGCCCGCCTTTCTGCAGAAATAAAAGGAGACGATCATGGATAAGCTGTCCGCTGCCGTTGTCAACGGCAACTACCAGAACCCTGTTCTGCCGATGGATTTCAGCGACCCCGATGCTGTGCGCGTGGGGGAGGATTACTACCTGATTTCCTCAAGCTTTACCTACCTGCCCGGCGTGCCGGTGCTGCACAGCCGCGACCTCGTCCACTGGGAGCGCATCGGCAACTGCGTTGAAAGGCTGCCCTTTGACCGCTATGCGGAGCCTGCCCACGGCTGCGGCCCATGGGCACCGGCGCTGCGCTGGCATGACGGGCGGTTCTACGCCTTTATCCCGCTGCCGGACGAGGGCATCTTCTACACCACCGCCACAGACCCCCGCGGCCCGTGGAGCGAGCTGCATTGTGTAAAGGCGGCCAGCGGCTGGATCGACCCCTGCCCGCTCTGGGACGATGACGGCAGCGTCTATATGGCGCACGCCTTTGCCAACAGCCGCTGCGGCATCAAGCACAAGATCCAGCTGTCCCGTCTTGACCCCGAGACGCTTGCCGTGGTGGAGGATGGCCCCATCGTCTTTGACGGCACGCTGACCCAGCCCACCGCCGAGGGCCCCAAAATGTACAAGCGGGACGGCTGGTACTATATCTTTATCCCGGCGGGCGGCGTGGAATACGGCTGGCAGACCGTGCTGCGCAGCCGCAACGTTCTTGGCCCGTATGAGGACCGCATCGTTATGCATCAGGGCAATGCCAAAACCAACGGCCCCCATCAGGGCGCGTGGGTCGATGATCCGCAGGGCAACGACTGGTTCCTGCATTTTCAGGACCGGTTTGAGCTGGGGCGTGTTGTTCATCTGCAGCCGATGTGCTGGCACAACGGCTGGCCCTTTATCGGACTTGAGCAGAACGGTGATGGCATCGGCGAGCCGGTGGACGCATGGCGCTGCCCGCAGGGCGAGGCCGTCGGCGGGCTGACGGTCAGCGATACCTTCCCCGGCGGGGTGCCGGGTCTGCAGTGGCAGTGGCAGGCCAACCCGCAGCCGGAAAAGTGGCTGCGCAGGGGGGCGGACGGCCTGCACCTTGTGTGCGGCAGCGCGGCCACGATCTGGCGCATGCCGAATATGCTCAGCCAGATGCTGCCCGCCGCGGACTTTACGGCTGAGGTCAGGCTGAGCCTGACAAACGCGGGAGCCGGTGCTAAAACGGGCGTGGTGATCGAGGGGCATACCTACTCTGCGATAGAGCTGTGCCGCAGCGAAAATGGCTGCCTTCTGCGCGTGCTGCGCGGCGATGTGAAGGAAAGCGTGCAGCGCGGGCAGGTCGTGCCCGTCTCCGGCGCACTGAGTGAAGCGGAGGAGGTCATACTTGCTGAGAAAAAACTTGACACGACTGAAATTGCGGTTACAATAAAAGTGACCGATGCCAGACAGGTGCAGTATGGGGTTGCCGCGGGCGGCGAGAATACCCCGCTGGGCGCAGCGCAGCCGATTACCCGCGCCACCTGGACCGGCGCGCGGCTGGGCGTGTATGCACGCGGCGGCACGGAAGCCGACACGGCGGATATTGCCGTTTTTGCCGTGAAATTCTGAGAACAAAAGGAGAAATCGAGCCATGGCGCAGATCATGATCCGCCTGAACACATTGACTGAGGTCAAGGAATTTAACGCTGCTGCCGCACAGATCCCGGGCGATGTGGATCTGCGCAGCGGGCATTACTGCGTGGATGCCAAGTCCATCATGGGGATATTTTCCCTGAATTTGAGCCGCGGCCTGACGGTGGAATCCGCTACCATGACAGAAGATGAATTAAGAAAGCATTTTGCCGCCTACCTGGCGGAATGAACACAGGGGGCTGACCGGGAAATGGGCAGCCCCCTGTGCTGTGTTTGGCTCTCTGTAGGGGGGCAGGTTTCCGATCTGCCGTCCTTGCCAAACACCTATGGCAACACCGCACAATTCCCGCCTGACGGCTTAAGCACCGCTTCGGCACTTAGAGTTATGCGGTGTTGCCCTATAACTATATATAGGAAGGAGACTCCACTATGACTACCCACTGCCACTTTACCGTTCCGCGCGTAAAACAGGTGCGCGTCATCACGGATACTGACTTTTTCAACGAGGCTGACGACCCGTTTGCCGTGGCACAAGCACTGCTCAGCCCCAAGTTCGATAACATTGCTCTGGTGGCAGCCCACTGTGGGCGCGGTGCCGAGCAGATGGAAGAGAGCTACCGGGGCTTGCAGGATATGGTCGCCGCAATGGCTCTGGACGAGCCGGCCACGATTTTGCACGGTGCGCCCCATGCCCTGCCCAATCAAACGACTCCTGTAGTAAGCAAGGGTGCTGAGTGCATCGTGCGCGAAGCGATGAAAGACGACGATCGGCCACTTTTTGTGCTGCTGCTGGGCCCCCTGACCGACCTTGCCAGCGCCCTGCTGATGGAGCCTCGCATTGCGGGCCGCGTTACTGCCATCTGGATCGGCGGCGGCGCATACCCCGTGGGCGGGCCGGAGTTCAACCTCGGCAACGATATAGCCGCTGTCAATGTCGTTTTTGGTAGCACGATGGCCGTCTGGCAGGTGCCCAAGAATGTCTATGAGATGATGCCTGTCTCGCTGGCTGAACTCGACTGCAAAGTCCGCCCTCAGGGCACACTGGGTCGCTGGCTGTTTGACCAGCTGGACGCCTACAACCAGTCCGACTCTGCCGCTGCCAGTGCCTTCCGCACCGGCGAAACATGGGTGTTGGGCGACAACCCCGCCCCCGGTCTGCTGCTGTATGAACATCGCTTTGCGTTTGACTGGATGCCTGCGCCCTACATCACCGCCGACCAGACCTATGCGGCCGTTGGGCGCAACCGCCCCATCCGTGTGTACCGCAACATCGACAGTCGCCTGATTCTGGACGACCTCTATGCCAAGTTGGCGCTCTACGCCCGGTACATGGAGGGCGCATCATGCTGAACGTAACCAAACTCACCTTTGATCACGAGACCGCGCCCGTGGGGCTGGACCATGCGCCTGTGTTTGGCTGGCAGCTGACGGGAGACTGCCGAGACATTCGCCAGACCATGGCGCAGCTGCAGATTGCCACGACACCGGACTTTGCCGCGCCCGTGTTCGATGAGGTACTGCCCGGCAAAAACTCTATTGCCGTGCAGGCGACCGGCTTTGCGCCTCGCGCCTTAACGCGGTATTACGCCCGCGTGCGGATCAAGGCTGACACCTCCGCAGGCCCCCAGGCCAGCGATTGGAGCGCGCCGGGCAGCTTTGTCACAGCGCTGCCGGTTCCCGGGCGGGAGTGGCGTGCCGAATTCATCAGTGCGGAGGATGCCGACACTTGCAGGGAATCCTCTGCCGGCACGATGGTGCGGGGTGATTTTGCGGTACGCCCGGGAATACGGGCAGCCTATGCCTGTACAACGGCGCTGGGGCTTTACAATTTTTACCTCAATGGTACGAAAGTCAGCACTGATGAGATGACCCCCGGCTGGACAAGCTATAATCGTCGCCTGCTCTACCAGACCTACGATGTCACGGCGCTGCTGCACCCCGGCACGAACCGCGCGGGCGCCATGCTGGGCGCAGGCTGGTACAAAGGTGTCATGGGGCTGACCCGCGCCCGCAACAACTACGGCGACCGCACGGCCTTTTCCATGCAGTTGACCTTGCAATACGATGACGGCACAACGGAAATTGTGACGACTGATGCTTCTTGGCAGGGTACGATAGCCCCCGTAACCTTCTCGGAAATTTACCACGGTGAGGAATACGATGCAGCGCTGGAGCTGCCCGGCTGGGCCGATGCTGCCGCGCCCAACGCTGCACCGGCAGGGCGTTGGCATGGCGTGGAAACCGTAACCTATCCGGCAGCACAACTGTATGCGCAGGCAGCGGGGAAAGTTTCGGTGCGCAACCGTCTGCCTGCACAGCGTATTTTCACAACCCCTGCGGGGGAAACCGTGGTGGATTTTGGTCAAAATATGGCGGGTCGCGTGGAAATCACCGCCACCGGCGGTCCCGGCGATGTAGCGGAACTGCGCTGCTTTGAGGAATTGGATGCAGACGGCAACGCCTACCTCGCAAATTTGCGCAAGGCGCGCACCATCATGCGCTATAAATTTGCGCAGCCGGGCACAGTGACTTGGCACCCGCAGTTCACCTACATGGGCTTCCGTTATGCGCTGGTTGTGCAGTGGCCCGGCACACCGCGGGCAGAAAATTTTACAGCCTACACCCTGCACACAGCAATGGAACCTGCGGGACAGTTCCAATGCTCCGAGCCACTGGTGAACGGGCTGCACCACAATATCACATGGGGACTCAAGAGTAATTTTCTGGATGTGCCAACCGACTGTCCTCAGCGCGACGAACGTCTGGGCTGGACAGGCGATGCCCAGATTTTCAGCGAGACTGCCTGCTGGTTGGCTGATACTTGGACATTCTACACAAAATGGCTGACTGATTTGGTCGCCGACCAGCTGCCTGACGGCGGTGTGACCAACGTAGTACCCAACATTGAGGAACACCACACCGAGGGCAACTGGCTAATGCGCACAAGCCCCTACGGTATGTCCGGCTGGGCCGATGCGGCAACGATTATTCCTTGGGTAGTATACAAAATGTACGGCGATGCGTCTATTCTGCGCAATCAATACGCAAGTATGTGCCGCTGGGTAGATTTCATGACCGCCCATACCAGGGGCGATTTGTTCACCTTTATGACGCAGCTGGGCGACTGGGTCGCACTGGATGCGGAACCGGGCAGTTTCTTCGGTGCAACACCCACCGCACTGACAAGTCAGGCCTATTATGCGCTGTCGGCTCGTATCCTTGCACTGACAGCAAGCGTATTGGGCAAGGCGGCAGACACCGAAAAGTATACCGCTGTGTATAAAAACGCAAAAGATGCCTTCATCAAAAACTTCTTTGACGCAGAAGGTACGCTGACAGCGCAGACCCAGACCGCGCACATTCTGGCTCTGCGATTTGACCTGACGCCGGAAAAATGGCGTGCCAAGACCGTGCAGCGTCTGCTGCAACTGCTGGACGAACGCGGCGGGCATCTGGTGACGGGATTCCTCGGCACACCATACTTTTGTGCAGCTCTCAGCGAGAACGACTGCCTGAAACAAGCCTACGACCTACTGCTGAAAAAAGATTTTCCCGGCTGGCTGTATCAGGTTGCGCAGGGTGCAACAACCGTGTGGGAGCACTGGGATGGCCGTCGTCCCGACGGCACTATGTGGAGTGCCGGAATGAATTCATTCAATCATTACGCCTATGGCGCAGTAGGGGCGTGGCTGTACAGCACCGTGCTGGGGCTGGGTCAGCAAGCCGGAACAGCAGGATTTGCAGCAGCCCGTCTGGCTCCGCGCCCCGGTGGCGGCCTAAATTGGGCCGAGGGCTGGCATGAAACACCCTTAGGCCGCTACGCCTTGCGCTGGGAAAAGGACGCCGTCAAGACGAATGTGACCTTCTCAGTTCCTGCCAACGCCGAAGCCGAACTTGTGCTGGAACCCGGCGCACAGATCATAGCGTCCGACGGTATAGCATTTACAAACGGTACTGCCCGCGTAGGCTCCGGCACATACACAGTACAGTATACCAAATAGGCGGCCTATACCGTCTGCTGCTCCCTTTTCGCCCCCTGAAAGTGTTTCTTGCCCGCCCCGAATGGTGCAGCCCTGTCGTAGTTCTCCGACCCGGAAGGCCAGAGGTTCGAATCCTCCCGGTCGCAC
>ERZ773138.1098-NODE-1098-length-27563-cov-16.032063_pt1 | contig 27563 bp, 32 predicted proteins | sample MGYA00511114_ERZ773138 | MGnify/ENA primary metagenome ERZ773138 (study PRJEB29015, sample SAMEA2737805) | human gut metagenome | biome: human gut; feature: human-associated habitat; material: faeces | place: China | collected 2012 ...
CTATAAGCCTTTGTGAACGCTGAAGCCACATCAGCTACCGTCACGTCCTTCTTCAACTTACAATAAACCGTAGCCATGATTCCACGATTAACTGGTAAAAGCGACGTTGAAAACTGAATCTCAGGCATTTCCGGATTAAAGGTCTGCAAGGTTTGAACAATCTCAGGAATATGCTGATGATGATTAAGTTTATAAGTCACGTAATTATCATGAACATTGACAAAATGACTAGACTCACTTAAAGCTTTACCCGCACCAGTTAAACCAGACTTGGCATCCACAATAACACTATCCGTCTCAATCAGACCAGTAGCAACCAAAGGAATCAGGGCCAACTCCGTCGCTGTTGCATAGCATCCAGGATTGGCAATAAATTTCTTATCCTTCACATCTGTATATTCCGACAATGCATATGTAAATTTATTCAACACGCTCTGCTTAGCAGGTGATTTTTTATACCATTCTTGATAAACATCTGCCGGCAAGCGATGATCCCCAGATAAATCAATAACAGGAAAATCAGCTTGAACAAATTCCTCTACAAGCGAACTAGCAACTCCTGAAGGTGTGGCAAAGAAAACCAAATCCGCCTTTTTCATAATCTTTTCCGCATCATAAGCTTCAATATCTAAGTCACAAACACCTGTCAGATAGGGATACACATCAGACAATCGTCGGCCCACTTCCTTGGTTGCGTGAATAGAAACAAGTTCCACTTTTTTATGATTATTCAAAATTTTAACTAAACAAATAAATGATTATAAAGGTAAAGTGATTATTGATAATACAAATATAAAGAATTTAACTTTAAATGATATAAGAAATAATATATGTTTTGTATCACAAAATGAAATAATATTTACAGATACTATATTAAATAATATTACGTTATTTAAAGAAGTGGCAAAAAAAGAATTAGAAAAAGTAATAGGAATAACAGGTATTGATAAGTTTCTAAAAGAAAAGAATATATCCCTAAATTTTCTTTTAGAAGAAAATGGTCATAATATATCAGGTGGAGAAAGACAAAGAATATTATTAGCACGAGCGTTACTACAAAATAAAAAAATACTTATATTAGATGAAACTACAAATGGTATTGATACTCTAAGTGAAGAAAATATAGTTAGAAAAGTAAAAGAAGAATATGATGTAACTTTGATATTAATTTCACATAGATATGATAATTTGAAGTTATTTAATAAAATATTTGAAATTAAAGGAGGTACAAAATGTGAAAAAGCTCAGTAAAAATGAAATGGAATGTATAAAAGGTGGAGGAATGTCTGCGACTGCATGGGCAGTTATCGCAGGTGTTATATCATTTATATCAGGTATTTTTGATGGTTTTACAAGACCATATAAATGCAGATAGGAGGTAATATGAAAAAGTTAAGTATTTTAGAAATGAAGAATATAAGTGGTGGTGGAACAATTTCTGGTAGTCTTTTTAGTGCACTTGCTAAAGGCTTTAATGTATTTGTTGATATGGGAAGAGTACTTGGTTCAAGCATAAGAAGACTTGTTAACAATAATATGTGTGATTTTTAAATTATAGTAAAAAATGTATTATCATACAGGTATAGAATTTTTTATTCTTTAAAAAATTTTAAAAATATTTTGTAAAAGTGGGATTTTTCTCACTTTTTCTTTTACTTTTAACTAAAAAACTTAAAAAAATTGTTGAAATAAAGTCTTCTAAGTGATATAATTTGTTTAGTTAATATGAAGGGAGGGATAAGAATGACTAAAGTAGTGGTAAAAAACGGAAATATTGATGGCGCTTTAAAAAGATTTAAGCAAGTAGTAGCTAAAAGTGGTATCCCTTCTGAATGCAAAAAAAGAGAACATTATTCTAAACCTGGTGTTCAAAGAAGAGAAGCTAAAAAAGCAGGTATTAAAAATAGTAGAAAAAAACAAAGTCATGATAGAGACTAATTTAAGCAGTTAATACTGCTTTTTTAAATAAAAAGGAGAGAATGTAATATGAAAGAAAGACTTCAAAAAGATTTAATAAGTGCGATGAAAGAACATAATAGAAAGAAAGTAGATACAATAAAATCTGTTAAGGCAGCAATACAAATGGAAGAAATAAATTCTAAGAAAGAATTAAGCGAAGAAGAAATGTTAAGTATTGTTACTAAACAAGTAAAATTAAGAAAAGATGCAGTTAAAGATTTTGAAAAAGCTGGAAGACAAGATTTAATTGATTCATATAATGAAGAAATTGATATATTAAATGAATATTTACCAAAACCATTAACTATGGAAGAAATAAATTCTATAATTGATGAAGCATTTAATGTAGTAAATCCAAAAGCACAATCAGATATGGGTAAAATAATGAAAGAAATATCACCAAAATTAAAAAATAGAGCAGATATGGGTGAAGTAAATAAAATTATAAAAGAAAAATTATCACAAATATAAGATGTCTTAAGTCTTATATTTTTTCATATAATTTACTAGGGTGATATTGTTTATGAAGCATACTAGTAACTTAAGAAATTATATATATCAAAAAGAATTTAAAATAACTATTAAGAAAAATATGATAGATATTGAAAATTTTACTAATATAGGAAAAATAGAAAACTATGAAATAGTTATATATAATAATAAAGAAAAAATAACTATTAAAGGAAAAAATCTTTCTATTAATAAAATGTTAAGCAGTGAAGTACTAATACTTGGAAATTATAATGAAATTATTTTTGAGGGAGAAAATGAATAGTTATTTAATAATAAAAGTAGAAGGAAAAATAATAGAAAAATTTATTCTTAGATGTAAAAAAAATAATATTAACCTTTTAAAAATAGAAAGAATATCAAATAAAGAAATAATAATTAAAATAAATAGTAAAGATTATGAAAATTTAAATAAAATAAAATCAATATATACTCTTACAATAATAAATAATGAAGGGTATTTAAAATTTAAAGAAGAATTAAATAAAAATAAAGTATTTATAATAATGGCAATACTTGGTCTTTTATTTTTAATTTATTTATCAAATACAATTTTTAGTGTAAATATAATAAGTATGAATAAAGGTTTAAATGAAAAAATAATTAAAGAATTAGATAGTTATGGAATAAAAAAATATCATTTAAAAAAATCGTATGATTCTATAGAAAAAATAAAAAAGAAAATTACAGATAAATATAAAGATAGTATTGAATGGATAGAAATAACTGATATTGGTACTAAATATGAGGTAAAAATTGTTGAAAGAAAAAAACAAAATAATAATATAAGTACTGAGTATACAAATGTTGTTGCGAAAAAATCAGGTGTAATAAAAAAAATATATGCTGAATCGGGATTAAAAATGGTTGAACCTAATACTTATGTAAATAAAGGTGATGTAATAATAAGTGGTGCGATAACAAAAGATGAAGAAGTAAAAAAATATGTTCATGCTAAAGGAAAAGTTTATGCAGAAGTATGGTATGATGTGTCTATAGAGTTTCCTTTAAAGTATACTGAGAAAAAATATACAAATAATAATAAAAGGAGTTTTTATATAAAAATAGGAAAAGATTATATTTCAAGAAATAAATATAAAAACTTTGAAAGAAAGAAAATTTTTAGTTTAAAAAATAGATTAGTACCATTTGAAGTTGGAATAGAAAATCAAAAAGAAATAAAAATTATAAATGATACTTATAACATAAACGAAGCAAAAATAAAGGCTAAGGAAAAAGTTAAAGAAAAGATTTTACAATCACTTGATAAAGATGAGTACATACTTGATGAAAAAACTTTGAATTTTTATCAAAAAGATAGTAAAATAGTATTAGATATGTTTATAACATGTTATGAAGAAATAGGGAAAGAAGAAAAAATAGAGCCTATAACGGAAGAATAGTAAGGAGTAATAAAATGATAGAACAAACACTAAAGGATGCAGTTAGTAACAACTGGCCAATGCTTTTAATATTTACAGTAGTAATAGTAACAATCAGAATAACATATTTAGTAGTGCATAAAGATAAATTTGTACTTTATAAAGAACTATTTATGCTTGCCTTTTTAATTTATGCGATGCTTTTATTTTATGTAGTAACATTCCAAGATGTAAATTATGGAACGAATAATTTTATCCCATTTAAGGAAATACTAAGATATAAAGTTGGATCAAAAGTATTTATGAGAAATATACTTGGTAATATACTTTTATTTGTACCATTTGGTCTTTTTGTTTCATATATAATGAAAACAAGAAAGGTAACGCCAATATTATTTATATCATTAGTTACATCAGGTGTAATAGAGTACACACAATTAAAAATTGGAAGGACATTTGATATAGATGATATTATATTAAATGTTGTTGGTGGTTTTGTAGGATATTTAATATTTATTATATGTGACACTTTAGAAAGTCATTTACCAGCATTTTTTTCAACAGATTTATTTAAAAATATACTTGCGATTATATTATGTGTTATAATATTTTTGATTTATACAAATTATTCATTATGGGGGATTTTAAGATGACAGAAGTATTTAATGAAACAAACGAAAAACTAAAAGAAATAGATGAGCTACCAGATTTAATTAAATTTATGAGTAAATATATGGGTGAAGAAGATTCTGAATTTAATGTAATTATAGTAGATAATGAAAAAATACATGAAATAAATAAAACATATAGAAATATTGATAGAGAAACAGATGTAATTAGTTTTGCTTTAAATGATGATGAAACATGTAATTCTTTTGTAAGAGTACTTGGTGATATTTATATTTCAATAGATAAAGCAAAATCACAAGCAGAAGAATATGGTCATTCTTTAAAAAGAGAATTATCTTTCTTGACAGTACATGGTTTTTTACATTTACTTGGATATGATCATATGGAAAAAGAAGATGAAATAAAAATGTTTTCACTTCAAAATGAAATATTAAAAGAATATGGAGTAAATAGATAATATGAAAGAAAAATTATTAGAGTTATTAAATAATAGTTATAGTCCTTATTCTAAATTTAGAGTAGCGGCTATCACATTAATGAAAGATGGTACAGAATTTAATGGAGTAAATGTAGAAAATGCTTCATATGGAGGCGCTATATGCGCTGAAAGAAGTGCGATTGTATCTGCAATAAGTGCTGGATATAAAAAACATGATTTTGAAAAAATGTATGTTATGTGTGATAATGAAAAAATTGGTATGAGCTGTATGATATGTAGACAAGTTATTCAAGAGTTTTTTGAAAAAGATAAGATGATAATTGCAATGAATCCAAATGGTGATGAAATAGTTCATACAGTGGAAGAATTATGTCCATATCCATTTGATGAAGAGGATTTAAAATGAAAGTAGGATTTGTATCAATAGTAGGTAGACCAAATGCTGGTAAAAGTACATTAATTAACAGCATTATTGGTAGTAAAGTTGCAATTGTATCAGATAAAGCACATACAACAAGAAATAATATTCAAGGAATATATAATGATGATGATTCACAAATAATATTTATAGATACTCCAGGTATTCATAAACCAATGCATAAATTAGGTAAGTATATGAACTCTCAATCTTATTATTCGATTGAAGACACTAATGTTATATTATTTATGGTGGATGCTACAGAAAAAATAGGTAAAGGTGATAAATTTATACTTGAAAAATTAAAAGAAGTAGATTCTAATGTATTTTTAGTGTTAAATAAAGTAGATAGAATAAAAAAAGAAAATTTATTTCCAATGATTGAAGAATATAATAAGTTATTTGATTTTAAAGAAATTATTCCAATATCAGCTTTAAAGAAAGATAATATTGATGATTTGATAAAAACAATTAAAAAGTATTTAGATGAAGGTGAAAGATACTATAGTGAAGATTATTATACAGATAAAAGTATTAACTTTATGGTATCAGAAATAGTTAGAGAAAAAGTACTTAATTTAACTCATGAAGAAGTACCACATGCAGTAACATGTGTACTTGAAAAATATGAAGAAGAAAAAAATAGTATTCATATTAATGTACTTATAATAGTTGAAAGAGAAGGAATAAAAAGAATACTTGTAGGTCATTCTGGCTCTATGATAAAAGAAATAGGAATAGAAGCAAGAAAAGATATAGAAGAATTAGTAGGTAAAAAAGTATATCTTGAATTATTTGTTAAGACAGTTAATAACTGGAGAGAAAAAGATAAATATTTAGCAGAATTTGGTTTTAATAATGAATAAAAATTTTTAAAGGCATCATTATATAAATAGGTGATAATATGAATAAGAATGATGTTTGGTCTTTATTTAAAATGACAGGAAAAATAGAATATTTCTTAAAATTTAAAGAAATGCAAGAAAAGGAAGTAGAGTATCTTGGAGATAACGAAAGTAAAAGGGATAGTAATTAGTGAAAATGCATATAGCGAAACAAGTAAACTTTTAAATATATTTACAGAAGAATATGGAATAATTAGTGTAATCGCAAAAGGTGCTAAATCAATTAAAAGTCCTATTAGAAGTGTAACAACAAAATTAACCTATGCAATTTTTCAAATATATTATAAAAAAGGAAAATTATCTACTTTAGTATGCGCAGATGTAATAAATCCTTTTACTGAAATAAAAAAAGATTTATTAAAAATAAGTTATGCTTCGTTTTTACTAGAACTTACTTCTCAGGTTTTAAAACAAACTAATGAAAAAGATATATTTAAGTTATTAGAAGAAACTTTATTAAAAATAGAAGATGGGTATGATCCAATAATAATAACAAATATACTAGAACTTAAATATTTAGATTATTTAGGTATAAAACCTGTACTAGATTCATGCGCAGTATGCGGAAGACCTAGCGCTATTACAGTTTCTACTAGTAAGGGTGGATTTGTATGTGCAAATTGTCATACTAATGAAAAAATAGTAGATAAAAAAACAATAAATGTTTTAAGAAAACTTTATCATGTAGATATATCTAAAATAAGTAAAATAAAATTATCAAATAATACTAGAAAAGAGATTGATGATTTTATAAATGAATATTATGATAGATATAGTGGACTTTATTTAAAAAGTAAAAAATTCTTAAAATCGATAAAAAATGTATACATATAAAAATAAAATATGTTATAATGAATTTGATAAAAAAAGCGATGACTAAGTGTGGAAACTTAAACAGCTATATAACCTAAAGATGATTCTTATTAAAGAATAAGTAAGGTGGAACCGCTCATAATTTTTGAGTCCTTACAAATTATAAAGAATCATCTTTTTTAATTAAAGGAGGAAAATAATATGGAAAATCTAACTATGGATAAAATAGTAAATGTATGTAAACAATATGGATTTATATTTCAAGGAAGTGAAATATATGGAGGACTTGCTAATACTTGGGATTATGGACCTTTAGGTGTAGAACTTAAAAATAATATAAAAAAGGCTTGGTGGAAAAGATTTATAGAAGAAAGTCCTAATTCATATGGACTTGATGCTGCAATTCTTATGAATCCCGAAGTTTGGGTTGCAAGTGGACATGTATCTAGTTTTTCAGACCCTTTAATTGATTGCAAAAAGTGTAAATCAAGAGCTCGTGCTGATAAATTAATAGAAGAATTTACAGATGGAAAAGAAACTGGTGATGGATGGTCTAATGAAAAATTAGAAGAATTTATTAAAGAAAATAAAATTAAATGTCCAAAATGTGGAGCATCAGATTTTACAAATATAAGACAATTTAATTTATTATTTGAAACACATATGGGTGTTACTGAAGACACTAAAAATAAAGTATATTTAAGAGGAGAAACAGCACAAGGTATATTTGTTAACTTCCAAAATGTACAAAGAACTATGAGAGCAAAAATACCATTTGGTATAGGTCAAATAGGTAAAGCATTTAGAAATGAAATTACACCAGGTAATTTTACATTTAGAACAAGAGAATTTGAACAAATGGAATATGAATTTTTCTGTAAACCAGGTGATGATTTAAATTGGTTTAAATATTATCAAGATTATGCAGTTAAATTTTTAAATGATTTGGGATTAAAAAATGATAATTTAAGACTTAGAGAACATAAAAAAGAAGAATTAGTATTTTATAGTAAAGCAACAACTGATATAGAATATAAATATCCTCACGGATGGGGAGAACTTTGGGGAATTGCTGATAGAACAGATTATGATTTAACAGTTCACTCAAATCATTCTAAAAATGAACTTAAGTATTTAGATCCTGAAACAAATGAAAAATATACTCCATATGTAATTGAACCTTCTGTTGGATGTGATAGATTAACTCTTGCTGTATTATGTGATGCATATAATGAAGAAAATTTAGAAGATGGAAGTACAAGAGAAGTAATGAGATTGAAACCTTATTTAGCACCATATAAAGTTGCAGTTTTACCACTTGTTAAAAAATTCCATAAAGAAAAGGCAGAAGAAATATATAGAATGCTTAGTAAACATTTTATGTGTACTTATGATGAAACTGGTAATATTGGTAAAAGATATAGAAGAGAAGATGCCATTGGTACACCATTTTGTATAACTATAGATGATGAAACAATTAATAATGGAGTTGTTACAGTAAGAGATAGAGATACAATGGCTCAAATTACATTAAATGTTGATGAAATAGTAGATTATATAAATGATGAAATAGAATTTTAAAAGGTATTTTAACAAATATCTTTTTTTTATTTATTTGTACCAAATTTTAATTTTTGCATAAAAAAACATTCAAAAATTATATTTTTGCTTAAAAAAATTGAATTTTTGAATCAAGAATGTTTTAAAAATTGATTTTTTGTGCTTTGATTATAATTTTTTCATATGTTAAACTACCACTCCAGAAAGGAGAAAATGTATGAAAAGAGAGTTTTATACATGTAAAAATGACAGAGCATTTAAAGAAGTATTTTTAAATCCAAATAATAGCGATTTATTAAAAGCACTACTTGAATTTATTCTTAAAATAAAAATAGATAAGCTAGAAATTAAGAAAACAGAATTATTAAGTGGTAATGTAAATATTAAGGATAAAAGAGTAGATGCACTTGTTTATACTGGTAATAAAAAGATTGAAATAGAAATTAATTCACAATATGAAAAATACTTAAATCCAAGAAATACTGCTTATATTTGTAATACATATCAGTCTCATACACTTGTAGGTAAAGAATATAACCAGCAAACAGATATAGTGCAGGTTAATTTAACGTGGGGATTAGGCTCAGAAGAAGATGTAATGACTAAGTATATGATAATGAGTGAAAATGGTAAACTATTTGTTAAAAATTTCATAATATACGAAATAAATATGGATTATTATAATAAGTTGTGGTATAGTAAAAATGAAGATGAAATCAAGAAGAATCAATATATGATAATGCTTGATTTAGATAAAAAGGAGCTTGAAAATATGCCAAAAGATGATATAGTAGATAAGTATATAACAAATGTAACAATAGTAAATGATAATCCAGAATTTCAAAAATATATGAGTGAAGAAGAAGACAAAAAGAAGATACAAAATAGTTTACTTTCAGAGGCAAGAGAAAATGGTATTAATGATGGTATTTCTAAAGGTGTATCTCAAGAAAAGGTAAGTATTGCTAAAAACATGTTAAATAAAAATATGTCTATAGAAGATATATCAGATATAACAGGCTTATCAGTTGAAGAAATTAATAAACTTAAAAATGAAAAATAATTCTAAAGATATTATAGTCAATATCTTTTTTTCTTTACTTAATTTTAAAAAATATAACAAAAACATATTTAAATTTATTTATTTTTATGGTAAAATTAACTATAGTTAAATAATATGGAGGAATAAATTATGGGAATGTTTGATAAAATTTTTGGAAAAGAAAACGTTGGATCAGAAATAAGTGAAGATGAATACTATTCACTAGGTATAGATGAAGCATATAAAGATTCAAATAGTGAAGGAAATAAAATGATTCTTTTAGAACCAAGAGCATACTCAGAAAGTCAACAAATCGCAGATCATTTAAAAAAGAGAAATACTGTAGTTGTTAATTTAAAAAGAGTAACACAAGAACAAGCTAAGAGAATAGTTGATTTCTTAAGTGGAACATTATATGCAATTGGTGGAGATTTACAAAAACTTGGACCTGGAATATTCTTATGTACACCAAAGAATATTAATGTACAAGGAAAAATGAGTGAAGAAGAAGACAAACTTAGAAAAACAAAAAATGATAATATGGAACTATAAAGGTTTACAAAATAAAAATAAAGTGTTAATATAATGCACATAGCTTTAAGAGGTGATAACTTGGAAAAATTTAGTAGAACACTTCATGGCTATAATCCAGAAGAAGTAAATAGCTTCTTAGACGAGGTAATAAATCAAGTTGAAAAACTAATTGAGTCAAATAGACAAAAAAATGAAGAAATATTACTTTTGAAAAGTCAAATAAAAAATGCAAAAACTAGTGATGAATTAATTAAAAAAGCACAAAAGTTTGATGAATTAGAGGCTACTTTAAATAAAGCAATTGTTATGGCTGAAAATACTGGAGAACACATTAGAAGGGTTGCTAAACAAGAGCGAGATTTAATGTTGGAAGAGGCTAAGAAAAATGCAAGCATAATAATTAATGATGCTCTTGTGAGATCTGAAAAGATAGAATATCAGGCATCACTTTTAAGAAAAAATATTATTATGTTTAAAAGAAAACTTAAGATTAATTTAGAGGAACAACTAAGATTAGTTGATGATATTGAAGTAATCGATGATATAGAATAGATGATAGAGACGGATATTTAAAAGTTTATTTAAAGAGAAAATGTTAATTGGTGAGAGACATTAATAAATTTAAATATTAGATCACTCTTGATATTTTTACCTGATATTTAGGGTAAAACGTAAAACTCATGCGTTAAATGAAGAAAGAGCATAGAAAAGTCTATGAAGTAAGGTGGTACCGCGAAAAATCGTCCTTACATCATAGGCTTTTTTTTATATATTGGAGGGATGAAAATGATAATAAGTATACTACTTTTAATAGTAGGATTTGTACTTTTAATAAAAGGCGCGGATATATTTGTTGATGGTGCAAGTAGTACAGCACTAAACTTAAAAGTATCAAAAATGGTAATAGGACTTACCATAGTAGCATTTGGAACAAGTGCACCAGAATTTGCTGTATCTATTAAGGCACTGCTTTCAGGTAGTTCAGATATAGTATTAGGTAACGTAGTAGGTAGTAATATATTAAATATATTATTAATACTAGGTATATCATCATTATTTTCATCTATGGTAGTTAAAGATAATACTGTAAAAAAAGAAATACCACTTACGATATTATTTTCAGTGTTATTAACAATTTTGTCATTTGATAACATATTTGATAAAAATATTACAAATGTAATAACTAGAACAGATGGAATTGTAATTTTACTTTTCTTTATAGTATTTATTTATTATTTAGCATCTATTGCTAAAAATAACAATGAAGAAAATGAAGAAGCACCATACAAAATAGGAAAGTCATTATTATTTGTATTAATAGGACTTGTTGGAATAGTAGCTGGTAGTAACTTAGTAGTTGATAATGCAAGTGCTATAGCAAAAGCACTTAATGTATCAGAAAAGATGATATCACTTACAATTGTTGCATTTGGAACAAGTCTTCCAGAGTTAGTAACAAGTGTGCAAGCAGCTAGAAAACATGAAAATGATATAGCAATTGGAAATATTATTGGTAGTAATATATTTAATATAGGAATTGTTATTGGACTTCCATGTGCATTAATAGGAAATATTAATGTTGGAACATTTAATTATATTGATATGTTTACAATGATAGGAGCGGCAATACTTTTATTCTTGTTAACATTTAAGAAAAGAAAACTAGATAAAGGCGAAGGATTAATCATGTTATTAATATTTATAGTATATTATGGTTATGTAATTATAGGAGGATAAGATTATGAAAATATTTGAAAGTTTAGATAAAGTATCTAATGAAGAAATGGAAAGTAAAATATTAAAAAAATGGAAAAGTGAAGACATATTAAATAAAACAATAGAAAACAGAAAGAATAGCAAGAATTTTGTATTCTATGATGGACCAATATATGCGAATGCTAAACCTGGTATTCACCATGTATTTGCTAAAACTATAAAAGATTCTATTTGTAAATATAGAACTATGAAGGGAAATAGAGTACTTAGAAAAATAGGACTTGATACTCATGGACTTCCAATAGAAGTAAATGTTGAAAAGAAACTAGGATTTAAGTCAAAAGCGGATATTGAAAAATTTGGTATTGAAAATTTCTGTAAGGAATGTAATAAAGAAACAGCAACTAATATTGATATAGTTAAAAAAGTAACTGATCAAATGGGTCAATTTATAGATATGGAAAATCCATATATTACATGTAGTAATGAATTTATTGAATCAGAATGGTGGCTTATAAAGAATATATTTGATCAAGGATTAATTTATCATGGAAATAAAGTACTTCCATATTGTCCAAGATGTGGTACTGAACTTTCTGCTAATGAAGTATCACAAGGATATAAAAATGTATCAGTTAATACTGTAATAGTACCATTTAAATTAAAAGATGAAGATACTTATGTACTTGTTTGGACAACAACACCATGGACACTTATAGATAACGTTGCTTTATGTGTTAATCCAAATTATGAGTATTTAAAAGTTGAATCAATGGGATACAAATTTATAGTTGGTAAATCACTTGCTGAAAAAGTATTAGGTGATGACTTTAAGGTATTAGAAGAACTTACTGGTAAAGATTTAGAAGGACTTTCTTATGAACAATTACTTCCATTTGCTAAAGTAGAAGGTAAAGCATTTGTTATTTTAGCAGATACATATGTTACAGATGCTGATGGTACTGGAATTGTACACATTGCTCCAGCTTATGGTGAAGATGACTCTAGAGTAGCAAAAGAAAATGGGGTTGCATTTATTCAATCAGTTGATAAAGATGGTAAGTATAAGATTGGTCCATGGGAAGGAACAGTTGTAACTGATAGTGATCTTGAAATAGAAATAATCAAGTACCTAAAGGCAAATGATAAATTATTTAAGAAAATAAAATTAACACACGATTACCCACATTGTTGGAGATGTAAAAAACCACTTATTTATTATGCAAAACCAGCATGGTATATACAAACAACAGCAAGACAAAAAGAAATAATAGAAGCAAATAAAAAGGTATCTTGGCATCCTGCTTATGTTGGTGAAAAAAGATTTGCTAACTGGCTAGAAGGTATGGTAGATTGGGGAATTTCAAGAAATAGATATTGGGGTTGTCCAATGCCTCTTTGGACTTGTGATTGTGGTAACGTAACTTGTATTGGTTCAATAAAAGAATTAAAAGAAAAGGCAGTAGATAATATAGATATAGAATCTATGGAACTTCATAGACCATATATAGATAACGTTCATATTAAATGTGAAAAATGTGGTAAAACAATGAATAGGGTAACAGATGTTATGGATGTTTGGTTTGATTCAGGTGCTATGCCATATGCACAATATCATTATCCATTTGAAAATAAAGAATTATTTGAAAGTCAGTTCCCAGCAGATTTCATCGCAGAAGGAGTAGATCAAACAAGAGGATGGTTTAATTCACTTATTTGTATATCTACTTTAGTATCTGGTGTATCAAGTTATAAAAATGTTGTTGTAAACGATATGATGCTTGATGAACATGGTAAAAAGATGAGTAAATCAGTAGGTAATATTATTGATCCAGAAGAAGAAATGTCTAAGTTTGGTGCAGATGCAGTTAGATTCTACATGCTTAATGCATCACCAGTATGGACACCACTTAGATTTGATGAAGAAGGAGTTAAAGATGTAAACTCTAAAATACTTGGAACACTTAAAAATACATATACATTCTTTGAAATGTATGCAAATACTGATAATGTAGATCCAAGAGAGTTTGATGTACCATATGAAAAAAGAGAAGAAATAGATAAATGGTTATTATCTAAATATAATAAACTTGTTAAAAATATGACAGAAGCATTTGATGAATATGATTTAAATAAAGTAACAAAATATGTATTTACTTTCTTAAATGAAGATTTATCTAACTGGTATATAAGAAGAAATAGAAGAAGATTCTGGGGCTCAGAACTTAATGATTCTAAAAAAGCAGTATATAAAACAACTTATGAAGTATTAACTGGAGTATGTAAATTACTTGCGCCAATTATTCCATTTATTACTGAAGAATTATTTATTAAACTAACAGGAAAAGAATCAGTACATTTAGAAGATTATCCAGTATGTGATGACAATATGATAAATGAAGCTATAGAAGAAAAAATGGATCTTGTTCGTGACCTTATTTCACTTGGTAGAAACGCAAGAGAAGAAGTTAAAATAAAGGTTCGTCAACCAATAAGTGAAATAATTATAGATGGAAAAAATAAAGAATTAATTGGTGACTTAACAGATCTTATTAAAGAAGAATTAAATGTTAAAAATGTAGTATTTGAAAATGATTTAAGTAAATATATGAACTTTATTATTAAACCTAACTTTAAAGTATGTGGTAAAATGTTTGGTAAAGAAATAAATAATTATGCTAAAATGCTTAGTACTTTAACTGATGAAGACGTAAATAAACTTCAAAATGGAAATACTATTATTGCTGCATTTAATGGTGAAAGTATTGAAATAACAAAAGAAATGGTTGATATAAGAATTGAATCAAAAGAAGGATTTGATGCTGCTAAAGAAAATAATAACTTTATAATATTAAATACTACTTTAACAGAAGATTTAATAAATGAAGGTATTGTTCGTGAACTTGTATCAAAGGTACAAAATTTAAGAAAAGTTAAAGATTTTGATGTAGCAGATAGAATTACGTTATATTATTATGGTGATATTGACTCTATAATAGGTGAATTTGCTGACTACATAAAGAAGGAAACTTTATCTGTTGATATAGTAAAAAAAGAAGATTTAAGTGAAAGCTTTAACTTAAATGGAATAGATGTTAAATTAGACGTTGAAAAAATTGCACAATAGTGTAATTTTTTTTGTAAATTGGTCAAATTTTTGCTTGACAAAATGCTTCCGGGGGGGGGTATACTAATGGAAAGGAGGAGTTTACATTAAGTATTGAAAAAATAAATAAAATTATTTGATGTAGAAAATAAAAAAATATGGAAAATAAAAAAGTTCAATTAATTGTTGATGTTACAAAAAATATAATTGAGCAATATATAAAACAATTGAATACATCTATAAAAGAGAATGAAAATAATCCTGAAGTATTAAATGATGATTACGAATATGAATGTACTGTAGAAAGGGCAATTAGAGCATTAGATAAAACAAAAAAGGCTCTTCATAATTTTGAAAATATATTTTCAAATGATAAAATATTATCTGAAGAAAAAGGCAAATACTTATGGAATATAGATTTATCTGAAGAAGAAAAAGAAATATATTTGGTGCAAAAATTTTCAGTCAAGTTATTTAATGAGATAGGAATTCCAGATGATTCAATTAGAATTATGATTGCTCATTGTATTACAATGAGTGTGAATGATGAAATAGATCAAAAAAATATATTAGAACATGGAAATTTTAAAAAATATTATAATGCAGATGGTGTTTATAATGTTGGTGATCTATATATTAATAATACATTATCACCATTAATGAATTCAAAAAGTTATTACTATTATAATCAATATAAGCAATTTGAATTGGATGCAACTGGTACATATAAAATTTTAAATAAATATTTTACAGAACTATCAAAAGAAAAAAAATTGACAATAGAAGATTTAAAAAGTACATATAGAATTTTACAAAATTGTAATGGAAGCGAAAATTGTTCAGAAATTGATTGTTTTGAATTTTTAAAAAGTGAAATAGAATATAGTTATGATGATTATATGTTTACTAATTTTATTAATTTTATTAATAAATATAATACTGAAAAATCAAATGTAAATACCAATTTGGATGAAAAGTCACAATTAATTTTTTATGTAAAAAATAATATATGCAAACAATATAATGAACAATTTGGAAAACAAGTGAATGAAAGTGAGAAAATGCAATTGCCTTCATTAGAATTACCGCCTTTTTGGGAATTGTCTAAAGAAGAGCAACAAACAAGACAATTACGTGAAGAATTAAAAAAAATGGGCATAGATGAAAATGTTTTGAATTTAATAGTTACTCATTGTATATTAAAAAATATTCCTAGTGGAAGAAATAAAACATGTTTGATTGAATCTTATAAACTAGATGATATCTATAATGAAAATGGAATATACAGAGTAAGTGTAGAAGAAAATGAAAATAAAGATAAAGTGTTTATGTTGAATGTTAATGAAATTTATAAATTATTTGATGATTATTTTATGAATTTTGTAACTAAAAAGAAATTAACACCTGATGACATGAGAGCAGTATATGAGCTTTTATATACTAGTGGTTTTAGTACTTCAATTAAAGGGTCTTTTGAATGTAATGATTTCCTTAAAACAACATTGAAGCAAGCAACAAAGTCAAAATTTGGAATAATTGATTCAGAAATGGCTAATGAATACAATAAGAGAGAAATTGAAAGATTAGAACCATTATTAAAAACATTAAAAGAAGTTGTTTCTAAACATGAAGAAGAAAAATCTGGACCTAGATTATAGAAAGTTACACAATAGTGTAATTTTTTTCTTATCTATGGAATAATATAATTTAGATAACTTTTTTTGTCTAAATATGTCGAATAAATTGACAATTGTTATTTGGTATGGTATCATCTTAATCGTTGCCAAAAGAAGGAGATGTTAATTATGAGTATTATAGATGGAATAAACGGAGAAATTGCATATCTTAAATTAAAAAAATTATCAAAAGGATTAACTGACTATGAAAATGAAAGATATGAAAAATTAAAAGTAGTTAGAGCGAGAGAAGAACAACGTAGGCAATTAGAAATATCAAAGGCACAAATTAGTGTTAGTAAAGATGTAAAAATTAAATCTTTAACTGCTTAAAGTATCACAAAAAAGTGATACTTTTTTCTTGACTTTTAATATTCCAGGTGTTAAAATCTTTTTAACAATTTTATTTAGTGCTTAATAAAACTCGTGAAGTGTGGTGAAGTATATGAATGATAAAGAACTTGCATCTAAATTGTTTAGAGTAGTTTCGGAATATAATCCCGAAGGGTTAAAGATGGTAAAAAAAGCGTATGAAATGGCTTATGAAGCACATGATGGACAAAAAAGGAAAACAGGTGAACCATATATAATTCATCCAATTTGGGTTGCACTTATATTAACAGATTTAAAAGTTGATACAGATACATTATGTGCAGCACTTCTTCATGATACTGTAGAAGATACTAATATAACACTTGAAAAAATAGAAAAAGAATTTAATAAAGAAGTAGCAACATTAGTAGATGGTGTTACAAGAATAAGTAAACTTAATTTCGAAACAAAAGAAGAAGAAAGAAATGCAAATCTTAGAAAAATTTTAATGAGTATAACAAAAGATGTTAGAATAATAATGATAAAACTTGCTGATAGAACACATAATATGAGAACAATGGACAGTATGAGACCATTAAAACAGAAAGAAAATTCATTAGAAACAATGGAAGTTTATGTTCCTTTAGCATATAGACTAGGTGCATATAGAATAATGCATGAACTAGAGGATAAATCATTTTATTATATAGATAGAGAACAATATAAAGAATTTGAACAAGTAAGAAATGCACTTATAGATTCTAATTTAAGAATATTAGAACAAATGAAAACTAATATAAATGGAACACTTACAAAAGCTGATATAGTAAATAGTATTAAAATTAGATTTAAAAATATATATGGAATATATGAGAGAATGAAAAAAGGTAATAAATTAACTGATATTCATGATCTTCAAGTACTTAAAATTATGGTAAAAAATATAGATGATTGTTATAGATCATTAAGATATGTACATGAACTTTATCATCCAGTTCATAACAGATTTAAAGATTATATATGTACTCCAAAATCAAATATGTATCAATCACTTCATACAAATGTTTTTGGACCAAACGAGCTTTTAGTGCAAGCCCAAATTAGAACGTTTGATATGGATGATGTAGCATCTTTTGGTATAGCAGCATATTTTGATAAAAATGGAGAAAAAGCAAGAGATAAAATGCAAAAGGCAATAAGAGAAAAATACCAATTTTATAAAACATTAGAAGATTTAGATGAAATATTTGGTGATAATAAAGAATTTGCTGAATGTGTTAAAAGAGAACTTCTAGAAAAAAGTATTTATGTATGTTCAAATAAAGGTGATGGAATAGAATTACCAAATGGGTCAACAGTTATTGATTATGCATATAAAATATCTGACAAACTTGGAGATAATTTTAGATGTGCATTTGTAAATGATAATTTAGTATCAGGTGATTATGTTTTAAAAGATAATGATATTGTAAGTATTGTATCTGATACTAATTCAAAAGGACCAAAAAAAGAACTAGCAAATACTGCTAGAACTGAAAAAGCAAAGCAAAGAATACTTTCAAAGTATGAGAAAAACTTTATTTAGTATATTGATTATTTCTAATAAATTCTCTTAAGAGCTTAGTTAAAGCTCTTTTTTCAATTCTTGAAACATAACTTCTTGATATACCTAATTCTTTAGCTATTTCTTTTTGTGTTAATTCTTCATTATTGTTAAGACCATATCTTTTATATATTATTGTTTTTTCTCTATTTGATAATACTTCTATATATTTTATAAGTAAATTTATATTATCTTGAATATGAATATCTTCAGCAAAATCAGGTTTTGGTGTTTTCAATATTTCCATAAATGTAATTTCATTACCATCTTTATCAAAACCAACTTTTTCATCAATACTTATATTTTTACTATTTTTCTTATCATTTCTAAAATACATTAAAATTTCGTTGTTTATACATCTTGCACAATATGTAGCAAGTTTAGTACCATGTTTATATGAAAATGTATCTATACCTTTTATTAAACCAATTATACCAATACTTATTAAGTCATCAGTATCTTTTCTTGATTGTTCATATTTTTTTACAACATGGGCAACTAACCTTAAATTATGTTCTATTAAAGTGTTTCTAGCATCTTTATCTTTAGTGTCCAAATATTTTTTAATATAATATTCTTCTTCCTCACTAGATAATGGGTCTGGAAATACGTTATTTGAGTAACTTCCTGTAAAGCAAAACATCCCTTTTAAGGCAGCCGCTAAAATACTTAAAAACATTACATCACTTCCTAATTAAATATATGTTTTTTTATTATAAAAAATTCTTGACAAAAACTTATGAAGAAGGGGTCACACTTAGAGTAATAAGTATATAATGGAGGTAAATAAAAACAAGAGATTTATATTAATAGAGTTATTAGCGGTAATAGTTTTACTCGCAGTATAAAGTGGTGTAAAAAATAATATGTAAAAGAACAACTAAACTTCATATAAAAAAATGTACTTGGACAGATAGTTCATATTATTATTAAGGAGCAGGATATACTGAGGTTGACTCAAAAGGAACGACAACTATTATTTATGGTACATTATGAACAAAATTAAAATCTTAGTTTTTCTTTACACTTTTTACTTGTTTTTTTCTTATTTACATTTTATTTAACACATAAATATTGTATAATATTTATTAGGATAGGTGATAATATGAATAAAACAAAAATGATTGCGACTATTGGTCCATCATCTAAATCAAAGGAAACTATTAAACAAATGATACTTTCTGGAGTTGATGTAATAAGAATTAATATGTCACATTCTACATTTGAAGAAGCTAGGGATGTAATATTAAAGATAAGAGATTTAAATAGGGAATTATCTGTCATCACAGGTATTATGATTGATACAAGAGGACCTGAAATTAGAATAACAGAACTAGAAAAAAATAAAATAAAATTAGAAGCTGGTAATACCATTAGAATTGTAAAGAATAATATAAAGGGAAATGAAAGTATGATTTCTCTTACTTTACCTGAAGCAATTAATTACATTAAAATAGGCGAAAAAATTCTTTTAAATGATGGTAATGTTACTTTAGAAGTAGTTTCTAATAGTTCAGATGCTTTAATATGTGAAATAAAAAATGATGGGTATATTAAGAGCAATTGTAGTGTTAATGTTCCTGATGCTAATTTTAATTTAAAATTTTTATCAGAATACGATAGAGAAACTGTTAAGTTTGCTGTATTAATGCAAGTTGATTATTTAGCTTTATCTCACGTTAAAGATCAATTAGACGTTCTTGATATTAATGATTTATTAATAGAATTATCAGATGATCATATTCAAATTATTAGTAAAATAGAAAATAAAACTGCAATTGAAGAAATGAAAGGTATTTTAAAAGTTAGTGACGGTGTTATGATTGCAAGAGGAGATCTTGGAATAGAACTTGAAATAGAAAAAATACCAAGTATTCAAAAGAAAATTGCATCATATGCAAAAGAAACAGAAAAAATATGTATAATTGCAACTGAAATGTTGTCAACAATGATGGATAATCCAAGACCAACAAGAGCAGAAGTATCAGATGTTGCAAATGCTGTACTAGATGGAACTGATGCTGTTATGCTTTCAAGTGAAACTGCAATTGGAAAATATCCTATTGAAACAGTTAATACTATGAATAAAATTATTGATGAAATAGAAAAAGAAATAAATTATAATGATTTACTTTTAGAATTTAATAGAAAAGATAAAACTGATATACCAACTGCAATTGCTTATAGTACGGTAGATTCTGCTAATAGAATAAATGCAAGTGCAATTGTATGTTCTACAATGAGTGGTTCTACTGCAAAAAAAATAAGTCATTTTAGACCAAGTGCGCCAGTAATTGCAATTTCACCAATAGAAAAAACAGTAAGTGGTCTTACAATTAATTATGGTATAATTCCAGTTAAAGTACCAATGCTTGATTCTACTGATGAAATAATCGAAAAATCAAAAGAAGTTGCATTAGATCAAATGAATTTATCAAAAAATTCAAAAATTGTGATTGCGGGAAGTTTACCATTTAATGTAGATTATACTAATTTTGTAAAAATTGAAGAAATTAAATAAGGGATGTTATTATGGAAAATTTAAAAGAAAAATTAAAACTTGCTAAAGAAGATATAATAAAAAAATATATGTTTCCTGAAGAAAAACAACAAATAGAAGAAGAAATAAATTTAGAAATAGATGAAATTCTTTCTTCTTTTGAAAATCAGGATGAAGAGGAAATAATAGATGAATAAAGAAATAAAAGAAGATTTATATAATGAAAAATATAATGAGTATGTAAATGAATTTATAGATAATATAATTTTAGATAATCCATTGATATTAAAAGAGTATCCTATTTTAGAAATAGAGTATAACATTGATGGAACTAAAAAAGATATATATTCTTTAGCGTCAGAACGTGATATTAAAAAAATGCAGTTAAAAAGTGATGAAAATGAAATTGAATATAAATATAATCAAGGTAAATTAAATAAAAAAGAATATGATGAAGAAATAAATAAAATAAAAGAAAAAATGATAAATCAAGATTTATTATATGATGACTTAATTTTTGAAATAATAAATCAAAATGATCCTAGAATAGTAAAAGAATCAATAATAAAATATAATCTTAATAATATTGATTTATCAAGACTTGCTGAAGCAATAAAATCAGTCTCAGAAAATAAAATAGAGGAATTTAGAAAAAATAATAAAAATTTTATGATTGATAAAATATCATACTGGAATTATAAGTATGATAAGATATCTAAAGGAATAAGTAAGGCAAGAGAAATAGAAAGTTTTATATTAAATTTAATAAGTGAACAATAAATTTTGAATAAAAATCTCATTTTGGGTCAAAAAGTACTTGAAAGGAGATTTTTTTATGTCAAAACATAAAGTAGAAATAACTGGTATAAAAACATCAGAATTAAAAGTACTTACAAATGATGAACAAATGAAATTATTCAATAAAATGAAAAATGGAGATAAATTAGCAAGAGAACAAATAATAGAAGGTAATTATAGACTAGTATTAAGCTTACTTAAGAAGTTTACAAACAGATGTGATAATATGGATGATTTATTTCAGGTTGGATGCATTGGACTTTGTAAAGCAGTAGATAATTTCGATTTATCATATAATGTAAGATTTTCAACATATGCAGTTCCTATGATAATCGGTGAAGTAAGAAGATATTTAAGAGATGATAGTATGATAAGAATATCTAGAAGTATTAAAGACTTAGCTTATAGAACTCTAAAAGCAAAGGAAGAATTTATGATAAATAACGGTAGAGATGCTAGCGTAAGTGAATTATCAAAAATATTAAATGAAGATGAGGTAGATATAATATTTGCATTAGAAGCAACAAGAGGAACTGTAAGTATGTTTGAACCAATATATAATGATGGTGGAGAAACAATATATTTATTTGATCAAATTGAAAATCCTAATGAGTCAAGTAGCAATTGGAATAATAAAATAATACTTGAAAATGCAATAAATAAATTAAAAACAAAAGAACAATTTATATTGTTACAAAGATATTTAATGGGAAAAACTCAAATGGAAATAAGTGATGAACTAGGAATTAGTCAGGCACAAGTATCTAGAATAGAAAAAAATGCATTAAGTAATGTAAAAAAATTAATAAAATAAAAAAAATCTCTTTTAAAGTTGATAATAATTCCTTAATTTGATAAAATGTATTTACATAAAAAAAGGAGAAAACTATGAAAAAGGGAAAATTATTTGTAATATCTGGACCAAGTGGTGTTGGAAAAGATACTATTGTAAATGAATATTTAAAAGAAAATGATGCACATTTATCAGTAAGTGCAACAACAAGAAATCCAAGAGAAGGAGAAATCCATGGAATTCACTATTACTTTTATACAAATGAAGAATTTGAAGATAGAATAAAAAAAGGTGATTTCTTAGAGTATGCAACTTACAATAATTGTTATTATGGAACACCAAAATCAAAAATAGAAGAAAAATTAAATGAAGGAATAAATGTAATACTTGTAATAGAAGTACAAGGTGCAAAAAAAGTAAAAGAATTAATAAAAGAAAGTGTACTTATATTTATACTTCCGCCAAGTATTGAAGAATTAGAAGAAAGATTAAAGGTTCGTAATTTAGATAGTGAAGAAATGATACAAAATAGATTAAAGATTGCAGAAGAAGAAATAAAAGAAGCAGGATTCTATGATTATGTACTTGTAAATAAGGATGTAAAAGGTGCGGTAAATAAACTTAAAATGATAATAGATGAAGAAAATGAAAAAGATTAAGAAGTAAAATTATTTCTTAATCTTTTTTGCAGTATAATAAAGTTCTTCAAGTTTTTCATAAGTTGGACAAGAAAGTTTACTTTTTAACTCATCAAGTAAATTCTTTGGTTCACCATAATAAAACTCTTTATAATATTTTTTAATATAATCATAAATTATTTCATCCTCATTATTTTTAAGTACTATATTATTTTTTTTTGCATATTCTTTAATATGGTTTATAGATAGTTTATCAACATAACTTTTTAAAATAAAATCATTCAAATTTAACACCTCTAATAAAAAATATGTTATATAAAGGAAATTATGAAGCAAAATAATTATGGAGGATTTTTTATGGAAAACAAAGCACTAAATAATAGATTAATTATAATTTCAATTTTTGTTTTTTTATTTTTTAGTGCGCTTACACTAAAACTTGTAAATGTTCAAATAATAAATAAAGATAAATATAAAAAGAGTTTAGATGATATAAAAGTGGATGAAGTATATAGTACATCAACTCCAAGAGGTAGAATATTTGATAGAAATTATAATTTGCTTGTAGATAATGTTGGAGTTAAAACAATATACTATAAAAGAAAACCAGAAACAAGTACTAAAACTCAAATAGAATTAGCGTATAAAATGGCTGATAAAATAGATCTTGATTATAGTAAACTTGCTAAAACTAATTTAAAAGAATTTTATCTTGTAAATAATAAAGACAAAGTTAATAAAAAAATAACAGAAAAAGAAAGAGAATTATTAAAACAAAGAAAAATTACTATATCAGATATAAATAATATGAAAATGGAAAGAATTACAGATGAAGAACTATCTAATTATGATGAGAAAGATAAAAAGGCCGCTTATATCTATTATTTAATGAATAAGGGCTATTATTATGATGAGAAAATAATTAAAACTTATGCAAGTGATGAAGAGTTCGCATATGTATCAGAACATGTAAAAGAATTAAATGGATTTAATGTTAAACTAGAATGGGAAAGAAAATATTTATATGGTGATACATTTAAAACTATTTTAGGAAGTGTATCGACTAATGAATCAGGTATTCCATTTGAACTTAAAGATAAATACTTATCAGAAGGATATTCACTTAATGATAGAGTAGGAGTATCTTACTTAGAGTATCAGTATGAATCACTTTTAAAAGGAGATAAAGCAACATACTTATTAAATGACGATAATTCATATACGGTTATAAAAGATGGAATAAGAGGAAATGATATTGTTTTAACAATAGATATAAATCTTCAAAAAGAAGTAGAACAAATATTAACTGAAGAAATAGTAAATGCTAAAATGAATAATGCTAATACTACTTATTATAATGGTTCACATGTAATAGTAACAGACCCTAAAACAGGTGAAATACTTGCAATGGCAAGTAAACAAGTAGTAGTTAATAATGGTGAATATAAAGTGTATGATAATACTCCAGCACTTTTAACTAATCCAGTAACTCCAGGATCAATTGTAAAAGGTGCATCAATGAGCGTTGGATATAAAACAGGAGCAATAGATATAGGAACAAAAATGCTTGATGAGTGTGTAAAAATAAGAAATACACCAGCAAAATGTTCATGGACAAAAGGTCTTGGCTATTTAGACGATGTAAAAGCACTCGCATATTCATCTAATGCATATCAGTATAAAACAGCAATGAAAGTCGCAGGAGCAAATTATTATTATAATGGACCACTTACTGTACCAGAATCTGCTTTTGAGACATATAGAAAAGTATTTTTAGAGTATGGGCTTGGTGAAAAAACTAATATAGATCTGCCAGTTGAGTCATATGGATATAAAGGTACAAGTTATGAATCAGGTCATTTACTTGATATGGCTATAGGACAATATGATACATATACACCAGTTCAAATAGCAAGTTATATAAGTACACTTGCTGCAAATGGTAATAGGTATAAACTTCATTTGCTTAAAGAAGTTCATGAAAAAACTAATAATGAGAAAATGGGTAAAGTAATAAGAACAGTTGAACCAGAATTAATTGGTACAGTAGATTTAGAACAAAAATATAAAGATAGAATAAAACTTGGTTTTGAATCTGTTATGAAGAGTTTAGGATATGGCTATATGGGAACAGTTTCAAGTCCAGCAGGCAAAACAGGTACAGCAGAAAGTTTCTATGATTCAGATGGCGATGGGAAGATAGATGTACCAACAATATCAAAAGGATTTATAGGATACGCACCTAGTTATGATCCTAAGTTTGCTATTACTGTTTTATCTCCTAATGTAAGATACAGTACAACATCTGAATATACTTCTCCAGTAAACAGTAAAATAAGTTCAAGAGTATCAAATAAAGTATTTGAAATTTTAAAATAATGTGATATAATTAGTTAGTATATGAAAAAAAAGGAGGAGTTACTAATGGCAAACGGAAAGAAAAAAGAAGCTAGAGGACATGTAGCTTTAGAATGTACTGAATGCAAAGAAAACAAAGGTTTATCAAAAGAAAATTATTTTGTTTCAAAAAATAGAACAAATACACCAGATCGTTTAGAATTAAATAAGTATTGTCCTACTTGCAAGAAACATACAGTTCACAAAGAAAAGAAGAAATAAAAAGATTTAAAGGTGAATTATGAATAAAATAGTTGTGGTTGGTTGTGGAAATGTTGGAGTTAAATATGCTTCAGAACTATTAAGTTCAAACTCTAATATTGATGAATTAATATTAATAGATGTTAATAAAGAAAAGGCAATGGGAGAAGCAATGGATTTAAGCAATACTCTTTATTGTCTTGGATTAAAAACTATTATAAAAGCAGGAACTTATTTAGATGCAAAAGATGCTAAAATAGTTGTAATTGCAGCAGGAGCAAATCAAAATAAAAATGAAACTAGATTAGATTTAGTTAATAAAAATAGTAAAATAATTAAAGATATTACTTTAAAAATTGTTAAATCAGGATTTAATGGTATATTTTTAATTGCTTCAAATCCTGTTGATGTAATGGCATATTTAGTAAGAAAATATTCTAAATTCCCAGCTGGAAAAGTAATTGGTAGTGGTACTATGCTTGATACAAGTAGACTTGCCTATTTACTTTCTCATAAGTTAGAGGTTAATATTAAAGATATTAATGCTTATGTCTTAGGTGAACATGGTGATAGTAGCTTTGCCGTATGGTCAAGTGCTAAAGTTGGATCTGTTTTAGTTAAAAATATTATTCCAAAAGAAGAACTTGGTATATTAGAAGATAAAGTTAAACATATGGCATATAAAATTATTGAATTAAAAGGTGAAACTAGTTATGGCATAGGAATGTGTTTAGTTAGTATAACTAATGCTATATTAAATAATGAAAATAAAGTTTTAGTTGTTTCATCTTTATATGATGACATATATTTAAGTATGCCATCTGTAGTTAATGAAAGTGGAATTAAAGGCATTATGAAGGTGGAACTTACTAAAGAAGAAGAAGCAAAATTAAAAAATTCCGCAAAAATAATAAGACAAACAATAAAAAGTCTGGAGGAATAAATTATGATGATAGATATAAATGATATAAAGAATGGTATGACTGTTATAGTTGAAGGAAATTTATATCAAATAGTTGAATTTTTACATGTTAAGCCTGGTAAAGGTGCAGCATTTATGAAAACCAAACTTAAAAATTTAAGAACTGGTGGAACTATAGAAAAAACATTCAATACTAATATAAAAATAGAAAAAGCAAATATTTCTAAAAAAACAATGCAATATTTATATAATACTACTGATATGTATTATTTTATGGATATGAATACATATGAACAAGTAGAATTAAGTGAATCACAAATTGAAAATGAAAAGAAATATTTAAAGGAAAACTTAGAAGTTGAACTTGTATATTTTGAATCTGAACTTATAGGTTTGAATTTACCAGAAAAAGTAGAATACAAAGTAACATATACAACAGATGCAGTTAAAGGAAATACTTCAACAAATGCACTTAAAGATGCAACTTTAGAAAATAATCTTGAAGTAAAAGTACCTTTATTTATTTGTGAAGGCGATGTAGTAGTTATTTCTACTAAAGATGGTAAATATGTATCTAGAAAATAATAGAGAAATCTATTATTTTTTCTTTTAGAATAGTGTAAAAATTTTCCCTTGACAAAGCACTTCGAAGGAGGGTATACTTAGAGTAATAAGTATAATATGAGGGAGTAAAAAAGGTATGAAAATA
>ERZ773138.1103-NODE-1103-length-27501-cov-38.312286_pt1 | contig 27501 bp, 22 predicted proteins | sample MGYA00511114_ERZ773138 | MGnify/ENA primary metagenome ERZ773138 (study PRJEB29015, sample SAMEA2737805) | human gut metagenome | biome: human gut; feature: human-associated habitat; material: faeces | place: China | collected 2012 ...
CCTCGTAGCGTGGGGAAACATCAAGGAAGATACCCTGATTACCGCCAAAATCAAACCGGGGACCCTGCTAGAGGAAGCACGCCTGAAACTGAAACAACATGCCGAAGGAAGCCATTTACCTGTTACTGACCTCTTTTACTGCCGCAAGGAGCTGAACAACACCGCTACAAGGAGCATACAAGAGGAAAAAATCACGCTGGTTATGGAAAGAATGACTGCAGGGTTGAGCATACGGACACGCTATCTTGCAGAACGCTATCCGTATCAGGGAGAAACCTATACCTTCATTGTACGGGGAACGGGTTCCGAAGTGGATTTCATGGGAAAAGTAACCGGAGAAAACGCAAGATACAAACCGCCAACCTTTACAGATGAGCAAGGAGATGCCTATGCTCCGCCCTTTCGCATATTTCCAACCCAAGAAGAAGAATGTATCGAAGTGGAAATATACAGAGGGCAGGAAAAACTATGCACCATTACGCAGGATAACGAGCTACACCTCTTACGAGCGGAAGCCGGAAAGCAAACTGACATTGAAATAGATTTCAGAAAGACCGAAATAAGAGTATTCGTAAAAGTACTGCCATGGGGAGAAGTGGAACAGGAAACGGAAATGTAAATTAAAGAAAGTATGACAGGGCTATCGGAATATAGAAGCAAATCCGCCGCATTATTACGCATTGTAACCTGTGCGGTAATCGTCCTTGCTCTGCTGGCTTGCGACAATGGGCAACCTGGCACACTGACCGACAATGGCGAAGTAATGCTCACACTCCGCATTTCGCTACCGACGGCAACGGACGGAAGTACCGCCACCCGCGCCATTACATCCAACGAGGAAAATGCAATAGACATAGCCCAACTGAAAGTATTGGTATTCAAGGCAAACAGTTCCACGGAAACGTTCAGCTATGAGGCGCCGCAAATACAGTTACAGGATGAAAAGTACATAGTGACCCTGAAACAAAGCCTGATAGGCGAGAAATACAGACTTGTAGTCATAGCCAATGCCGGAAAGAAACTACCCGTCATTCCGGATAACACTGCCAAAAACGATGTTCTGAAAATGATAACGTTCGATGCCACCGGAATGTGGAATGCAACCGGAACGACAAACTACAGCCGTTTCCCTATGTGGGGAGAAACGACTGCAACGCAAGCCATCACTCCTGCCACATCTTTGGGAAACATCACGTTGCTGCGTTCGCTGGCACGCATAGATGTGGGATGTATGCTAAATGGAGAAACAGCAGCAGTAATAAGCGGATTTACGTTGAAAACAGTCAGCGTGTACCGCACCAAGAATAAAGGCTACGCAGCTCCTGTAAACGGTGGGACAATTACCGATAACGTGGTTGCGTCCGTATCCATCCCCCCGGATGCCGGAACAAACGATGCGCTGACCTACACCTGCACGGACGGCAAATCACTGATACGGACTATCTACGTAGCGGAAACACCGCAAGGAAATGGCAGGGACAATAATGTATGCCTTGTCGTAGGAGGTACTTATGCGGGAAGCACGCATTATTACAGAGTGGACCTTACCAGCGGGGGAAGTTATATTCCGCTAAAAAGGAACTGCCGCTACATCGTGAATATCAAGGCAGTGAACAATGCGGGATATACCACGGAAGCAGCAGCACTTACGGGCGACAAGACATTGGTGATAGCAACAAGTATATCAGCAGAAGCGTGGAGCGGACAGACATCGGCAGGTTCGGGAACAATAACCATGCCTCAAAGTCCGGATCAATGGTAGCAGGTGCAAAAATGACAAACGGTTCATAAACGATTACTTTACCTTAAAAAAAATGAGACGAATGATAAGAAATATGTTATTCCATATATCGGTTGTCCTGCTGATAATCGGGTGCGGAAAATACGAGGACAGCATAGAGAACCCCTCTCCCAACAACATCCTCGTTGAGGTGGAAGCTCCCCAGACAAACGGCTGGAGCACGGAAGAGATTGCCGGCACACGAAGCGGAATAACAAAAACCGTCAAACAAAAAGGAGAATACGACTTGAATATGGAAGTGAGTACACTGTATTACCCCGCAGGATATGCAACCGATGAAGCCGCCACCCGCTGGGCAAACATGGAAGATAACATAACTTTCCGGGGCATAGCTTATAAATCGGCTACCGCCACCGAAATTTCCACTGCAAACTATGCCGGATATGGAGATTATAAGCTGTTGGGAAGCAGCGTACAAACCACAAAGAGCCTTATTCTCCCTATGGGAACTTATACATTCATCGTTTATTCATACGGCAATTCAAGCGCCATTACCACATTTACCAACAGCTCTACAAGTGTTCCCGTAACAAACGGGCAAAATTTTATGACGTATGTAAAAGCTGGAGTTGTAATTAACAATACAGGCAGCAAATATACGTTGAGTAACATCGTGTTCAAACATCATTGTGCACGATACAGAGTACAAGCCATTGCCCAAGCCGAAAGAATGGGAATAATTACGGCATGTACGGGTACAGTGACTCTGCCCAAACATAATGCTACCTATTCTTTCACAAACAATGCACTGACAGCACAAACCGGATCGGGAACGATAAATATCACTTGGAGCAGTCCGAATGCGATGAGTGTGTATAGCAATTACACGTATCTATTGCCGCAAACTTCTGCAAGCGTAACGATAAAATTGAATCTTACCATCGGCAACAAACCATTTAGCAATAGGAGCACAACATTATCCGGAGTGACTCTTAACGCCAATAACACCTATTACAACAACGTTTCATTCACCACAATAGAAGGGTATATTATCGGGGGAAATATTTGGGCAAACGGAAACTTATATTATACAGCAGAAACAAAAAAATATGGTATCTATCCCAATACACTGACATGCAGCAAAGCAAATAATGCTCCGGACTATTTTGTATTCAATAATCCGTTGCCAAATAATCCGGAACTTGTCACAACTTGGTCCGATTCAAGAGACCCATGTCGAAAAGTTGAACCTAATAGCACTTGGAGAACTCCTACTTTACAAGAGTTCAATAATTTGCTTTCCTATGCAAAAGGAGTACCCAAAGATGGATACACAATATACGGAGATGTATTAAAACTCCCATATAGTAGCTTTATGAGATTTACCGACGGACATCCGCACGAACCTTATTTTGATGCCATAGGATACTATCTATGCACTACGTACAACAGACATCTTCAAAATGAATTCATTGGGGGTGAAGACTCTTCAACAGGTGAAATAATAGCTTTTGTTATCCGGTGTGTACGAAATAAATAGCTTAAAATAATAAGAAATCATTGCTTTGTACAAATGAGAATATAGAATTTACATACATAACTTATATTCAACTTCCACTTCCAAAGCATTAAAACGCTCTAAATACCTAAAACAAAAACGTCTGATAAGAATATCTCTTTATTCAAATCAGAAATGTTTTGTTTGTTTGCTGTGCCTTCCCTGCACTGTGAAGTGCGGGGAGCACTATTTTATACAGACCTATATTTTAAAACCCAAAACAACCGTAACAAAGAACTCTTGGATGTTCATTAAAAGGGTAAATCATAACCGCAAGCAAAGTCCTCTTGTACAGACAACTTCCCCATACTATCCAAAAGAGCAATATCTTTAATTTTATTACGAAATAAAGAAAAGCAAGTATTTGCAAATCTAAAGGATAAATTCAAATGATTGTTTTTCCTGTTCCATTTCGTATTGCTTAACAAAGGCATCATAACTTAAAAATGACACACGTTTGTTCAATCGTAAATCATCGAAAGCATGAAAACGCATCTTAGCTTCAAATTCCGGTTTGCGTTTTATATCGGCAACAATAGCCATTCTTACATAGAAATCTTGCAAGTCGTTGAACTTCAGTAAAGAATTCTGGATGTCAGTAGAATGTTCTATCTCAAAAAATGAATGAGGCATATTGCGTCCGTTAAACCATATCGTATCAATAGTAGCACTGCGCTTTATCAGTTGAGGATAGGAATAAGGCGGCTGTTCTGCAAGAGTAGAAAGTTCGTGTAACTTGTGCCCATCGTAGAATTTCTTGTTTTTATCTTGTTTGGGTACGAAAGTCTGCATGTTACGGTACTTCCCTATTATTAATAGAATACCTTGATAGTAAGTATGGTTGAACATTATAACATCATTTGAATCTTTGTTCTTCTCGGTTTCTACAATAATCCCCCTATCTTCTATTTGTTTTCTATACTTCTCAAGTCCATATAATCCGGGCTTTATCTTATAGATCCCCTTAGTCTGTTGCACAATGCGGCGGATACTGGCAAATGGAGTTTTTGTTTTCCATTCACAGTCGCTTATTTTAAAAACTTCTCTGTTCAGCTCTCCTAAAGTTGCGACTCCACCCAACTTATCTAAGGTTTCTATGACAGCTTCGTATTGTTTCATAACTACATTATTTTATCAACAGTGCAAATAACAGAAACAATAGAACAAGTTAAATACCTGTTCTATTGTTTATTTAAAATTATTACCTACAAAATTCATAACTACCGGCACTCCCCTCAAAAGTAAGCACTCCATCGGAAGCCTGCACCTCGGTCAACGGAATAAAGATGCAACCGTCCTTCTTTACTTGCCAGTTTCCTGCTTTAAGGTCGGTAATGACAAATTTATATGTACCCGTACCGTTAACTGTAAGGGTAAAATCTTTCTTTCTTACGTGAAAAATTTTTTTTGAAGAAAAAGTCTCAAAGTCTCATTTTCTATTGGAAATATCGGCTTAAAGACTTGATAGATAATAAGATAAAAAGAATGAGACTTCTCGGTTTTGGTGCCGAGAAGTCTCATTAAAGTCTCATTGAAGTATCATTATTTCACTTTTTCTTTACAAGATACTTCATTCCATCTGCAAATCTCTTGTGTTTCAACTCACTCATATTCGCCAGTTTTCTGCCGAATCCCATCAGGCTGTTTACCTTGAGCGATGAACCAATCTGCTTCTTCAGATAGTCAAAAATTTCGGCGGCAGTAAGATACTCACCCTCTTTCTCATCCTCAACCAATTCAAAATAGAGCAGGAAATACTGATCTATCGGCTGGATTATTTCAAACTGGCTGTTGCTCTTCATAATCAGCTTCACCTGCTGCGCATCGAAATAACTCTTTTCGCCATTGTTCAAGGCAGAAAGTGCCTGAGCAAAAAGCTGCTGGTAGTTCGGGCGAACGCTCACGTCGATAGGCCCCGTCAGTTCCACACCGATGAATCTTCGGTTTCCGGAAGGATCGGAGAGAATATCCTTCATATTGCTCGTGGCGATGAATGAGGCGAGACGAGGAAATTCCATGACATGACTGCCATACGGAGGCTTGTATTTCAGCGTAGGCAACTGGATGAGATTCTTCAGAAATCCCTGCTGCACCTGTGGCGAAATCTGGTTGAACTCATCGAGATTGATGACCATAAACTGTGCCATCGCCTGATAAACCTGACGCTTTTCCGACAGAATAAGATTGTCACTATACCCCCACTGCAGTTCCGGCGGTAGCAGTCGCCGACAGAAAGTACTCTTGTTGTAACCCTGTTTGGAAATGAGAAGCGGAGCCACCGAGTTGCCGTATTGGCGATGTGAATAGCCGCGCCACTGGTCAACCATGCCCAGGAACCAGGTGTAAAACCAGTCTGCCCAGTGAGGATTGGCGGTAGGCACCGTGCGGGCCAAGGCACGGATATGATCCTTTCCATCCCATTTGTCGTAGCACTGGAAGAGATATTCATCTATCGGATTATAATTTTTGATATAATCAGACTCCAGGAAATTACGTACATCCTTGATGCTCACCCGAATATCAGCCAGCTGCACCTCCAGCGTCATACGCTTCTGCACTCTCGGATCCACAGGTTGGAAACCATACCAACCTTTCTCCTTCGGCATGTATTCCACGAATTTCATCACCGTGTTGTATCTGAAATCATATCTGCTTTTCAGCAGCTGCATCATGTTCACGATATTCTCGCGAATACTGTTCTTATCAACTTTCTTTCCTTCTTCCGGAGCCTTGAAATCAGGAATTGTCTGCTGATTATTATCCGTGCTGGGAGCTGGGCTTTGAGATCGTGCATGGCTATCAATCTTCATCGCCACCGCCTTGCTGTTGAAATAAGGCTCCGCATCGATCGTCATCATGAAACTGTTGTGAATCGAAGGCTCTTGGGATAGGGTAGATCCAGCCTCGATAGAGGGTTTCGGGCCATCTACAAGAATCGAAGCCTTGACAATAGCCTGATATATAGGGAAAATCTGCTGGTAAGCGATGCGATAGAGATGCTCGGCATCCGCTTCAGATGTAGGCAGGGAATCATTTTCGCCCTGGAATTTTATCAGAACGATAACAGTCTTTCCGTCGGCACCTGTGATGGCGGCAAGGGTAGAAGGCAGAATGGCTACCGAGCGCTTAATGCCCTCCACACCATCCACATCGGTAATGTTGCCAAATTTCAGCAGCAGGATGCCGTTGAAAGCCTTCATCTTCAGGTTGTTGTTGTCATCTTTGGCGAATTCAGCAGCGGGATAGATGTGCATCCATTTCGGCAAATCCTTGTAGCCTTCATAGTTGTTGCTAAGATACGGAACGCTTTCGCGGAAGTGGGTGATAGTCAGTTTGCTATCATCCCTTGCGAATCGTTCCATCAGCTTCTCCATCGTCTTGGTACTTACGAGAAGCTGGTTTTTATTATTTGTATGTACGATAGTTACCTTCATTGTATTTCTGGTTAATGGTTAAGTGTTAACTATAAATTGTAAATTATCAATTATCAATTATTAATTCCATTGCCCAAAACAAGTCTCGATTTTTGGGCACTCATTGCCCGCCTTATGGGCACTTGTTGCCCAGCACTTGTTCTGTGGATGCCCGCTTGGTGGGCTGTGGATGCCCGTGTAACGGGCATGGTAGGATCAGCTAATGGGCATAGAGGGAACATCTGATGAACTGAAAAAGTAGACATATAGTTGCTCTCCTAAACTGGAATACCAGACATATTCAGTATAGTGAAACGGGAATGAATACATCTTTAGTTTTATCAAACCGTAACAATAAATACTTGGAAAGATTAGATGTTTGTGAAGTCAATCTCTTCAGAGAAGTGTTCGAACTCAACGTCTTTATATCCGTATCTGGCGAAGAGCTGTTTGATATATTTCTGCTGTTCCGGGAGGAGTTTCAGTTGTCCCAGTTTGTATCGGTAGTATTGTCCTTTGCTACCGAGGTAGCTTCTCATTTCGGCGCGCAATGCTGGTCCATCTTTCACTTTCATTTCGGCAAAGAGTTTGTCGAATCCCCATGCCATTTTCACGACACGCAACGGAGCGAAGTACTTGCAATTCCCGTTTTTCAGGGCATTTGGGAAGATGGCATCTCCTCTATCAGTCTTCTCGTTTTTGTAGAGGCCGGATAGATAGTGGATACACTTGTCTTTCATCGGACATGGTTCGGTGAAGCAATAGGTGATGAGGCTAGGAACGTTTCCGTATTCGAAAGCCTTTTTCAAAAGTTCCTTTTCATCCATAGTTGCTATGTTTTTAGTAAAAATTTCTATTATAACGAGAAAAATGGGTATTTATTGCCTGAAAGCGGGGCTTTTTTATATGTTTTTGTAGTTTATTTCCGCCTATTAATAGCATTTTTCTGCTTCTTATTAGTGTTTTTATGATGCATTTCTAGAAAATTATGATACTTCCATGATACTTCTTTCGCCATTTTTCGAGAAGTCTCATTCGATAAAAGATTCTGAGTGTTAGATATATAACCTTCATTTTTCATTGAATAATGAGACTTTGATACTTTTTTTTGAGAAAAAACATTTATACGTATGCGCGCGATGAATCCTTTGCGTTACCTACCATTCTGCTTGATGCAAAAACGTTGCTTACTCATAAAGGTCATCCAAAAACATATAAAAAGTACGAAATCTTTTGTGAGTTTCATGCTTTTTGTTTATCTTTGCACCAAATAGACTGCATTCGGCAATTTGAAAGCAGACTTTCATATTGCTTGTTTGCATAATTACTAGCTAAAAGAAAGGATTCGATAATGAATGTAATGCAATTGAATACTGATATTTATAATAGCTTGGGCGTACTTTCTAATAACGAGAGCTATTTGGAAAAAGCTGCACGTTATCTTAAAAAATTGGCGCAAGCTAAAAGAGACGTGGAAAATGCAAAGGCTAAGGAAGAAGCCCTTGCTAGTATCAATCAGGCTTTTACGGAATTGAAGCTTCATCGCGAAGGAAAAATGGATTTTATTCCTGCGGAGGATTTGCTTAATGAGTTATAGGATAGAGGTTGCACCTGAGTTTGCCTGTAGATTGAAGAAATTAAGTAAGCGCTATAAGTCTATTAAGCAAGATTACGAAGATTTTTTGCATTCTCTTCAATCTAATCCTCTTCAAGGGGTAGATTTGGGTAAAGGGTTAAGAAAAATAAGAATGAGTATTATAGAACTATTGACCATTTATGATAAATCAGAAATGGAATCTATCTCTGATAAAGAATTGTTGAATTTAATGAAACGGAATGGTTTGTTTTAGAGCATAATAACGCAGAATCCTGCTGGTATCACAGCCAGCAGGATTCTGCGCTTTTCTTATATGACCTCTGCAAAATGACCTCTATTGAATTTTATTGACCTCTACAGATCTCTAGTAAATTCTTATTCAGCATTTGTCTGCTGTTCAGTCTCTGTAGCCTCCTGCTGCTGAGTAGTCTCCTGTTGTGTAGAATCCTCAGTAGTAGCCTGTGGCTTGATAGGAGTGCCAACTTCTGTTTAATGTTACTTTCTTTCTTTCTTTTTTGTGGATTCATTATCGAACCCGCTATTCATAGTCACAATCTGCGTGCCAAAAAGAATATGAAAAATGATATGTGCTGATTATCAGGTGCTTATGTTTTGTGCGTCAAAAGTAGATGGTGTGGAAAATGAGGAAAGTATGTGTAAACATTCCCCAAAAAGTTGGGGAATACAAATGTTGTTTTCATTAGTAAGATAGCTCGTAACTACTCAGCACCCCTGTAGAAGTAATTACTCCGCATCCGTATGGGCATAAGTACTAACAAGATAGTTTTGTCCTTTTCGTTTGACTTTTGGGGAATTTTGGAGAAGAAGGTTGCGAGTATTGTCGTTTTGGAAGATTTTCCTCGTTTTTCAATTAGTAATAGAAAGATTTGGTTGATTTTGCGAGCAAAACAAAAGTTTTGAATAAATAATTTGGTAAATACACTTAAAAAGTGTACCTTTGCCTTGTTAAAACAAAAAGCTATCCTATATGGAAATAAAAACAGAAAGCAACCAGATATATTCTCCGATAAGAGATAAATGGCTTGTGCTAAAGCCTGAGGAGGAAGTTCGCCAAAGATATGTTTGTCGTTTGGTGGATAGCTACGGCTATGGCATCAAACAAATGGGAGAAGAAGTAAAGGTGACAAACTCTCAACGTGGGCAAGGTGCTGCTCGTGCAGATATTGTTATCTGGCGAAATGAGGAGGATAAACGAAAAGGGAAGAATGCACTTATCGTAGTGGAGTGTAAGGCGGAAAATGTCACTATTCGCCAAGCTGACTATTTCCAAGGATATAATTATGCAGCTTGGGCTGGTGCTAAGTTTTTTGTCACAACTAACTTGAAGGAAACTCGTATCTTTAAGGTGGTAGAGGATGCTATGCCTAAAAAGTTAGAGGAAATTGCTGATATTCCTTCTGCTGATATAGTGGACGATGACAAGAAAATCAAGGCTATGCTGTTGCAGACGAAGGCTTTTACTCGTGATGAGTTCTCCCGATTGCTTTTTAAGTGCCATAACATCATTCGTAATAATGATAAACTATCACCTGAAGCAGCTTTTGATGAGATAAGCAAGATTCTGTTCATCAAAATTAGATACGAACGTACGAATTCTGGAACTCAAATTTTCTCAAAGGAAGAATTTTTGAAACAAAAGAAGATGTATGATGCCGTAAAGTCTAAAGAGTCACCTGATTATTATCAGTTTTTGTTTAATAAGACAAAGGAGGATTTTGCTAAAGACCATCTTTTTGATGAAAATGAAACTATCAAAATACGAGAGAATAGCTTTGAACAAATCGTGAAGGAATTACAAGTGTATAACTTGTCAACTACTTCTGATGATGTGAAAGGTATTGCCTTCGAGCAATTTTTGGGAAGAACGTTCCGTGGAGAGTTAGGGCAATTTTTCACGCCTCGTACTATTGTTGATTTTATGGTATCTGTGCTTGACCCACAAGAAGGTGAGTATGTTTGTGATCCTTGTTGTGGTAGTGGTGGATTCTTGATTCGTGCTTTCGAGTATGTTCGTGAACATATAGAGAATGAAGTGGAAGTAAGAAAAGAGGATGTGAAAAAGTCTTTGTTTACAGACGATTATTCAAAGCTACCAAAGAAAGAACAAGAGAAAAACGACCAAAAGGTAATAGATGCTTTCAGCAAGATGAACTATGAGTTGGACATCAATAATCCAATGGGGCGTTTGCGCTCCCTTTCTTTCGATTGTATCTATGGAACGGATGCCAATCCTCGTATGGCTCGAACTGCCAAGATGAATATGATTATGCACGGAGATGGTCATGGTGGGGTTCATCATCATGATGGTCTCTTGAATGTCAATGGCATTTGGGAAGGCCGCTTTGATGTTATCCTTACTAATCCTCCTTTTGGGGCAAGAATAGACAAGGAATTAAAGATTACAGAAGCCGATAGGTTTACTGATATAGAGAAAATCAAGGCTTATGAAAAAAGATATGGTAAGGAAAATTATGACAATGCGTTAAAGCAAGTCAATGATCATATAAATCAACCTATACTTGACCTGTTTCAAATAGGAAAGTTTAGTGGTCTTACTGAAGTCTTGTTTATAGAGCGTTGTTTGAATCTCCTAAAGCCTGGTGGCAGAATGGGGATTGTGCTCCCAGAAGGTGTATTGAACAATACAAACCTTCAAAAGGTGCGCGATTTTGTGGAGAGCAAGGCAAAGATATTGCTGATTGTGTCTATTCCGCAAGATGTGTTTATGGCAGCAGGTGCAACAGTAAAGCCAAGTTTGTTGTTCTTCAAGAAATTCACAGAGAATGAGGCTGAGGAATACAATCGTATCTATATTCAAGTATCGCATGAGGTGGAAGCTAAGTACGATGAAGAAATGACGGATATAGATGTGAAGTTGGCAAAACGTGGCAAGGAGGCTTTGACAAAAGATGAAAAGAAAAGCCTTCGGTCTCGTAAGAAAGAGTTGACGGCTTTGATTGAGAACGAAATTAAAGTCTTAGTGAAAGAAAGATTTGACTACGTGATTCCTATAGCAGAGGTTCAGAAAGCTGGTATCAGTACTACTGGAGCTAAGATAGAAAACGAATTGGAACCGCTTGAAAAGGAGTTTACGGAATATCGAAAGGAAAACAAACTTTGGGAGAAGCATGTGAAGGCCACGAAATACAATGTTTCTGATGACGGAACCATGCTGCGTACAAGATTTATTGATGGTGTCGCTTGCGAACCAGAACCATTCTATAGATATTAAAGAGAAATGAGTGTAAATAATTTTAGATATATCCATTTTGCCCACTATAAGGACATTCCGAATTGGAGTGTCCAATATGTGGTTGAGGAGGAATTGGGCTTTACCAAGAAGTACCCAATGGCTAAGATTGGCTCGTTCTTGTCTCGCTCTAAAAAATTAGTTACTTTACAAGATAATATTGTATATAAGCGTGTATCTGTAAGTACTATAGGTAAAGGAATTGCCGTTAGAGATACTAAATTGGGAAAAGATATTGGAACAAAGAAACAATATTTAGTAAAGAAAGGTCAGTTCTTGTTGTCTAAGATTGATGCAAGAAATGGTGCTTTTGGTGTTGTTCCAGAAGAAGCAGATGGAGCTATAATAACTGGTAATTTTTGGGCTTTTGATGTTGATTATAATTTGTTAAATCCTCAATATCTTGTTCTAGTAACCCAAACAAAACAGTTTGTTGGGTTTGCTGAGAAATGTAGCAATGGCACTACCAATAGGCATTATTTGCAGGAGGACGCTTTTTTGCAACAATCAATCCCTTTGCCTTCGTTGGATGAACAGAAAGCTATATTGAAAGCTTATAATGAAAATCTTTTTGAGGCAAACCAATTGCTTGATGAGGCGATGGATAAAGAACAAAATATAAATCATTATTTAGATTCAATGTTGAAGTTCTCATGCAATAAAAGTTATATTCATAAAGGCTTGAACTTTGTTTTATTTAGAGATGCTAGTAGGTGGGATGTTCAGTATTATTCAACTCGGCGAAATGTCTTGTCCGCTTACGATGTGAAAACGATAGGACAGTGTCTTTCTGCATTTATGACAGATGTAAACAAAGCTTCATTGAGGATAGAAACTTATAAGGAGCCTCAAAAGAATTTTGCATATATAGGAATGGAATCTGTTGAAAAAAATACAGGAGAATTATTGGGTTTACCAATAGTTAAAGGAATGCAGATAAAAAGCCAAACGGTTCGGATTCCAAAAGGCTTCTTCATTTATGGGAAGTTACGCCCATATTTAAATAAATATTGGGTGAATGAAACGGAAAGAGAAAACATTGTATGCTCATCTGAGTTTTTTTGTTTTAAGCCAAAAGCAGGTATAGATATAAAATACTTTAAGTATGTACTTTCTTCCTATATTATTCAGGATCAAATCTCTGAATTAGTTAGCGGAGCAAGGATGCCAAGATTGAATGAGGAATCTTTTAAGAATGTGGTGATTCCAATTCCACCACTCGGCATACAGAAACAGATAGCAGATGAAATCTCCAAACGAAAAGAAGTGATAAAATCAAATAAGATTATAGCGAAAAATATGGTGACTTCTGCCTTAGAGAATTTTGAACAAACAATATTTGAATAATTATGAGATTAAAGAAATTATATATAGAGCATTACAAGAACATTCATGGTGAATATTCTTTTGAGGGGAATCAAGGCTATATAGCATTGATTGGTTTGAATGGTTCTGGTAAGAGTAACTTGCTGGAGGCCATAAGCTTGGTGCTTGATACCATGTTTGGGCTTCAAGTCAAGACTCCTATAGGTAATTTCTGGATAGAGTATGAGATGGATGGAGAAACTTGCTTTTATGGCAATATAGACCGAGCTGGAAATGCTATAGAATTAGATTCGCAGCCTAAGATGCCTTCCATGCTTATCTCATGTTATAGTGGAGAAGATGACCGTTTGTGGAATTTCTGCTATAAGGATTATTATGTTCGTTTCTTTAATGCAGCCATTGGTGGAGGTGAATATAAGCCACAGAGTCTTTATGTAAACAGGTATTGTTGGAAGATTGCTTTTATTTCTTTACTCTTTAGTGAAAATGAAGAGGTAAAATCCTTTGTTAAGAACATCTTAAAAGTAGATGCTCAACAAGTGACCGTGCAATTCACTCGTCGTGAGAAAAATAAGGCTAATAGCCATGATGCTTCTAATTGGTACGCTCGTATAGAAGAGAAATTTGGAAAGGAAAGAATTCCTATGGAGGTGTTGAAGTATGAGGACTTGATATGTAATTCGTATCCCAACTTAACACCAGATGCCCAGGTATTTTATTACCTTTATTTCCTTTGTATGCCTGGGCGAAATCTTAATTCAGATATGCGAGCTGATAAGTTGATAGAAAATATAGACATACAGGTAAATGGCTATAATTTCGAAGACTTGAGCGAAGGTGAGAAGAAACTCATCCTCATCGAATGCATTACAAAAGTGCTAGGTGATGAAGATGCCCTTGTCTTATTTGATGAACCTGATGCGCATACTCATATAGCGATGAAAAAAGAACTCCTTAGAGTTGTTTCGGAATTTGAAGGTCAAACGATAATGACTACTCATTCTCCAATGTTTTTGAACAAACGTTGGCATGGATACCATACAGAGAATATTTATTATATGCATGATGGTATAGTTGAAAATGCAGATGGGCTAAAACATCTAAGCGATTTGACTGATGGAGCAATAGATTACTTTGAAGGTTCTTTTATCCTAAGTTCGAAGAATATTTTAGTGACGGAAGGACCTTATGACATTATGTATCTGAAGTATGCTATAGATATATTTGAACGAGAAGATATGAAATATGCAAAGTTAAATAATATAGCATTTATGCATGCAGGAGGAGCAAGTAATGCTGTTGCGATGTATAGGGAGACTTTGTATCCTATGATTTCTAAAATAGAGCATCTTGTATTCTTGTTTGATTATGATATGGAGGGATATAATGGAAAGGAGAAGCTGATGCAGCAAGTTTCTGCCAATTCAGACAATGTAACCACGTCGTTGTTTTATCAAGACAATTATGGTGTGGTTAGGTTACAGAAGCCTAAAGAGAAAGATCCGAATTCTTATATATTGGAAGATTTGTTTGATAGTGAATCTTATAAACCTATTATGGATAAAATTCATGTGGTATCTCACAAAGAAATACGCAATGTTAAATGGGAGGTAAACGGAAGTAAACGTCCAAAAACAATACCGGAGGCAATAAAAGTTTATATAGAAGAAAACTATCTTTCTTTTGGTAAGGAATGGATAGAAGGCTTTAGGCCAGTATTAGATAAATTAATACAATTGTTTAATTTGTAATTGATGGAAATTATGTTAAAAGAAAGAAACATAAAAATAGCAGTGTTCTCTGCGTTGCTTGTTAGTTTGTTTATTGCATTCATCTTCAATTTGACATTGTCAGTTGGCGAAGGTACAGTTATGCCTCTTTCAAATGGTGATTGGTTGAATTTTTGGGGAAGTTATGCTGGTAGTGTTCTTGCTTTGGTTGTTGGCTTGATTGCAATATTTTATACAAATGCTAATTGTGAACAGACATTATTGCAGCAAAATAAAATATTGAATTATCAGCAAACGATAAAGGAACAAGAAGAAAGAAATGTGTGTTTGAAAAATAATCTGAATTTATTGAATTACGCAGAAATACAAGGAATAACAGCAAGTATCAATCAAAATGATTTAATATCTTCAAAAGAAAAAATAGTGAATAAGAAAGCTGAGATATATTCTTGTGATTTGCAGCTTCGATATGTCTATGGTTATGATCTTAATGAGCCTAGACCAAAAGAAGAGCAAACGTATAAGGCTTGTTGGGAACAATGTATTTCTGAGTTGTCTGTCCTTTTGGATAAGCAGTTGGAATTGGTTATGCGTATAGCTCAAAATCAATCAGATTTAAGTATGAAAAATGGAAACTCTCAGATAATATCTAATGCAGAGTCTCTTTTGAATCTTGGTGTGACTTTAGAACAAAAAATTGAATATGAAAATACTATTATGGGGGCAAAAAGTGAGATACTTCTTTTAGATAAAAGAATAAATGCTTATGTATCAGATATAAATTTGATTTTGACGGCAATTAATATGAAGTCTGAAGAATTATTAAAAGATACCAAGAGGTTATTTGATTTATCTATTGTTGTTCAAAAAGCAAACAGAGAAAAATGTAAAATATAGGAGAAAATAATATGGACTTCGTTAAAATACAAGGTTATAAATCATTCAAGAAAATAGCGGTTTGCTTGCATCCTATCAATCTCTTGATAGGCGCAAATGGAGCTGGCAAAAGTAATTTCTTGTCACTATTCGAAATGTTGGGCAATCTCTATGAAAAGAGGCTGGCTTCATATGTAGCCCAAATGGGTGGAGTCAATAAGTTTTTTTATCAAGGTTTGAAGCAAACAGAGAAAATAGAAATAGAGATAGGACAGAAGTTAAATTCTTATGTTTTATCTTTGATGGAATCCGATGGAAAATTATTGATAGCTCATGAGAAATTGGGATATTCTTATTTTGGACAGTTGTCTACGGTAGATATAGGGAAGTATCAAGAAGAAGCTGGATTAAAGGATTATGATGGAATGCGCAGGGTAGATTATATAAAAGGTTATATCTCCCAAATCCGCAAGTTTCACTTCCACGATACAGGTCGCCGTTCTCCATTTACGGCAGATAGCCATATCGTGAACGATGCTTATCGTATGTATGAGCATGGTGAAAATCTGGCGGCTATCCTCTATCGTATTCAGCGAGAGAAGCCGATGGCTTATCGTCGCATTATCCGTGTCATTCAGAGTGTGGCTCCCTATTTCTCGGACTTCTATTTCCAACCAACCGAAGCCGATATGGTGCGCTTGCAATGGCAGGATAAGTATAGTTCTATGATTTACGGACCGACCGACTTGTCGGATGGAACCATTCGCTTTATTGCCTTGACCGTGCTCTTTATGCAGCCATGGTTACCACGAGTTATCATCATTGATGAGCCGGAGCTTGGTTTGCATCCTGTGGCTATCGAAAAACTTTCGGGTTTGATTAAGATGGCGGCACAAAAGGGTACGCAAGTTATCGTTGCTACCCAGAGTGCTGAACTGATTAGTAACTTTGAGCCAGAGGATGTCTTGACTGTTAATCAGAACGAAGATGGTACAACCATCAATCGCCTGAATAGCGAAGAGTTGGCACATTGGCTTGAGGATTATACACTTGGTGATTTGTGGAAACAAAATATAATGAAAGGAGGTCAGCCACGATGAAACGACTAATCATAGTATGTGAGGGCCCTACGGAACAAGAGTTTTGTACAGAAGTGCTTGGGGTTGAGTTTGCTAAGCATAATATTTATGTGGAAGCCCCTGTCATCAAGCACTCGCATGGTGGTATAGTTCCTTGGACCACCATCAAAAAGCAAATCTTGAATCATCTTCAAGAAGGTGATGTCTATGTCAGCATGTTAGTGGATTACTATGGCATCAAAGACCAGTTCGGGTTTCCTGGTTGGGAAGATTCTAAGGAGATAGTTGATAAGACGGAGCGTATTCATTTCTTGATAGATAGAATGGCGAAGGATATTCCTGAGCAATATCGCTTTCGCTTTATTCCATACATACAACTTCATGAGTTTGAGGGATTGCTGTTTAGTGATGTGAGTGCATTCTTGAACAGTTTTGAGGAGAGTGAGTTTGATTATGCAGAGTTGCAGGCCACGGCAGAGGCTTTCCAATCACCAGAGCTTATCAACAATAGTCCTGAGACAGCTCCGTCCAAACGATTGATTGCTGCTATTCCTGATTATAATAAGGTAGTTGTTGGCATTTGTGTTGCTATGGACATTGGTTTGGAGAAGATTCGTGAGAAATGCCCTTTGTTCAATGAATGGATAGAGCGGTTAATGAAGTGATCAGAGTTTAACTATTCGATAAATACATAATATAGCTCTGACATGTACAATACTGTAATCAACCATATAACAAGTGATAAGCAATGACCGGAAAGATTGGAAGAAAAAAGGTATTGAAGTTTCGCGACTTCCCAACACGCCTACATGGCGAGGTATTCTTTGTAGAGAATGGGTATGATGAAAAGTTGAACCTTTCCATCATCAACCATCTCGTGGATATCAACAACTTGTTTATCAGCAAGTCTATTCATTTTAATTATTTCCCATTTCTGGGTCCTCATATCAGGAAGACAGCTCTCTATAGCTATCCTGCGATGAATAAAGAGGATTTGAACATCTCTGTTCCTTCCGATTTGCTGTTGTCGCAATTGGTAGAAGAAAAGAATAAGGAGAAATTACATCCTAGCATCTTACAGCTAGACCATGAGGAGGATGGCATATATTATGTCAATTCCTATTCATTGTCTATAGAGGAAGATGAGGATTTTATGCCATTGATGCAGGCTGCGTATGATAAGTTGCCGGATTGCAAAGTGATGTTCAGCTCTGTTGATGATTTTCCATACAGTATATTTGATCCGACACCGATTCCGGCAGATGAAACATTCAGCTATGATATCAGGCAGAAGATGAAGGAGGTGTACCGACAGGTACAGGACTTACGCCTTGGCGGAGTAAGCGATTGGGTGCTGAAGCAGTATCTCTTTCCACCCAAGAATCTGAGTAGAATGGTCATCACGGAGAATTACGATATCATACTGCCCGACTATCATGATATGACTATCAAGATGGAGCCATTGGTAAAGGCGGTGTATATTCTCTTTTTGCGTCATGAGGAGGGAATCCTTTTCAAATGTCTGTCGGATTATAGGGAAGAGCTATATGATATCTATGTGGATATTCGCAAGAAATCGAACAACAACGGGGCACATCTTTCAGAAGAGAAGATTCGCCAGAGCATTGAAGCCCTGACGAACCCACTGTCTAATTCTATCAATGAGAAATGTGCCCGTATCCGCCAAGCCTTCACTCTCAAGTTTGATGAAAGTCTAGCCGAGAGTTATTTCATTGATGGCAATCGTGGTGAACCTAAGAAGATTCCATTGGATAGAAAGTTGGTAGAGTGGAAATAAACGAGAAATCCTCCTTGTAGCACATCGCAACAAGGAGGATTGTTTTTATTCATCTACACCAAAGCAGGATACAGGAATCTTGCCGTCTACTCTGTTTGGGTTGCTAATCATGATACAGTATTCACCAGGCTTTTCGATGTCGGCATCTATTAGAAGAGAGGAGGCGCCGTATTTCTTGGCCTCGAAGAACAACTCTTGCTTGTTCTTGCCGCCATACGTTACTTTACCTGAAAGTTCATTCTGTCGAGCAAGGGAAAGTTTGCGAGTTGAGCCTGCGGCAAACTTAGAAATCTTGATGAATGAATAAGGATCATCGTTGATGTTGGGCACTCTGATGACAAACTGGATATGTCCTTTTTTCACTCTCACGGAAGATTTGCTAGGTTTTACGTAAAGCTTTCTCTCTGGTCCCCAGAATTGGTCTTTGGTCTTCATCTGTCCGATAGCCTTTTCTGCTTTCACGTAGGTGTTGGCAGATAGATTGCAGATAAATGCGTCACCATTAAACTCAGGCTCAGGAATCGCCACGTTACTAACACTTGCCTGTCCGAAGGCACTGATGCATGACATCATAATCATGCAGATACATAATAACTTCTTCATTTCAATGAAAATTTAAAGGTTTGAATTTTTCTGCAAAAGTACTGAATTGTTTGGTATGCATCAAATCTTTTGGCTCCGCAAGCCTTGTGAAGGTATGATTTTTCTCCATAAGGAACCTTTTATGCAAGAAAAGCGCTAACTTTGTGACCTCATAAAGTATTAATTTAAAAAGTTATAGTTATGATGTTTCCTTTTATATCGGTATTGATTGGAATTAGCTTGGTGTACTACATCCGCCAGAGAAAGGCTGAGAAAGAGATGGATGAAATTGTAAGTTCCCTTCCTCAGCCTAGTGATGATAGTCAGCCTATTGGTACTAGAGATTTGTGTCTTGAGTTGCTTCGGCAGCTCAATTGTGAAGTTCGTATAGAGTACGATGACATTTACTTCACGTATCAAAATGAGGAGTTTATGATAGAGGCTTCAAACGACTCAGCCTTTATTACAATTTGGGACCTTCATTGGGATATGGTGGATTCGGAAAATATCCAAGATGTAGAGAATATGAAAAAGGCAGTTAATCGTACTAATCAATTAGTGCATAATACGGTTTTGTATATGTTGTATGAGGAAGAAAAGTCTTATTATATTCTGTCTAAGTTGCAATGTTTGCTAATGCACAACATTCCAAATACAAAAGCCTATCTTGCTGCGATTCTTAATGACTTTTTCAGAACCAAGCAATGTTACTCTCAGGTTCTTGCTGACATCGGCAAAGAGGGGGCGTAGATATAAATGCTGTTGTAGCTGGTGTTATCTTGTAAAATGAAATAAACCAGTTTCGTTGTTTTATAAGTTGTGTTCCCAACAACAAGTCGGTAAAAATCGAAACAACAACGACTGGGGCGATTGCTGTATCTGTTTCAGCATTGCCCCAACGAGTAGCTGCGATTTTAAACTCAAACATTTTCCAAAAAACAGTTTTGATGGGCAAAATAGAGTTTTTTACGTAGTGTTTACGTTATTTTTGAAGAATATCTTTTGTATTTAAAGATTATTTTTGTACTTTTGTGTTGAATTTGGGATTTTGAATAACCATTTTCAGACATATAGAAATATAAGAAGCGTTATACTACTCTTACAGGTGCAAAGCCTAAGAAACAGAAATACAATGCCGACAGAAATTGAAAAAATAGCGATAACTCTTTTCATCGTATGTGATAAATGAAACGCTATTCTATTAATTAACTATCAAAGGATGTACGATACTCCTTTTTTAAAAAGAATTAAATATGGCAATATGGACTAAACAAAGACTTCCACGAGAGAATGGAGAACTTGTAGATATGCAAGTCCCAGTTCTTGTATCTGCAAGTCGCAGCACAGATATTCCTGCTTTCTATGCAGACTGGTTCTTTTATCGTCTAGATAAGGCTGGTTATTCGGCATGGACAAATCCATTTAATGGAGTGAAAAGTTATGTGTCTTACAAAGACACACGATTTATTGTGTTTTGGTCTAAGAATCCCAAGCCGTTATTGCAATATCTACCAGTTCTTAAACAGCGTGGAATCGGATGTTATATCCAATACTCTCTGAATGATTATGAGGAAGAAGGGTTGGAGAAGAATGTTCCTCCTTTAAGCCAACGTATAGAAACATTCAAACTGCTTGTTGATACACTTGGTAAGGGACATGTTGTTTGGCGTTTTGACCCATTGGTTCTCAGTGATAGTATTGACATAGATAGATTACTTGATAAAATTGAGAATATTGGCAACCAGCTACTAGGATATACAGAGAAGTTAGTATTTAGTTTTGCTGACATACTCTCTTATCGTAAAGTGCAGGCAAACCTACAAAAAGCCAATGTTAATTATATAGATTGGCAAGAGTGGCAAATGCGGGAGTTCTCTCAAAAACTATCTGTTTTAAACAAAAAGTGGAATTATGAGTTGGCTACTTGTGGGGAGAAAATAGACTTGACGGAATTTGGAATAAACAAGAATCATTGTGTTGATGATAAGCTTATCATAAAACTTGCCTATAATGACAAGAAATTGATGGACTATCTAAAAGTGAAAATGTATTCTATGCCACAAGCAAGCCTCTTTGGTGAAACAGAACCATTGCCAGAAGGTGCTATTATACTTCCAAATGGAAAGTATGCACTCCATGGTGATAATAAAGACAAAGGTCAAAGAGCCTTTTGTGGTTGCATAAAAAGCAAAGACATAGGTGAATATAATACTTGTGTACATGGCTGTGAATATTGCTATGCTAATGCGAGCAAACTGTCTGCCGTGATGAATTACAAATGTCACAAGGACAATCCTTGGAGTGAAACAATTACTGGAAAATGAGTTACGTAGATGATATACAAAAAGTTGGTCATCTGACCATCAACGAGATTATTAGAATCTCTAATCTTTATGTACCAAATAGTTTTAAGTCCTGCCCATGGATATACATAGATAGTCAGGGGCGTACACTTAATCATGGTACTGCTGTTCTGGAAACAGAAGAACAGTGCTGTGCATATATGTCTGCATATGGCCCAATGCATCATCATAAATTGATGCGTGCTTTGGACGAAAACGAGTTTCCTTATTCTGATTTAAGTGATGGTGTCGAAATCTATGATTGGGGCTGTGGTCAGGCTATAGGAACAATGGCTGTAATCGAAAAGCTCCGTCAGTATGGAATGCTCGGAAAACTCCGAAAAGTTGTTCTTGAAGAGCCTTCCGATATTGCAAGGAATAGAGCTGTTCTGCATGTGAAAAAAACATTGGGAGAGTATAATGCTGAAATTATTGCCGTTTCTAAATATCTGCCATCTGATTATGGAGACAATAGTAATAGTATTACTTCCATTCATGTGGAGCAGCCAACTGCTATCCATATATTCTCTAACATACTTGATATTGAAACTGTAAGCTTGAAGGGAGTTTCTAAAATGATAACCTCTTCAGGTAAAAAGCATATCGTACTTTGTATTGGTCCTGCTAACCTCAAAGAAGAACGAATACGTTCTTTTCTTAACTACTTCGTAGAAAATCATATTCATGTTTTTACAGATTTCAAAAATACAAATTTCGGTTATCATCCTGATCCTAATCATAAGGCATATGGCTGTTTTATTCGAAGTTTTAGTTATAGTCTTTCTTCTGTTTCAGAAATTCTGCATAATTACAAATATTTTGCGCCTATTCAGTATTTCGCATCCTTTACGGACACGATAGGAAAATCGCCCCTTGGCGAGAGTGCTTTTGAAATATTAGCTCCTTTTGATATGACTGCCCATAAGAATTTATGTCCAGTCTATGCCTTAATGAGTAATTTAATTTCACGAGGATGTCCTACATTGGCAAGCGAGAGAGTTCTGAATTACGTATCAATCATGTCTGATGAACAGAAAGCAAAGAATCTAAATGCCGTTGCGCGTATTCAGAAGACATTTATTGAAGCAATCATCTCGGAACGACTTGATACAAACAAACAGGAATGGAAAATTCTCATTATTGAGGATAATACTTCCGTTGCAAAGATTTCTATAGAGGATTTTTCGGAGACTTATCATAATCTCATTGCCATGACAAAAGATTATGATCATATGGTATTGCCAAAAATATCTGTGAGTGCCCAAAAAGATGCTTTGTCTGAAATAGAATACGATGCTGTTATTGATGTGTCGATTGATCAGATTTGCAATGCAAAAGAGGTTGCTTTCTCTAAATTTAAGGCTTCAAATGATTGCTATTTTATTGTACGTTCTTCAGAAAAAGTGTACGAAGACAGAGTTCTATACACTACAGAACGTATCAATTACAAGCCATTTGTTGAAAAAAATAGTCAAGGAATATATCATAAAATCGAAGCGAATTGCTCTAAACTTAGATATTTTTTAAACCTCATTTTTAGAAAAGAAGATTTCAGACCAGGTCAATTGCCGATACTAAACAGAGCTCTTCAATTAAAAAGTGTAATTGGTTTGCTCCCAACAGGAGGTGGTAAGTCTTTGACTTATCAGCTTGCGGCTATGTTGCAACCATCGGTTACACTTGTTGTGGATCCATTGAAAGGTTTGATGAAAGACCAATATGATGGATTGTTAAATATTGGCATAGACTGTATATCATACATCAATAGTGACATCACTAAGAATTATGAGGAAGGCAGAAAACGTGAACTTGCATTGACGGGTTCGCAAGTTCAAATAATGTTCTTGTCTCCAGAACGTTTGAGTATTTATCGCTTCCGAGAGGTTTTGCGTTCTATGCGAGAATCAGGTGTCTATTTCGCTTATGGTGTAATAGACGAGGTTCATTGTGTATCTGAGTGGGGACATGATTTCCGTCTTGCATATCTTCATCTTGGCAGAAACTTATTTAATTATGTACTTCCAAAAGAAGTGGAAGGAGAAGATAACCATATATCATTGTTTGGGCTTACAGCAACGGCATCATTCGATGTCCTCGCTGATGTAGAACGTGAATTGTCTGGTCCGAATGCATATACTTTAGAGGATGATGCAACTGTTAGGTATGAAAATACAAATCGTCTAGAGCTTCAATATAATGTTTATGAGGTTGACGCAAAAGACATTCAAAAATCGAAGGAGGTTGATTGTCTTAAGGAAAACACCTTGTTGGAAGTTATTGACGATGCTACTCGAAAGATAGTTGAAATACAAAACGAAGATGCAGTTGAGACTATCAAAAAACGTTTTATAGAGCGAGAGAATTTAATGGACTCCGACAAGGTTAGTCATATATATCATACAGACCTTAGTGTTGACGTGGAGTCGGATTGGTATAATCGTACCTATACTGATACTGCAGGTATAGTATTCTGCTTGCGGGCTAATAGGGAATATAAAGCAAATGTGTATAACAGCGTTCCAACTGTAGAAACCATTCTTCGTAATCATGGGTTAAGAAGCATTTCAACATATAAAGGTGGTGATGATACAGCCTGTCAAGATTCATTTCTTAAAGGTGGGACTAACATAATGGTAGCTACAAAGGCTTTTGGTATGGGTATCGACAAGTCTAATGTGCGAATGACATTCCACTTGAACTACCCAGGTTCCTTGGAGTCTTTTGTGCAGGAGGCTGGACGTGCTGGGCGTGACAAGAAGATGGCATTAGCTACAATTATGTATTCTCCGAGGAAATTTTGGGTAAAAAATGTAAAGACTGATAAATGGCAAGAATTTTCTGCAGATTACACGAATAACAAATTCTTCTATGATAGCAACTTCCTTGGTGAAGAGTTTGAATTGTTTGTCATGGAACTACTTATGAATAATCTACCAGTAAAGATTAGTAATGAGGAGTTTTATGACATAGACAAGCCGTGTATTGTAAATTCACAAGGCATTGTCAAGTTTATAAAGCGATATGAAAAGGGACAAATATTAACTTATTATATATCATACGAAGAAGATGAGAAAGTCCTTGATGGATATAATCAGTATCTTTCCGCAAAAAATATGCCTGTATTCAATACATATAATGCCAAAAATTTAAAAAATAGTCGTGGATATAGCTATATCCGTGATTATGGTTCTGCTGTTTATAAGGATGCTATACAGAAAGCTATTTATCGAATGTGTGTTATAGGTCTAATTGATGATTTTACAGAAGACTATTTTAAACGAACTTTCCGTATCACGACGATCTGCCAAGATGAGTTAGACTATTATGAACATCTCAGACTATACTATCGCAAGTATTATTCCGTCGAAAGGGTAGAAAGTATGATGACAGAGGTAAAAGCGCTTGCCAATACCGAAGGAGTAATCATGGCTTGCTTGAAGCATCTTACATCTTTTATTTATAAGAGTATTGCTGATAAGCGAGCAAGAGGAATCCTCGATATGGAACAGTTCTGTAATATGGCTATTAGTTCGAAACAAGATTGGAAGGAAACAAATGAGGAACTCAAAGACTTCATTTATTACTACTTCAATTCTAAATATGCACGTGAAGGATTTGTTACATACGATTCAAAATTACAGCAAGATGTGCCTTTCTCATTAAAGGATGACACAAATCATGATGGCCATTCGGAAGATGAAATTACAAGTTTTGATCTGGTGAGAAAATACATGAGGGTTGTAGATTCAGAGATCGTTAACAACGATTCGCAAATGGACAATATAAAGCATCTGCAGGGTGCTGTTCGTTTGATACGTCGAGCCATAGCAGAAATGAATCCTGTTTTAAACCTTCTCAATGTATTCTGCATCCTATATCTTGGATTAGAGGCAAACGAGATGTTAGAGGAAGAACTTTACAATGATTATAAGGCAGTATATATACAATATTTAAGTGATGGCAACTCCGCCTTGATAGACGAGTTTACTCAACTTCTTGTAAAGCATGCTGCTTTGAAAGATAAAGAATATATAGATAAAATCCAGTTGGCTATCCAATTGGAGGGACATGTAAATGAATTGATTAATATTAGTAAAAAATATACAGAATTATGATTGATCAGAGAATTAATGACTCCCTAAAGGAGTTGGAACAAAGTCTAAAAAATTTAGATTCAGCTCGAAAGCAAGTAGAAAAGACAATAGAATCGTATGATGGATTACACGATTCTGTATCAGAATATGTTGCTCAACTTGAAAAGATAACTACAAAAGTTGAAGAACTTATTGTCGTAGTTGGGACGGATTATAAGCAGAAAGTTAAAGGATTTGATAATGATTGCAAATCCATTATTGAGTCTGCCAATTCTGCTTCGCAAAAACTATCAGAGGCAACAGACTCTTTCAATAATTCATTGAATAAAATAGAGGCAAAACAGAATTATAGCTTGATTATCAATGTTGTCTTGGCTATTATTTTGGGGAGCATTATCGTATTATTCATAAGATAGCCTAGTGCTAGAAATGGGGTGTTGGTAGAGAATATGCTTGCCGAAAAAAGTGATGGTTTTATATAATAAGTCTGAAAATATAGCCGTAGATAAAGAATTAAATAGTACGCAATATGCAGTATCCATTGATATCAGAATATGTAAAGGCCATTCAAGATGCTGGCGATAATCTTGATAAATTGGCTTACCTGGCTCCCGTACTAGATGATCACGGAGAGCCATATCGCAGTAGTGGTGCTTTTGCCGTGGTGTTTAAGATGCAGGACAAGAGTACAGGGAAATGTTATGCCCTCAAATGTTTTACGGAAGAACAGGAGGGGCGAGCTGATGCCTATCGCCAGATTGCGGATGAATTGGATATGGTTGATTCTCCATATATTACTTCTGTAAAGTATATGGAGAAGGAACTCTTCGTGGACAGTCAATGCGAGGAGGATGAATTTCCTGTATTGTTGATGGATTGGGTAGAAGGGGAGACGATGGAAACTTACATCTCATCAAACTATTGTAACCAATATGCCATGTCAATGCTTTGTTATCGCTTTGGCAAAATGGCAGCTTGGCTCCGTACTCAATCTTTTGCTCATGGTGACGTTAAGCCAGACAATATCATAGTCCGTCCCGATGGTTCTCTTACATTGGTGGATTATGATGGAATGTTTGTGCCTTCTATGAAGGGCTGCAAATCTCCAACTGTCGGTACCAAGGATCTCAGTCATCCATTGCGTACTGTGGATGATTTCGATGAAACAATAGATGATTTTTCTTTGGCAAGCATCGCTTTGTCATTGAAGGCTATATCCATGAATTCTACATTGTTAGATACCTATGGCGCATCAGACAGGCTTCTCTTCTCAGAAAAAGATTATCGCACTCCATCAAATAGCAAGGTCATATCAGCTTTGCAGGGGTTGATGTGCGATAAAGACTTCTGTACACTTTACTCTCTTTTCATGCTCGCATTGGCAAGAAAGGAACTTTCTGCATGTTCTTTTAGATTGTTTGTTGGCGAAAAGCCTATCCTGCCTCAAACTATTGAAGACTTATCAACAGAAGTAACTGAAGATGAGTTGAATGAAGCCTTTATAGATGAATGGGGAGTGAAATATAGCAAAGATGGAAGAAAATTGTTGAAAGCCCCACAAGGATTAAAAGGGAAATATTCTGTCAAAGTGGGTACAAGAATAATAAGTGCTCATGCATTCTGGAATTGCAGTTTTCTGTCGAACATAGTTATTCCAAATAGTGTAGCAAATATTGGAGATGGTGCGTTTAGAGGTTGTTGTTTTTTGAATAAAGTTGTTATCCCAGATAGTGTGATTAGTATTAGAATTGATGCATTTCATGATTGTCGTTCTTTGAGTAGTGTTGTCATCCCGGATAGTGTGACTAGCATTGGGATTAGTTCATTTGAAGGATGTAGCTCTCTGGTCAGCGTTATCATCCCGGATAGTGTGACTAGCATTGGAGCTTGTGCATTTTTGGGTTGTATTTAGAGCCTTATAACTAACCATAACTTACTATGACTTACTAATCATAAAGCCTTGATTTTCAGTACTCTTTGATTTTTAACACTTTCTGAGTGCTTTTTGGCAGTTCCCGATTTTCCACATATTTTTGCAGCGTATTTCTACCGTGGAGAATTTGCGGAGCTTTTATTTTGTCATATCGTGAACGT
>ERZ773138.1109-NODE-1109-length-27458-cov-21.392110_pt1 | contig 27458 bp, 24 predicted proteins | sample MGYA00511114_ERZ773138 | MGnify/ENA primary metagenome ERZ773138 (study PRJEB29015, sample SAMEA2737805) | human gut metagenome | biome: human gut; feature: human-associated habitat; material: faeces | place: China | collected 2012 ...
CTCAGTCGGTAGAGCACTTGACTTTTAATCAAGTTGTCGGGGGTTCGAATCCCCCATGCCTCACTTGATGTTACGATATCCTGACAACATACATCATTTTTCCCATTCTCAAAAACCCCGCTTGGGGCTTTTTTTTATGCGAAAGGAGCACTTTTATGCAGACCAAAGAAAACAAAATGGGTGTCATGCCCATTGACAAATTACTGATCTCTATGTCCCTGCCTATGATGATCTCCATGCTGGTGCAGGCACTGTATAATATCGTGGACAGCATCTTTGTCTCCAGGATCAATGAATACGCACTTCGTGCGGTATCCCTGGCATTCCCGATCCAGAGCCTGATGATCGCCGTAGCAGTGGGAACGGCAGTGGGTATCAATGCGTTTCTGTCCAAGACTCTTGGAGAGAAGGATTTTGAGAAAGCTGATATCATTGCCAGAAACGGTATTTTTCTTGCGATTGCAAGCTACGTGGCTTTTGCGGTGATCGGTCTGCTGGTGAGTCGCCCCTTTTTTGCCAGCCAGACGGAAGTCTTAGAAGTACGAGAGTACGGAGTGACGTATCTGACGATCTGTTGTGTGGCGGGAATGGGTATTTTTCTCCAGACGACCTTTGAGAGATTGTTACAGGCTACCGGTAAGACTTTCTATACCATGATCACGCAGGGAACCGGGGCGGTAATTAATATTATTCTGGATCCGATCCTGATCTTCGGCTATTTCGGAATGCCCCGGATGGGAATCGCCGGTGCGGCGGTGGCTACCGTTATCGGGCAGATCATAGCTGCAATTCTTGCTCTGGTATTTAATCTGAAATGTAATCGGGAACTGAATATTTCCATGAAAGGATTTCGACCGAACGGACATCTGATTGTACAGATCTATAAGGTGGGAGCGCCTTCCATAGTTGTACAGGCCATCGGTTCCCTGATGACTTACGGTATGAATCTCATCCTGGCGGCATTCGGTTCCGCGCAGACGGTATTTGGTATTTATTTTAAACTTCAGAGTTTTGTATTTATGCCGGTATTTGGCCTGAATAACGGAATGGTGCCTATCATTGCCTATAATTACGGTGCCGGTCATAAAGACCGTGTAATTAAGACGATCAAGCACAGTGTGGCATATGGCGTGGGTATTATGTTCGCGGGATTACTTGTGATGCATATTTTCCCGGCACAGCTTATGCGCATGTTTGATGCGGAGGAGAGTCTGATCGCCATCGGAGCGCCTGCCCTGGAGACCATTTCACTGAGTTTTGTGTTCGCCGGGTTCTGTATTGTGGCGGGAAGTGTATTCCAGGCATTGGGGAACGGTGTCTACAGTATGATCGTATCTGTGGCCAGACAGATGTGTGTGCTGCTCCCGGTGGCAAAACTGTTGTCCCTGAGTGGTGAAGTGACGTTGATCTGGTGGGCATTTCCCATTGCGGAGTTAGCCAGTGTGCTGTTAACATCGTATTTCTTGGTAAGAATCTATCGGAAAGTCATCTGTCATATCGGAGAGCCAGTCGTGCAGGATGCTTGACAAGTTTAAGGGTGGCAGAGTATAATTAGGCGTGTTCTTTTGTGGACACGTAAGCGGTTATGGCGGAATTGGCAGACGCGCTGGTTTTAGGTGCCAGTGGTTACCCGTGTGGGTTCAAATCCCACTAACCGCATTTGTTAGTACTTGCAATTCCGAATGCCGGTGCTATAATAAGGATGGCAGAAGATTGCTGCAGTACCCGGAAGCATAGCTCAGCCGGGATGAGCGTTCGCCTCACACGCGAAAGGTCAGGGGTTCGAGCCCCCTTGCTTCCATTTTTTAGTAACTATTCAGAGCGACGGCAAAGTACTGGATAGTTATTTTTTTTAATCAAATCAAAGGAATACAAAAGCAATGAAAGAAAACGTAAGAAAACAGGGAATTTTACTGCCGGTATCCAGTATCCCTTCCGCATATGGGATCGGAACCTTTGGCAGGGAAAGCTATCGTTTTGTGGATTTTCTGGAGAAGTCCGGCAACAGGTTGTGGCAGATCCTGCCGCTCGGACCTACCGGATACGGAGACTCTCCTTATCAGTCGTTTTCCACTTTTGCGGGGAACCCTTACTATATCGATCTGGAGCTTCTGATCGAAGAAGGGCTTTTGACGAAGGAGATCTGTGACGGTTATGACTTCGGAGACAATGAACATTACGTGGACTATGAGAAGATCTATCTGTCCCGGTTCAAAGTCCTGAAGATCGCATTTGAGAATGCAAAAAAACAGGGACTTATGGATGCACCGGAATATCAGAAGTTCATCACGGACAATGCCTATTGGCTGAATGATTATGCCCTGTATATGGCAGTAAAAAATGCATTCGGCGGCGTCTGCTTTATGGAATGGGACGAGGATATCCGTCTCAGAAAAGCGGCAGCGCTTCGCAAGTACCGCAAAAAACTCTCGGATGAGATCGCATTTTACTGCTTCCAACAGTACCTGTTTGCAAAACAGTGGAAAGAACTGAAGACTTATGCGAATAAAAAGGGCATAGAGATCGTAGGAGATATTCCTATCTATGTAGCTTTTGACAGTGCCGATACCTGGGCGAATCCGAAGCTGTTCCAGTTAGACAGGGAAGGTCGTCCCATCGGTGTGGCAGGCTGCCCGCCGGACTGCTTCTCGGAGACCGGACAGTTGTGGGGCAATCCGCTCTATGATTGGAAATATCATAAGAAGACCGGTTATGAATGGTGGATGCAGCGTATTGCATATTGCTATCAGTTATACGATGTGCTCCGTATCGACCATTTCCGGGGATTCGACGAGTACTGGTTCGTGCCTTACGGAGATCCTACGGCACAGAACGGTCACTGGGAGAAGGGACCGGGCTATGAATTGTTTGCTGTGATGAAGAAGAAACTGGGCAAAAAGAAGGTCATCGCGGAAGATCTCGGATTCCTGACCCCCAGCGTGATCCGTCTGGTGAAGAAGACAGGTTACCCGGGAATGAAGATCCTGCAGTTTGCTTTTGATGCGGGAAATGACAGTGAATATCTGCCTCACAACTATGATAAAAACTGTGTGGTCTATACAGGAACCCATGACAACGATACTACGGTAGGATTTATACAGAACATGCCGGAGAAGGATAAGAAGTTCGCGAAGAAGTATCTGGGACATAAGAATGATAAAAAGCTCTGCTTTGAGATCGTCCGGGCGGCATTGTCCAGCTGCGCGGATACAGCGGTTATCCCCATGCAGGATTATCTGGAACTGGACAGCAGTGCCAGGATCAATATACCGTCCACACTGGGCTGCAACTGGAAATGGCGCATGGATAAAGAAGCTTTGGATCCTAAGCTTGCGAAAAAGATTTATAAGATGGCAAAATTATACGGAAGACTGTAAAGTGTGCCACGCAGCGTAAGGCACATTGTAAGAATACGGAAGGGATAGTTTCCTTTCCGTATTTTTTGTGGACAAATCATCAATATTTGCATGCGTGGAAATGGGGATAACTATGGCAGGTAGCATTTTTTAGTGCATTTTTGTCAAAACAAGAGGACTTTTTTGTGGTCTTATGGAAAAAGCCACGTTATTATGGTATGGTTATCTATATTGGGCGGAGTCTGCAATCGGATTTCTGCGAGAGAGAGGAGAAACATGAGCCGTACTACTGACAGGGCAGGCCGTAATAAGGGACAATGGATCGTCATTGGGTTTATGGCTTTTGCTATCATAGTCATTTCGATATGCACAGTAATCTTTCGTTCCTATGTGCGGGGATTTCATAAAGTAACAGACAGAGAAATATATGACCGGTATTATGTGATGATCACAGAAGACCGCAAATCGGATTTCTGGCAGTCCGTATACCGCGGAGCTTTTGAACGCGGACAGGAAGAGAATGTATATGTGGATCTGCTGGGCGAGCATCTGTCCCAGGAGTATACGAGGGCAGAGCTTATGCGGATCGCCATGTCCTCCGGTGTAGACGGTATTTTTGTAGAATCGGATGAAAGCGACGAGATGTCACAGATGATCGATGAAGCGGTAGAACGGGGCATCCCTGTGGTGACACTGTATGGTGACAATACGCACAGTGCACGCTGCAGCTTTGTCGGTGTAGGAAGCTATAATCTGGGCAGGGAATACGGACGACAGGTATTGAAGCTGGCTTCTGTCAGTGAGAGTACCGCGCCCATGACGGTAGCGGTACTGGTGAATGCCCATGCACTGAACTCGGCACAAAATATTGTCTGCTCCGGGATTCAGGACGCACTGGAACAGGAGAAAATCCGGGGACCGGAAATAGAACTTTCCTTAATTACCGTGGACGATACGAATACTTTTTCCGTGGAGGAATCCATCCGGGATATTTTTATGAATGAAAAGCTGCCGGATATCATTATCTGCCTGAACGAATTGAGCACCACCTGTGTCTACCAGGCAGTGGTAGATTACAACTGCGTGGGCGAGGTCGCAATTTTAGGGTATTATGATACCGATACGATACTCAAAGCAATCGAGCGAAATGTAGTCAATGCAACGATCTCGATAGACACGGAGCAGATGGGAGCTTTCTGCGTGGATGCTTTGCAGGAGTACTATCGTTTTGGCTATACCAGTCAGTATTTTACGGCGGATGTCACAATTATTGATCAGAATAACGTGGGTGAATATTTACAAGCGCAGGAAGCGACAGAGTGAGGTACGCATGAGGAAAAAATTTCGACAGCTGTCTCTTCAGGCGAAGATGAGCAGCATTTTTGTATTGGCGAATCTGGTAGTATTTGCAGTGACGGTGATATTGCTTCTGGGAATCAACAGCATGTCTTCGGAGATCGATAAGGTCTATCAGGGGAATCTGCGGCTGAACGAAGTATCTGATGCACTGATGGCGGTGCAGGACAGTATGACGGATTATCTGAATTCCAAGACCAGTGATTCCCTGGAGGAATTTTACCGGAATGAACAGACATATTCCCAACTCGTGCAGGATATGAGCGATGGGGTGACGGGAGCCACCTTTCAGAGAATGGAACGCAGTATCCGGCATATGTCGGAAGAATACCTGGATCTCGTAAGTCAGACGATTGAGGCAAAGCGTGGGAGAAATGTAGAGAAATACCGCGTCCGGTACGAGAACGCGACACAGATGTATGAATATATCAATACCTATATTTACAGTCTGAACAACGAACAGTTCCGCAGCAACTCCGAGAACTACAGCCGTCTGTCGGCTGCTTTCCGTAATTTCGAAATGGTCAGTGTGATTGCATTATCCATCGTCATTGTGGTCAGCGTATCTATAGTAGTAAAGCTTACCGGGGAGATCATCAGTCCGTTAAAGGATCTGGCGGTAACCGCTGACGAAGTAGCGGGCGGAAACTTTGATACCGAACTGTTACAAGTACAGTCGGAGGATGAGATCGGCGTGGTAACGGGAGCATTTAACCAGATGCTTATCAGTATCAGACAGTATCTGGAAAGCCTGCGCGAGAGCATGGAAATCCGGCGTTCATTAATGGAAAAAGAGCTTTTGATGGAGGCACACTTAAAGGATGCACAGCTAAAGTATCTGCAGGCGCAGATCAATCCCCACTTCTTATTCAATACGTTAAATGCGGGAGCACAGCTGGCCATGATGGAAGGCGCCGACCGGACCTATGAATATGTACAGAATGTGGCGGAATTTTTCCGCTATAATGTAAAAAAGAGTAATGATATCGTGACGGTCAGAGAAGAGCTGGAACTGGTGGATCATTACATTTATATTCTGAATGTCCGCTTTTCCGGGGATATCCATTATGGAAAAGAAATTGAGGAGGATCTGCTGGACAGCTGCATGCCAAGCATGATCTTACAGCCGATCGTGGAAAATTCCGTAAATCACGGCATCAGAGAGATGAACGGAGAGGGAAAGATCCGGCTGAAGGTATACCATGTGGATGGAGATACGCTGGGGATCAGTATCCGGGATAACGGCATCGGAATGGATCCGGATACGATAGAAAAAGTACTTGGCGGCAATTATCACGAAGAGCAGTCAGGCGGCGGTTCCAATGGTATTGCGATGGGGAACGTTATCGCAAGATTAAAACTTTTCACGCAAAACGAAGATGTAATGACGATTTTAAGTGACGGGAAAGATCAAGGAACGGAAGTAATCCTGTATCTTCCGATAAAAGAGAGGGAAAAGACGGATGTATAAGATCATGCTGGCGGATGACGAAGGAATCGTGATCGATTCCCTGAAATTCATCATCGAAAAAGAATTCAAGGATACCTGTGAGGTGCAGTATGCCAAGACCGGCAGAAGTGTGATTGAACTGGCAGAGAGCTTCCGTCCGGACGTTGCGGTCATGGATATCCAGATGCCGGGAATCAACGGCATCGATGCTATGAAAGAGATCCGGAGAAGCAATAATCATACAGTGTTTATCGTAATGTCAGCTTATGACAAATTTGATTATGCGAAAGAAGCTATCAAACTGGGAGTCATGGAGTACATTACCAAGCCGATGGAGAAGACCCGGATCATTGCAGCATTGCAGAAGGCAATGGAGCGAATCGATGCAGAGCGCCTGAAACGCAAAAATGAGTTGTTGATCAAGGAAAAACTGGAGACGGTCGTACCGATTATTGAAAGCGGTCTGATCCACAATATCTTATTACAGGAGCATTTTCGCGAGGATATTGAGAATTACCGGTCAATTTTAGGGATCACGCTGCAATATGCCTACATGATCGCTGTGGTATGCGGGGATGAGCAGCAGGGAAACCACATGACGAATGCGGTGGGAAGCAGTGTCAGAATGCAGAGGCATTATCAGGAGGTCAGGGACTGTCTGAAAGAAAATTTTGACTGTATTGTGGGTACCGTCATGGCAAACAAACTGGCAGTGCTGGTACCTTATGAGAAAGATGTGATGGACTATAATGAGCGTATCGAACTCATTGAAAAAGCCAGAGAACTCACCAGATATCTGCGCAAGAGAACGGATATCAGCTTCCGCATCGGCATCGGAGAACCGAAAGATTTTCTGATGGCTTCGGAATCTTATACGGAGGCGCTGAATGCACTGGTGGCGACCACCGGCAGTGTGGCACATGTGGATGACCTGCCGATCAAATGCGAATATGGTGGAAATTATCCGGTGAAGTTGGAGAAAAAACTTTTTGCGGAAGTCGAGGATGGCGACATTGACAATGCTTCCGCATCGGCATCGGCATTTTTTGACTGGATGGTGGATAGTGGTTCCGATCTGATGAATATGAGGCTTAAGGTGCTGGAATTTGCCCTGTGGTCAGAGCACATTGCCTATGAAAAAGGTGGTATGATCTATCAGCTGAATTCCCGTGCGGAGTATCTGCCGCAGGTGATGGAAATAGCGGAACCGGCGGCCATGAAAACATGGTTCCTGGAAAAAGTGAAGGAAGCCTGCCGGAACGTTCTGAATAAAAGGGAAGAAAAGTCGGGCAGCATTATCGAGACGGCGAAAAATTATATTAAGAATAACTATCACAAAGACATTTCCCTGGATGATGTATCCAGAGAGGTAAATATCAGCCCGTATTATTTCAGTAAACTATTCAAAGAAACTACCGGGGAAAACTTTATCGAGTACCTGACCAATTTAAGGATGGACAAGGCAAAAGAACTGCTGCAGACGACAGAGTGCTCCATGAAAGAAATCTGTGCCAGAACCGGATATTCGGATCCGAATTATTTTAGCCGCAGTTTTAAGAAGAACGTGGGCGTGACACCGACAGAGTACAAGGAAAACCGTGGAAAGGGACAGGAACAGGGCAATGTATAAGAAAAAGAGATGGATATGTGTTGCGTGGCTTCTGGTGATGATGTTATTGCTGTGTGCCTGCGGAAATCTGGAGACCGGAAAAAATCAGGGAGAGGTCGCGGAAAATGATAAGATTCAGATCGGCATGAGTTTTGATTCTTTTGTCATTGAAAGATGGCAGAGGGATCGTGACATTTTCGTTTCAACGGCAAAGGAACTGGGAGCGGAAGTGAATGTCCAGAATGCGAACGGTGATCTGGAGCAGCAGAAAAAGCAGATCAATTACTTCATCGACAAAGGAATGGATGTGATCGTTGTGATATGCATTGACTCCAAAGGATTAACAGAGGAAGTGCAGAGGGCGAAAGATGCCGGCATTAAGATCATTGCTTATGACAGACTGCTGCAGAATACAGATATTGACCTGTATATCTCGTTTGACAATGAAAGAGTAGGCACCATGATGGGAGAGGCACTGTTGGAAAACGGTCTGGCCGGCGGAAATGTGCTGATGCTGGGAGGCTCTGCCGTGGACAGCAACGTTGCCATGGTGGAAAAGGGCTTTCGCAAGGTCATGGAGGATAATCAGGTGACGATCTTGGATTCTATGCATGCAGATGGCTGGAAAGCGGAACTTGCCGGGGCATATATCTATGAGCATATGGATGTTGTATCGGAGGCAGATGCCATTATGTGCGGCAATGATGATCTGGCAAGCAAAGTGGTACATGCTCTGAAAGAAAAGAGACTGGCAGGAGATATTATGGTAGTGGGGCAGGATGCCGACCTGGAAGCGTGCCAGCGCATCGTCGAGGGGACACAGGTCATGACAGTCTACAAACCGGTGGAAAAAATGTCGCAGAAGGCAGCGGAGTGTGCGGTGCTTCTGGCAAAGGGAGAGCCGTTGCCGGAAGGAGATACGGTAACCATAGAGAATGGAAAGTATGAAGTTCCGTACATTGGTCTGGAACCAATCAGTGTGGATAAAAACAATATGAATGATGTGATCATCGGAAGCGGATTTCACTTAAAAGAGGATGTTTATCTGAACATTCCCTCGGAAATGCCCAAATAATATTGGATTTACTTTGAAAATGGGGAAAAGAGATAGATTCTAAAAACACAATAGGAAAAATTTGGTGACAAAGCTGTGCCGGCAGACAAGATATTGCTAGCACAGCTTATTTTTGTCCTCTGAATAGGACGGAAAAGTACAGAAGGTCGTAAAATCATGCTATAGGATTTATGATATTCTCTATTTAGCAACAAAAACAAACCAAATAAGGGAGGTTACTTTTTATGAGGAAGAAATTATTAAGCTCACTTCTGGTAACGGCTATGGCTGTTACGATGCTTGCAGGATGTGGATCCAATGGGGGACAGCAGGCATCCACACCGGCAACAGAAAACAAAACAGAAACATCTGCAGAAGCAAAAACAGATGACACTGCCGGCACCGACACTGCCAGCACCACGACAACAGAAGGCGGTAAGATCGGTGTAGCAATGCCTACCAAGGATCTGCAGAGATGGAACCAGGATGGTACCAACATGGAAGCCCAGCTGAAGGAAGCAGGCTATGAAGTGGATCTGCAGTATGCATCCAACGACATTCCTACGCAGGTATCCCAGATCGAGAACATGATCAACTCCGGATGCCAGATGTTAGTTATCGCATCTATCGATGGTGATTCCCTGGGAACTGTTCTGGAGCAGGCAAAGGAAAAAGACATTCCTGTTATCGCTTATGACCGTCTGATCATGAACTCCGATGCAGTTACCTATTATGCAACCTTTGATAACTACATGGTAGGTACCAAGCAGGGCGAATACATCAGAGACCAGCTGGATCTGGACAACGCAGCAGGACCTTTCAACATCGAGCTGGTAACCGGTGATCCTGGTGACAACAACGCAAGATTCTTCTTCGGTGGTGCTATGGATGTGCTGCAGCCCTACATCGATGCAGGCAAGCTGGTAGTAAAATCCGGACAGACCGATTTCGAAACTGTTGCAACCGCTAACTGGTCTACCGAGACCGCACAGTCCAGAATGGATGCTATCATTTCCGCTAACTATGCAGACGGAACAAAGCTGGATGCTGTTCTGTGCTCCAACGACTCTACTGCACTGGGTGTTACCAATTCCCTGGAAGCAAACTACACCGGCGAATGGCCTATCATTACCGGTCAGGATTGTGATAAGCCCAACGTAAAGAACATGATCTCCGGTAAGCAGTCCATGTCCATCTTCAAGGATACCCGTACTCTGGCATCCAAGGTTGTAGAGATGGTAGATGCTGTCATGAAGGGCGGCGAGGCACCTGTCAACGATACCACAACTTACGACAATGGTACCGGCGTTATTCCTTCCTATCTGTGTGAGCCCGTATTCGCTGATGCAAGCAACTACAAAGAACTGCTCATCGATTCCGGTTACTATACAGAAGCAGATTTACAGTAATTTATAAAGATTTACCGGATCTGAAAAGATCCTCACGGCAGGCGGGCGTATCCCGCCTGCCGTATTCATGGAAATACCAAAAGCAATTGTTTGATTAGATAATGTGGAAATAAGACTTGGGAGGGATACCATTGGCAAAAATCTTATTGGAAATGAAAAATATAACCAAAACATTCCCCGGTGTAAAAGCACTTGACAATGTAAACCTGCAGGTAGAAGAGGGAGAGATCCATGCCCTTGTAGGTGAAAACGGCGCAGGAAAGTCCACATTGATGAATGTACTGAGCGGTATTTATCCGTACGGTTCTTATGAAGGAGATATCATCTATGACGGTGAGGTCTGTAAGTTTGATAAGATTAAGGACAGTGAGGAAAAAGGTATCGTCATCATTCATCAGGAGCTTGCACTGATCCCTTATATGACAATCGGGGAAAATATGTTCCTAGGCAATGAACGGGGACATAAGTACAAAATCAACTGGAATGAAACCAATGCCAGGGCGTCGGAACTGTTAAAGACCGTAGGTCTGAAGGAAGGCCCCCAGACATTGATAAAGGATATTGGTGTAGGTAAGCAGCAACTGGTGGAAATTGCAAAAGCACTGGCGAAAAATGCAAAGCTGTTGATCCTGGATGAGCCGACCGCATCTTTAAATGAGACAGACTCCAAAGCACTGTTGGATCTGATGCTGGAACTGAAGAAAAAGGGAATGACATCCATCATCATATCCCATAAACTGAATGAGATCTCTTATGTGGCGGATAAGATCACGGTCATCCGTGACGGTTCTACCATCGAGACACTGGTGAAGGGAAAAGACGATATTACCGAGAGCCGTATTATCAAAGGAATGGTAGGAAGAGAAATCTCCGACCGTTTCCCGAAGAGAGAGCCGCACATCGGAGAGATCCGGATGGAGGTAAAAGACTGGACGGTACATCATCCGTTGTATTCCGACCGTAAGGTAGTGGATAACGTTAACCTCAATGTCAGAAAAGGCGAAGTAGTGGGAATCTCCGGACTGATGGGTGCGGGTCGTACGGAACTGGCAATGAGCCTGTTCGGAAAAAGCTATGGCTCCAATATCAGCGGTGAACTGTATATTAACGGACAAAAGGTGAATCTGAGCAGCGTACAGGAAGCGATCAAGAACCGTCTGGCATATGTAACGGAAGACAGAAAAGGAAACGGACTGATCTTAAGCAATCCGATCAAGATCAACACGACTCTGGCAAATCTGGATGCTGTCAGCAGCCATACAGTCATTGATAAAGACAAAGAGTACAATGTAGCTGTGGATTACAAGAAAAAACTGAATACAAAATGTCCTACGGTAGAACAGAATGTGGGTAATCTAAGCGGTGGTAACCAGCAGAAAGTACTTTTGGCAAAATGGATGTTCGCGGATCCGGATATCCTGATCCTGGATGAGCCGACCAGAGGTATTGATGTCGGTGCAAAATATGAGATTTACTGCATCATCAATCAACTGGTGGCAGAAGGAAAATCTGTTATCATGATCTCCTCCGAACTGCCTGAGATACTGGGTATGTGCGACCGGATCTATGTCATGAACGAAGGAAAAATAGTAGGAGAACTGGCGGGCAGTGAGGCAACACAGGAGCTTATCATGTCCAAGATATTATCAGCCGGTAAGAAAGGAGCATTGGCATGAATAAAACAAAAGGCCTCGATTTCATTAAAAGATATACCATGATCCTCGTACTCATCGTGGTTACGGCATTTTTCGCATGGAGAACGGGAGGAGCGATCCTGCTTCCCATGAACGTCAGCAGCTTGATCTCCCAGAATGCATATGTATTCATTCTGGCAACCGGTATGTTATTGTGTATCCTGACCGGCGGTAACATTGATCTGTCCGTCGGATCGGTAGTATGTTTTGTCGGAGCCATCGGTGCAGTCCTCATGGTGAACATGAAGATGAACATGTGGCTGGCAATCCTGATCATGTTCGTGATCGGTACCCTGATCGGTGCTTTCCAGGGCTTCTGGATCGCTTATGTGAGAATCCCTCCTTTCATCGTAACACTGGCAGGTATGCTGGCATTCCGTGGCTTGAGTAACGTAGTCCTGCAGGGTATGACAGTATCCATTAAGGATTGTACCACTTTCGTAAATCTGTTTGGTGGCGGTGCGGATTGCTATATCCCCGATTTCTTTGGGAACGGCCCCATCAATCTGACCTGTGTATTTGCAGGTGTGCTGGCAGCAGTGATCTTTGCAGTACTGCAGTTAAAGAACAGAGCAGATAAGGTAAAAAAGGGTTATGAAGCTCCCAGTCTTGGAGCTACCATTGGTAAGATAGCTGTGATCGCTGTTGTGATCTTGACATTCAGCTATCGCCTGGCACAGCACAAAGGTATCCCCAGCGTGCTGATCTGGGTACTGATCGTCATCATGGTATACGGTTACATTACTTCCAATACCACAGTAGGTCGTTATTTCTATGCAGTAGGCGGTAACGAGAAGGCTACAAAATTATCCGGTATCAATACCAATAAGGTATACTTCCTGGCATATATGAACATGGGATTCCTGGCAGCTCTGGCAGGTATGGTAACCATTGCACGTATGACTTCCGCACAGCCGACTTACGGACAGAACTATGAAATGGATGCCATCGGCTCCTGCTTCATCGGCGGTGCTTCTGCATACGGCGGAACCGGAACGGTACCCGGAGTTATCGTCGGTGCGGTACTGATGGGTGTTATCAACCTGGGTATGTCCCTGATGGGTGTAGATCAGAATATGCAGAAGGTAGTCAAGGGTCTGGTACTTCTGGCAGCAGTTATCTTCGATGTTGTATCCAAACGTGGTGGAAAATTAATTGCCAAGAATTAATTTCTACATATTATCTAATCAAAAGGGGCCCGGCGCTTTTGTGCCGTAGGCCCTTTTGATGGTATTTATTCGTTGCGTACAGGAGAAGGGTATGGATAAGGGAAAAAGACAACGGAAAAAAGAAAATGCAGGAAAGCGAAAAAGAGGAGTCGGCATCGGCATTAAGATCATGGTGCTGTTGCTGCTTCTGGCAATTACGGCGATCAGCTGTGTCGGAGTGCTGGTATGGACGCTGCAGAGTGTGATCGGGATGAGTGATCAGATCGTATCCGAACAGGTTGCAGAGCAGGAAAAGATAAGCGGACTTTCCAGACAGTTCACTTATATCAACAGTCAGGTGCTCACCCATGTCATGACTACCAACAGTGTGACCATGGATACTCTGTCTGAGAAAATTTTGCAGGATATTGCAGATATGGAACAGCAGATAGAGGAATTCGGCGCCCTGCTTTCCGAGGGAGATGAGCGTAAAGAAGCCCTGGACAGTGCTTCTGCAGAACTGGTAAAATACAGAAAGACGGTGGAGAGTCTGCTGGTCACCAGTGCCGAGAACAAAACCCAGGCATATGTATCTGCCACATCCAACCTTCCGATGTTTAATGAACATATCGAGAATTACATGAACCGGATGCTGGAGATCACAGCGCAGGAAATGGAACAGGCCCAGGGACAAATGGAGCAGAGTGCTGCCAGAGTGCCGGGGATCATCTCCGTGGCAAGTATTGCATTACTTGTGGTAGTGATCGTGATCATGCTGGGACTGCGGCTGTGGGTCATCGGCCCGGTGAAAAAGGCAACGAAACAGGTAGATGAACTGGTAGAAGGGATTCGTTGCAACAAAGGAGATATTACCAAAAGAATTCATGTGGGATCGAGAGATGAAGTGGGAAGACTGGCCATTGCCATCAATGATCTGGTAGCCCAGATGCAGATCATCATCAGAGCCATCACCGAGGGCTGTGGACAGATGGAAGAAAAGCAGGCTGACATTATCTCCAATGTGGAAAAAGTAAATGCCACTGCGGATCATACCATGCAGAATCTGGGCATAATGTCCGAGGGAATGCAGCTGGTGACAGGGGCAATTGACGGAGTACAGCAGGATACCGGTGTATTGGATCACACGGTGGAAAATATGCTGGAAGTAGCCCAAAACGGAAGAAACTACGCAGCGGATATCAAGGAAAAAGCCGGTAAAATGAAAGTGACAGCGGTGGAGAGCAAGCAGGAGGCAACCCTTGTCATGAAGGAGATTGATACGGCTATGACAGAATCCATAGCTAACAGCAGGCAGATCCACAAGATCACAGAACTGACGGAAGAGATTCTGGGAATTGCCGGAACCACAAATCTGTTGGCACTGAATGCGTCCATTGAGGCAGCAAGGGCAGGAGAAGCTGGCCGTGGATTTGCTGTCGTGGCAGAGGAAATCCGCAAACTGGCCGACAGCTCCAGAGAATCTGCCAACAATATCCAGGAAATCAGCAATCGTGTAGTGGAGAGCGTGGAGGAACTATCCGAGAACGCCACCAGACTGCTGGAATTTATGAATACCAGAGTCATGAAAGATTATGATGCACTGGAGGATACCGGCAGCAACTATCATGAAGCGGCAGATCATGTGGATGAAATGATGAACGAATTCGGACAGAAGATCGACGAACTGCTGTCGGTACTGCAGAATGTCAATACTGCCAATACACAGATGGAAGCAACTGTGGGAGACAGTACGGAAAAGCTGTCAGTGGTAGAGAAAAACAACCAGGGACTGCAGCAGGAGATGAAAGATATCTCTTATGCAGTGGAGGAACTGGCAGCCTCGGCAGGGCAGTTAAAGGAAAGCATTCGTTGTTTTACGGTGGTATAGACAGAAAAATAAAATGCACGGGATTCCCAATGGGAATTATCGTGCATTTTAACGTGCGCTTTGTGGCACAAGTCGTTATATTTACATTTCAGGAATTTTCCGGTGCGTGATGCAGCTCCAGCGCCAGATAGGAATTGTGGTATTCCTTACAGTAAGTCACATCTTTGTCAAACCATGCGGGAGGGACAAATGCCTCTGCTGCTTCTTTACTTCCGAACTCTACTTCTGCCATGATCAGAGGGGCGAAGGGGGCGTCAAAAACATCCAGCTCGATGGTCAGGGAATAATCTGCGGGAGGAGTGGGAAAGCCTTCTTTGAATCCGGGATGCTGCAGAGGAATCAGATAGCGTCTCTTGGAGATCACGCTGCCGTCAGCTTTTTCCCGTAAATGATAATAAGATACTTCGTTCAGCGGAAGATTGCTCTCGTCTCTGGCCATCATGCCGCTGCCTTTGTAGGTAAGATAATACTCATCATCCTGTTTTCTGGCTCTGATCACAGGATTATAATTCAGATATACCTGCTCGATATGATGAGAAGGATAGCTTTCCAGATTATCAGGTAAGGATTTCAGGGTAAACTTTCGCTCGATTTCCATAGTATTAATGCCTCGCTTCTGTAATTAAGACTTAAAAATACTTCTTTAGTATAACATGATTTCCCTTGAAAATACAGTGAAATCTACAAATATCTGCCCATGGGAATTGAATTACGCCTCCAAATTGTGTATACTAATCATAACTGTGCAAAGTCAGAGTGTATGACTTGCAGATGAGACAGGAAACAAAACGGAAAGCGAGGGAAAACCATGAGTAAGATAGCAATTTTTCTGGCAAATGGGTTTGAAGAAATAGAAGGTCTGACGGTAGTGGATATCTGCCGCAGATGCGGCCTGACCATTGATATGGTGTCCATTACGGAAGAAAAACAAGTGATGGGATCACATAAGATCCCGGTGACAGCGGATATGACACTGTCGCAGGTGGATTTTGAGGACTATGATTGTCTGGTGCTTCCCGGTGGCGGACAGGGTACGAAGAATCTGGAGGCATGTGAAGTACTGATGCAGCAGGTCGATGCTTTTTACGCAGCAGGAAAATACATCGCGGCAATCTGTGCGGCACCGAGCATATTCGGGCACAGAGGCATCTTACAGGGAAAAAGAGCCTGCTCCTATCCCTGCTTTGAAGACCATCTGGAAGGCGCGGCAGTGACTGCGGGACCGGTAGAGATTGACGGGAATGTGATCACTTCCAGAGGTATGGGAACCTCCATTCCTTTCGGACTGGCGATCGCAGGCGTGTTCTGCGGACAGAATAAGGCAGATGCCTGCGCACACGGCATTGTATATCAGCCGTAAACAGGCGTGAGAAAGACGAGGACAGAGAATGAAAAAAGCGTTAATTACGGGAATTACCGGACAGGACGGCTCCTATCTGGCAGAGTTCCTTTTGGAAAAAGGCTATGAGGTGCACGGACTGATCCGCAGATCCTCCATCAGCAACACAGGACGTATCGATCATCTGATCCGGGAGAATAAAATTGTTCTTCACGGGGGGGATCTGTCGGATTCCTCCAGTTTGGTGCGTATCATCGGAGAAGTGCGTCCGGATGAGATCTATAATCTGGGAGCACAGAGCCATGTGCAGGTGAGCTTCGAAGCACCGGAATATGCGGGTGATGTGGATGCGCTGGGCGTGCTGCGTATCTTAGAGGCGGTACGTATCGTAGGACTGACCGAGACCTGCCGCATCTATCAGGCATCTACTTCCGAACTGTACGGAAGAGTGGAAGAAGTGCCGCAGAACGAGAATACACCGTTCCATCCCTACAGCCCCTATGCGGTGGCAAAACAGTACGGCTTCTGGATCGTGAAGGAATACCGGGATGCATACAATATGTTCGCAGTGAATGGTATCCTGTTTAACCATGAATCTGAGCGCCGCGGAGAGAACTTTGTGACCCGTAAGATCACACTGGCAGCCGGAAGGATCGCCTGTGGTATTCAGGACAAGCTCTACCTGGGTAATCTGGATTCTAAGAGGGACTGGGGCTATGCGAAGGATTATGTGGAGTGCATGTGGCTGATGCTGCAGCATGACAAGCCGGAGGATTTTGTCATTGCCACCGGGGTACAGCATACCGTGAGGGAATTTACCACGCTGGCATTCCATTATGCCGGGATCGAACTGGAATGGCAGGGAAGCGGCATTCATGAAAAAGGGATCAACAAAGCCAATGGCAAGGTGGTCGTGGAGGTCAGTGAAGCCTTTTACCGTCCTACCGATGTGGTAGATCTGTGGGGAGATCCGCAGAAGGCACGTACGGTGCTGGGATGGAATCCCCAGAAGACAAGCTATGAGGAACTGTGCCGTCTGATGGCAGAACACGATCTGAAGCTGGCTAAGGCGGAAGCGATCATGCTGCAGGAGACTGAGAAATAATAGGATAGATCAGAGAGGAAGCAGAGTAACATCATGGAAAAAGACGCAAAAATATACGTAGCAGGACACAGAGGAATGGTGGGAAGTGCCATCTGCAGAGCATTGGAGAGAAACGGATATACGAACATCATCACCCGCACCCATAAGGAGCTGGATCTGTGCAGACAGGATGCAGTAGAGGAATTTTTCGCAAAGGAAAAGCCGGATTATGTATTTCTGGCAGCAGCGAAGGTAGGCGGCATCATGGCGAACAGCGAAGCACTGGCGGATTTCATGTATGAAAACATGATCCTGGAGATGAATGTGATCCATGCCGCATGGCAGAGCGGCTGCAAGAAGCTGATGTTTCTGGGCAGCAGCTGCATCTATCCCCGTATGGCACCGCAGCCTATGAAGGAGAGCTGCCTGCTGACTTCTGAACTGGAGAAGACCAACGAGGCTTATGCACTGGCGAAGATCTCCGGTCTGAAGTACTGTGAGTTCCTGAACAGACAGTACGGAACCGACTATATCAGTGTTATGCCTACGAACCTGTACGGACCCAACGACAACTATCATCCGACTCACAGCCATGTGCTCCCGGCATTGATCCGCCGTTTCCATGAGGCGAAGGTGTCCGGCGCGAAGGAAGTGGTCTGCTGGGGTACCGGAACTCCCCTGCGCGAGTTCCTCTATGTGGATGATCTGGCGGATGCCTGCGTTTATCTGATGAATACTTACAGCGGCAATGAGACTGTGAATCTGGGAACCGGCAAGGAACTGACCATCCGGGAACTGACAGAGCTGGTGGCAAAGGTCGTAGGCTATACCGGAGAGATCAAATGGGATCCCAGCAAGCCGGACGGAACCCCCAGAAAGCTTTTAGATGTCAGCAAGCTGGAGAGTCTCGGCTATCATTATACGACGGAGCTGGAAGACGGTATCCGTCTGACCTATGAGGATTTCCTCAATAATCCCATGCGCGCGGAACGCTAGGGAAAGGTGTCTGCCGGTAGTGGGCAGCGGAAGGACTGGACGATTAACATGAATGATTTTCAGAAGACAGCGAAAGAAATGCTGGATTTTATAGAGAAAAGCCCCACCTGTTTTCATGCGGTTGTGAATATCGGAGCAATGCTGGAAGAGGCAGGATATGTCAGACTGCGGGAAAACGAGGAATGGAAGCTTGTGAAGGGTGGAAAATATTACACGGAGCGCAATGATTCTTCCGTGATCGCTTTTGCTGTTCCTACGGGAACTGTGAAAGGGTTTCATATGGCAGCGGCACATAGCGATTCCCCATGCTTTAAGGTGAAGGAAAAACCGGAACTTACGGTAGAAGATCACTATATGCGCCTGAACACCGAGAAATACGGCGGCATGATCCTTTCCACCTGGATGGACAGACCGCTCTCCGTAGCAGGCAGACTGGCGGTGCGCGGAACGGATGGCATCCAGAGCAGACTGGTCAATATTGACCGGGATCTCTGCGTGATCCCAAATGTGGCGATCCATATGAACCGGGAGATGAACAAAGGTGTGGAGTACAATCCGCAGGTAGATATGCTCCCACTGTTTGCGGATGTGGCATTTGATACCGATGCCGCAGGAACAGCTGAGACCGCAGACGGACCGCAGGAGAAGCCTGCGCTGCTTGGACTGGCAGCAGAGGCAGCAGGCGTGGATGCGGAAGCGATTCTCGGGGAAGACCTGTTCCTGTATACCAGACAGGAAGGAAGATTCTTAGGGACAAAGGGGGAATTTGTCCTTGCTCCGAGACTGGATGATCTGCAGAGCGCCTTTGCGCTGACCAAAGCTTTTACGGAGAGTACACCTGCGGAATATATCAATATCTGCGCGGTATTTGATAATGAAGAGGTGGGAAGCGGTACCAGACAGGGTGCAGATTCCACGTTCCTTGCGGATGTGTTAGACAGAATTACGGAGGGGCTTTTGGCAGATCACAGCACGTATCTGCGCTGGATCGCGGATAGCTTCCTGATCTCTGCGGACAATGCCCATGCGGTACATCCCAACCATCCGGAGAAGGCGGATCCTACGAACAGACCTTACTTAAACGGTGGAATCGTCATCAAATTCCACGGAAGCCAGAAATATACTACAGATGGTATCTCAGCTGCAAAAATGAAGGATTACTGTGAACGGGCAAAGGTGCCTTACCAGACCTATGCCAACCGTTCGGATATCGCAGGAGGATCCACCCTCGGTAATATTTCCACGGCACATGTATCGGTGTCCAGCGTGGACATCGGACTGCCCCAGCTGGCCATGCATTCCGCGGTGGAGACTGCGGGTATGATGGATACAGAATATGCAGTGCGGGCGCTGAAGGAATTCTGGGGCGAATGATGAATTATCCCGGAAAATCATTAAAAAAGTATAAAAAGCATTGAAAGCTTTGGCCGAAAAGTGCATAGTTAGAATGAAAAAAAGATTCAAAGAAAGAATCAAGAAATGATCCAAAAAGGATCCGAAAAAAATACGAAAGAAGGTTGAAGTTATGTTTGAAATGAAACCGGAATACTATATTGGAATTGATATGATCGATCAGGAGCATAAGCAGCTGTTTGACTATGCCAATGAGGCTTACGAGCTGCTGCAGGAGGAGTTTACACCGGATAAGTATGACAAGATCGATGCAATTCTGGAAAAACTGCGTGATTATACCGTAAAACATTTTACAGATGAAGAAGCGTATATGGAATCCATTCAGTACAAAAAGATTTTTACCCAGAAGATCCAGCATCAGGAATTTATCAAGAAACTGGATGAGTTTATAGATCAGCATGAGAAGGATGAAGGAGATCAGGAGGAACAGGATGAACAGATCATGGATATTCTGAATTACCTGACGGACTGGCTGATCAACCATATCCTGCATGTGGACGGACAGATCCCGAAGGAATCGTAGAAGAGTGGAAGATTACCCAGGACTTTCGTGAATAGTTTTGTATCGCCTGCATACGATGTAGGAAATACAGGACCAAGGACGGAAATTCAGATGGACCAGAAGCTGGAAAACATCCTGAACCTTGCATTAGAGACCCCGGAGGAAGAACGAGAACAGACAGAGAGTCTGAATGTCGGTTACAGCGCGGAGATCCGCAGCTGGGAGCTGATCGTAAAATATCACGGCAGTCTGGACAGACTGCGGGAACAGAATATTGTGGTGGAGGAACTGATCGCCGGATATGCGATCCTTACGGTGCCGGAGGCACTGGTGGATACGGTATCGGATACCCCGGAGATCGAGTATGTGGAAAAACCCAAGCGGTTTTATTATGGACAGACGTTTCCTGCGGGGACATCCTGTTTTCCACCGGTCACTATGAGAACGCCTTTTCTGAATGGAAGGGGCGTTCTTTTGGCTGTACTGGATTCCGGGATCACCTGGGATCTGGAGGTGTTCCGGAAGGCAGATGGCAGTACGAGGATACGTTATCTATGGGACCAGACAGTCCTCAGGGATCGGACGCTGACACAGGATCGGACAGTGCCGGAGAAAACAGGTAATGTGGGATATGGAAAAATGCCGGATGGATTTGCCTTTGGGACGGAATATACCGCGGAGGAAATAAATGCGGCATTACAGATGCCTGCATTGGATCGTTACCGCCGGATTCCCAGCAGAGACCTGTCCGGACATGGAACCGCGGTGGCAGGGATCGCCGCCGGGAAAAGTGCAGGTGGTCTCTATACCGGGGCGGCCCCCGAGGCGGAACTGATCGTGGTGAAGCTGGGATTGCCGGGAAATAGCGGGGGCGCAGAAGAAGGATTCCCCCGGACAACCGAAATCCTGCGTGGAGTGACCTATGCACTGCGGAAAGCCGGACAGTTGAATATGCCACTTGTCATCAATCTAAGCTTTGGTAACAGCTATGGTTCCCATGACGGAAGCTCTCTGCTGGAGCGCTTTCTGGACAATGCCTCCGAGATCGGCAAAACCGTGATCTGTGTGGGCAGTGGTAATGAGGGTGCGGCAAGAGGGCATTTCGCCGGGAATATAACGAGAGACAGCCGCGTGGAACTGGCTGTTGGAAATTATGAAAAAAGCCTGAATATCCAGCTGTGGAAAAATTACAGCGATGTGTTTCGGATAAGGTTGCAATCTCCGGGAGGTGAGGAGGCAGAGCTAACCACGAATATTCAGGGCGGGAAATATACGCTTAGGTTGGAGCAGACAAGGATTCTGGTCTATCTGGGAGAACCCCTGCCCTATGCGGTGGCGCAGGAGATCTATCTGGATATGATCCCGGCAGAGGGAAGCTACATCAATGCAGGGATCTGGACGATCCGGCTGGAGCCGGTAATGACCGTAACGGGACAATATTATCTGTATCTTCCGGCGGGGAACGGCAGGGGAGACAGCACTGGCTTTTACCGTTCCACTCCGCAGATGACACTGACGGTTCCCTCCACGGCAGCGAAGGTGATCACAGTGGGGGCTTACGATCCGGTCTATGATACCTATGCGGATTTCTCCGGCAGGGGTTATGCCGACAGCACCCGTACCATCGGTGTGACGGCAGCAGGACTGACCAAGCCGGATCTTGTGGCTCCCGGTGTAAATATTCAGGCTCCGGATGTTTATGGCAGTTTTCTCCCTGTTACGGGAACTTCTTTCGCCACACCGATTGTCAGCGGTGCCGCGGCGCTTCTGATGGAATGGGGGATCGTGCAGGGAAATGACCCCTTCCTCTACGGCGAAAAAATCAAGGCATATCTCAGAAAAGGTGCCAGACCCTTAAGGGGAGAGAGGGAATATCCCAACGACCGGGTGGGGGCTGATGATATAATAGTGTCAAGTTAGTAAGGAACCAATAAATTCAAGGGTTTCCGCTGATTTAGTCCTAAGAAAAAATGCTGTGAGAACAGCGAAAAATGATTAGGATGAGCTCATTTTTAATCTTGAAAATTGAAAAACGAGCAACTTGACACTAAATTACCATCAATTATTCGGATGGTGTATGAAGTGTACCTTAAAAGAGGTGATAATTTAATATTTGATATTTAGGTAGGACTAAATTAGCTCTTGTGTGGACAAGTTCCATAAAGCTGACTGGGTCCTACTTTTTTATTGCAAAAAAGGAGGATGCAGGATGGCAATGACAAAGCGAGAGTTTTATGAGATTTTAATGAACCAGCTAGAGGAGGCAAAGGACATTGCACTTTCCTTAGAGCTTTTTGTCAATGGTTCTTTGAACATCTTTAATCATCAAACGAACGTTGACGTTGATAACCGTTTCACCGTTTACGGTATCCGTGACTTGGGTACGGAGCTTAGTCCCATCACAATGCTTGTTATGATGGAGAGTATCCAGAACCGTATCATTGCAAACGGAAAGCGGGGCGTGGCAACATGGCTGTATATTGATGAGTTCCATGTACTTCTCAATTCGGAGTATTCTGCGAAATATTTGCAGCAGCTCCGGAAAAAGGTTAGAAAGCAGGGCGGTCTTTGTACTGGCATCACGCAGAATGTCGTGGATCTGTTGCAGAACTACACAGCGACAACCATGCTTGCAAACTCCGAGTTTGTTGCCCTGTTAAAGCAGGCAAATACGGACAGCTCAAAAATGGCAGAGGTCATCGGTGTATCAGAAGCACAGCTCCGCTTCGTAACCAATACCCAGAGCGGCATGGGACTGATGAAGTGTGGAAATGTGGTAATACCTTTTGACAACCAGATTGAAAAAGGAACAGACCTTTACAACCTCTACAACACAAATATTCATGAAAAAATTGCCCTAGAGAAAAGCAAAAATGCGGTTGACATTGGCTGATTCTCATGTTAGATTATAGGTAATGAAAAGCTTAAGTGCTTTTGCGGCGATAGAGAGGAGCTACCCGTCCCGGCTTTGCGGGCGATACAAATACAAAGTTAGCCTCTGCCTATGGAATTATCATAGGACTGCTCCCAGAATTGCAATTCAAAAAAGAAAAGTTAAGCCTGAGCCTAACAGCCCAGGCATTTTTCTTTTATGGAAACTGGACGATTCCATTTCCAACGATGAGGATAAGGATGGTTTTATGAAAGATACCCGCTTGTTGAAAATATTTAATGATACCAAAGATGTACTGTGCAAATATGATTATTATATTCATACTGCAAAACGAATACTGCATCTGACAAATACGGAACTGAAAATACCGCATTTGATGGGGCTTCAATATGTTGGCAGACCGAATCAGTATGCCGGGGATTTTGGTGTATATGCAGTAAAGAAGGGCAGAATTACACTGGAGTCATTAGAAAAGCTCGTTAAGAAGTATTATAAAACAAAAGAAAAGCAGGATAGAATGTTAAAGCTGATACATTTGAAACTGGATTATCTTTACCTTTTACCGGAAATGATCTGCTCTTATTCAAAGTTGTATCTTTTTGATATTAACCATAATCCTGATTCGGAATTTGACAGCGACTATCTTTTAATTCACAGAATGGAAGATAAGGTACTCCATCTGGGGATAGTCAAAGCACAGGGGAAAGAAAAGGGATTGTGCCATTGTAATTCTTTTATTACAACGTATGTTGCAGAAAGAGATTATGATCTTCTGTATCGTGATCTGTCACATTCCTATGAAATTACTAAAATTGTCCGTGAGGATAAGATAACAAAACAGGCAGAGGTTATTTACCAGAGTGAACAGGCATCTCTTAGAGAAAAATCAGGTATCGAAAAAATGCTGTATGCAGTTGGAATAGAACCGGAAGAAAAGCTGGTAAGATATATTATGAAGCTGAATGTAAAATTTGGAGAATATCATACGCTGGATATGCTTTCGGATACAGAACAGCTTATGAAGAAATGCCGTGACAAACGGGATGAGGCTCTGGTAAAGGATTTTATCAGTTTGTGGAGGAAATGTACAGATGGCATATAAACAGGAGCTTTGGGATGAGGCAAAAAGGAAATGCCGGCTCGGAGAAGAAATCCGCATGGCAAAGGAAATGGGGCTTAACCCCAAAAGCCTGATAAGGAATATCCCAAATAAAAAGGAAATGTGGAAGGCTCCGGTAAAAGACTGGATTCATGATATGTACGAAAAAAGGCAGAGAAAATCGGAGCAGAAAGCAAAGCGGAAAAGAGAGAATAAACAGTAAATCACAGCATCTAAGCCATTGGTTTAGGTGTTATTTTTTGCTCTTTTTCAGGAAGAAGGTGAGGAAAATTGAACATCAAAAAGGTGGATGACAAGCCGATGGTCATTCATACCAAAGAAAAGACAAAGCTTCATGTAAAGACTGCCCCGGAGACAAAAATCAAGGCGGGAAATGTCCTGACCGTAGAGAGGACTCCGAAGTTTGCCGGGGCAGAGAGGGAAGCAAAGGCAGACAACATGGATAAAAGAATGTCTGCATTAAAGGTAAAGTTTGCCACAAAGGACAGTAAGGGAAAAGCGGATGCAGAAAAGCGTCTTTCCGATAAAAGAGGTCAGTCGACTCAATCTTCCAGTGTAAAAAGTAAGTCCGTAAAAGAGGACATCAAAAAATCCATGCAGAAGGAAAACAGCAAATATGCACAGTTTGAGAAATCAAAGCAGGATAGGGAAAAAGCCATTGGAAGGAAAAATGGCAGTACAGTAAGCACGCTTGCTTCGGCAGGTGCAAAGACTTCCTTAGACCAGATGGAGGGTGGCAGTGAGGTTTATGAGTCCTATATGGTTGCAAGAAACTTATCCCGTCCGGTGGAAAGTGCCACAGATGCAGGCAGGAGACTTTACCGTACACAGGCAGCAAAGGCGAAAGAGAAGCGCATCAAGAAGGTGCAGGCTGGAAAGAAAATCAGTAAAAAGGCAGCAAAGGCGGCGGCAGCAACGGCAGGGACAGCCGCCGGAACTGCAACCACGGGAGTACGGCTATTCAGGTTGATGGCTATAGCCTTGATGCACAGAAGGACAAGCTAAGAAAACCGGAAAAGGAGTATGGGGAGAAGAAGTTCTCAAAGACGGAAGTGATAAAGAAGCCGTTTCAGGCAAAGAGAAAGCTGCTGTCCGGTATCTTAAACTGTGCGGATGCCGCAATAGAAAAGACAGAACGGCTTTCCGCAGATGTGAAACGGTACCAGACGGATAAGGCAGAACGGGAGACAGAAGGCATTGCCAATGTGGAGGGTGTAAATCCGGCTGAACTTGCAAGGGTGGCAGAGCCGGAGTTCCAGTATGGGGCGGAGGCTTTTGAGGCACACCAGCAGGAAACAGTGAAAGAAATGGCAAAGGATAAAGCAGCAAAGAATGTACCTGTAAAAATCGGAAAAAGCCGATAGAGAAAAGTCCTCTTGAATTGAACTAAGGTTTGATTCAAGGGGATTTTTTGTTTTGATGGTCATTTTCTGCAAAAACAGGTCACTTTCTGCAAGGGATATTGTTTTTATTTTGGGCTAGGATAAATTAAACAAACCAAGGAGGTATTTCTATGAAAAGAAGATTTAAGTTTTTTAGTGTATTGACTTTGATTGCTGTGATTATGGCATTTTCAATGTCTGTATTTGCTGCTGAACCAGAAAGCGTAGATGTAGGTGTTCAGGAAGAAGCAAGTGCGGCATATGACGAATTGATGAATTCATTTCCGCAATCTAAATCTACTGGAGACAGGGTATATCCTGATTATTATGGAGGTGCTTATATAAATGATGAAGGGCGGTTAGTTGTATATGTTACAGACTTGAACAAGGCTCCATCATTAATGAGTGCAGATGATAATAATGCTATCATTTATCAGGAATGTGAGTATTCATACAATGAATTGAATGATACTATGGATACGTTAAATGAATATAAGTTTTCCAATCTTGATAGTGATATAGCTAATAATTTTAATAGCTATGCTTTGTTAGATAAAGAAAACAGAGTAGAAGTTCGGCTTGATGAGTTTTCAGAAGAAAAAATACAAGAATTTAAAGATGCTGTATTTGATTCTGATACGATTATTTTTGTTGAGGCAACGCAACCTATCGAAGAATATACTAAAAATTATGATGGCGCTGATACTCCATAATTATCAAGAAATTTAGATTTAGTTATTTTTTGTCGTTTATATTAAAACGGGGTTGTTGGGAAATACAAAATTTCTACATAATATTGTATAGTGCTATCTTTCTATACTCAATATCATGTATGAGAATCCATTTTCTAACAGCCCTTTTGTCATAGTGGAGGTTATTTATGAAAAAAACTTTTTTAATAATTCTTGTATGTGCTATTCTTATAATCATCATTGGAGGTGTATGTTTCATCAATAGTACATCATATATAAAAATTGAACAAAATATAGAGAAAATCACAATTCGTAATGGCAACACAGGGGAAAGCATAGATGTCACAAGTAGTAAAGAAATAAATAACTTAATTTCTCAAATCAATTCTTTGGAACTAAAAAAAGAGCATAAAATTAGTTCTGGAACTGGATGGGAAATAATGTTAAACATTTATTTTGCAAAAAACGAAAAAATATCTTCATTCGTAATTAGAAACAATGGCATAGAATATAATAATTATTTCTATGGAACAAACGATGAATCTCAAAAATTATTAAACCTGTTAGAGACAATGTTTCTTTAAGCAGGGTATATTTTATAATTTTAAATCAATGATATTGTCAATATTGGTTTACACTTTTTTCTCAAGGATGTTCGACCTATGCTGCCTCCTGTAATGAATCGTAGTATTGTTGACGCTTAATCATCGGAGGTAAGCCACCATTAGCAGAGCAGATTCTTCGGTTATTCCAATAGCTGATGAAATATCTCCAGATGAGTGTTTTTAACTGTTCTACTGTCATTGAAGTGGTATCATAACGTCCATAAAGTAATTCTTCTTTGAATCTTGCCCACATGCTTTCGCATCTGGCATTGTCGTGGCATCTGCCGCCAGCACTGTTCATGCTTTGGAGAATGCCATATTTGCTGATTGCTTTACGATATAACTCACTTGTGTACTGTGTTCCTCTGATACAGCATCAGGATATACTTCCAAAGTTGATGCTGTATCATAAAAGTAAGGGGCGGCAGCACTTTAGGCTGTCGCTCCTTGACTGCCTAACTGCAAAAC
>ERZ773138.1139-NODE-1139-length-26761-cov-3.878230_pt1 | contig 26761 bp, 9 predicted proteins | sample MGYA00511114_ERZ773138 | MGnify/ENA primary metagenome ERZ773138 (study PRJEB29015, sample SAMEA2737805) | human gut metagenome | biome: human gut; feature: human-associated habitat; material: faeces | place: China | collected 2012 ...
ACTGCACGAACGATATCATCTTTTTCAGCCATGCTGATTGTAGTGAATACACTTGAGATGATTGACTTGAGCATACTGTTCTTCTTAATAGCGCCAATTGAAGAAACAAGTGATTTGATTGGTTTAGCGTTCTTAATAAGAGTGTCTGCCACATAGCGGAGAACTGCAACGAGAACCTCGCCCTTGTCAGCAATTACTTCCTTATTAGTGAACTTGCCTTCGGCATTCTTAGCATGCGACTTAGAGGTTACAACCTTGCCGTGAGCAGCGATTGTTGACCACTTGAAATCAGGAAGCTTGATGCCTGTTTTCTTAAGTAAGCTGTTAATAAGCGGAACAACGATGTCCTGAATGTTGCAAGACTTGAGGTCTGCAAGCTTAATGTTAAGCTTAACGCCTCTAACCTTAAGCAAGCTTGTTAAATACTTGCCAAGGTCCTTGCCAAGAACTGCTGAAATAATCTTATCAACGTCTAAACCTGCTGATTTAGCAGTTTTAACAATGTTTGTAATCGGAGCAAGGAGATTATCAAGAAGCTGGCCGATACCGTTGTTATCAATGAAGTATGCAAGGTTAGGAAGAACTGATGTAATTGTTTCAAATGGCTTGTCGAGAACTTGGTCAACAAAGCTCATAAGAGGATTAAGAACATCAAGAAGTACGTTATCCTTAGCCTTCTTGCAATCCTTCTGATACTGTGCAAATGTCTTAATCTTGCTGTTGCTTACCTGAAGAACATCAAGAAGAGGAATGATTGCACCTTCATAGCCGTTAATGCCGTTTACGCCGACATTGAGTGCGTTAAGGTCAAACTTAATTGTTGAAAGCTTAGAATCGGCATTCATTGAATCCTTAGCTGTAAGAGTAAGAACACCTTTCTTAAGCTCATAGGTAAGAGCAATCTTGCTTGCTACCTTGCCGTCGCTTCCCTTAATATCAAGAGATGTTGAAGCCTTTGCAATTGTGATATTGCTAAGGTCAATCTTTCCTTCATTAAGGAATACGTTGAGAACACTGTTGAGAGGACGAAGAATTGCAACAAGTGCATGTACGAAGCCCTGCTCAGCCTTTGCGGAGCCATCCTTGAAGCCCCAGTTGATTGTTTTAACCTTCTTCCAGCTCTTAACCTTCTTGAGGGTTTTAGCTGCTGAAGAATAAGTTTTACCATAACTCTTATCCATAAGTAAGCCTGCAACGCCCTTAGGTGAAACAGTAATGCCTGCCATATTGAGATAAGGTGAAATAGTCTTTTTGTCAAGTGCACCGTAAAGTGCCTTAGCAAGTGAAGTGAGGTTAGCGTTTGTAAATACCAAACCGCTTACAACACCCTTAAGATTTGATGCGTCAACTACGCCAAAGTTAGTGAGAAGAGCCATAACTGCGTCAACCGCACTGTCAAGCTGGGTGATAGCAGATTCAGCATCATAAGAAGAAATACCGTCAGGGTACTTGAACTTTAATGAAGTTCCCTTGTATTTGCTGTAAGCCCAATAAACTTCTGTAGGTGACTGTGTGAAGTCGAGAAGCTTGCCTACAATCTTAAGAAGTCCCATACCGTCAAGCTTACCTGTTTCGATATACTTGATGAGCTTCTTAACGCCTGAGCTTACCTTGTTGTTGCCCATAATCAAACCGATGATTGTGGAAAGGTTATGATTTGTCTTTACAAATTCAACAACATAATCGAGTACGTATACAAGTGTTTGAGCAGGAGTTGTTGTCTTGCCAAGCTTGTTCCAATTAATGTTGTTAAGTTTAATACCTGTCTTTGCAAGAAGGGTATTAATAATAGGAATAATGTTGTTGCCTGAAAGAGCATAGCCCTTAACCTTAAGTCCAAGCTCTTGCTTGTCGTTAACTGTGATTAAATCACCGAACGTCTTAGAAACGATACCTTCAAGTAGCGCTGCAAGTGACGGTGATGCGGCACCAAGCTTATCACTCTTAATCTTAAGAATGTTGGCTGCGCCGTTGAGCTCGTTTGCAATAGCCTTAACTGCGCTTGAAACAACAGAAGCAAGTGTAGGAGTTGTTGTATCGTCTAATACAACGCCGATAGCCGACACAAGATTGAGCAATGTTGTTGCAGGCTTTTCAAGGAACTTGTCAAGAAGTGAAACTATTGGATTAACAATACCTGTGAATACTTCATCACGGTATGGATTACTCTTATCTGCAAACTTAGTAGGAGTATCAACTGTGATGCCTGTCTTTTGAGCTATTGTATTAAGGACAGGGTAGAGAGCATTTTCATAAATGCCTGTATCAATAAGAACTACGCCGAGGATAGAGGTGAGAAGTCTGAGTGAGGTTGAAAGACCTGTCATAAATTCATCTCTGTTGCCTGCTGTGATGCCCCAATTAATGCTTACGTTAAGAGTACCGTTGTCATTAACTGCGTCACTCCAACTGTCAAGCTTAGAAAGCTTCTTGCTTGCGTTCTTAATGCCTGTGTCCTTAATTCTTACAGATAATGAGTCAGGAGAAATAAGTCCGTTGACTGCTTCACTGATAAGATTGTATTTTGCTGTCACGTCGGCAGTACCATTATTATATGTATAAGAGTATGCATACTTGTCTGTAAGTCCTGCAACAAGTGTTTCGACGAGAGCATAGGTTCTTACTACTACTGTTGTAAGACCTTCGTTTGTGTAGATATCCTTAGGATTAACGTTACCATTTGAATTAGGAGTACGTGCATCCTCGCCATTAAGATAATATAAATAGGTATTAAGTAAATCAATTGTTGCGTTTGATGCATTTGCACCAATGTAATTTGAAAGTAATGAAATTACGCCGACAATAATGTTACTTGTTTTGTTGATTGAATAGCCGTTTACGCTTGAATCCGTAAGGAGAGATGACAATGTTTTATCAAGCTTAGCTATTGTGTTATCAACGTTCTTCATATCGCTGCTCTTATGTGCTGAAATATCAACTGAAGAGTTAGGAGTTGCAACTGCCTGTGTAGTGGCAGGTGATGAAGAATTATTGTTATTGTTATTATTGTTGTTATTGTTGTTATTTGACTTGAATGAATTGATAAGTGCTTTAACAACGTCAACAAGCTTGCTTACATTAGTAATAAGGAAGTAAGCGTTATCTCTGTCAAGACCTACAAATCCGCTTGATTGCGGTTCAAATGTGAAGCTGTACTTGCTGTCACGTGTAATCTGGAAGATACTGTTGAGAAGGTCTGTAAGAGCACTTGTTTCGGTGAAACCGCCTACTGAATTGAGAAGACTTGTGATAATAGGAAGGTTCTTTTCAAATTCACTGCCCTTAGAGCTTATTACATTGTTTACAAGACCGAGAATAGCGTCAAGCCAATCCTCTACGAATACACCTACAAAGCAGTCAAAAATCTTTGTTGGATTTGGATTAGCGGCAAAATCCTTGAACTCTGTCATCTTAGAGTTGCTTACTGCGCCGTTTGAATCCTTAACAATCTTGCCCTTGTAGCAATATGTCCATGCATCCTTGCTTACGCCGTATTTGTCAGCTGCAAGGTTTTCCATAATGTCAAAGAGCTGAGGAATTGCAACCATAATGTTGTTAAGACCTGAGTTGATGACTTTTCCTCCGTCATCATGGCCCTTAACTTGGTCTCTGTACTTAGGAGTGCTAACGTATGTGTCAACTGCAGTAGTGAAGAGGCCAGCAATTTCTGTTACCAATTCATAAAGACCTGCGCCAACCTGTCCGTTCGAAGCTGTGATTGCTTTCTTAAGGATACCCTCAAGGTCGCTGAGCTTAGCATACTTGAGAGCCTTATCGGCAATGTAAATACCTGTAATCTTAGGTACGCCTGCTTCATATGTGTATTTAACGTTAAACTTAGTAGTGCTTGAAACGTTAGCAAGTACATCTGCAAGAGAACCGCTTACGCCATTATAAGAATAGGTATAAGAACCGTCGCTGTTCTTTGTGTATGTGATTGCTTTACCGTAGCTATCTACAACCTTGTCATACTTAAGTACGTAGTCAGGAGTTGCGATAATGTCGCCGGCTGAGAAGTTCTTGGTTACAAAGGTATCGTCAGAAGATTCTGAAATGTAGCCTGTTTTCTCATTACCGCCGTTCCAATAAGTACCGCCGAATTCCTCAAACTTGCCATCTCTCTGGAGCCAATGCATAAGCTGAGGAAGCATAGCGTTGAGGTCCCAAGCAAGCTGACTGATACCGATATATGAGCCGGTGTCTGCAGTCATATTTTTGAGTGGCTCAATAAGGTCAATAACAGAATAGAGGAAGCCTTCTTGGTTATTTCTTTGCGAATTGCCGATTTCAGAGAAAAGAATAGGCTCAAGAAGCTCGTTAATTACTACTGTAAGTAAAGGAAGAAGGTTTACGACTGTCTTAATCGGGTCGTTAACAAGATTCTTCCAAACATCGGTAAGAGCGTCCTTAAGATTTACGTTTGTCTTAAGAAGTGACTTAAGCACAGCGTCAACCGTTTTACCGATATCTGTACTTGGGTCAACGATATCGCCGATTGTGTTGTTGAGAATAAGGTTTGTAATCTCGGTACCTGCCGAACCTGTAAGGTCAACATTTTTACCGTTGAGAATTTCCTTTTGAGCGTCGGTAAGAACGATACCTGAAGTTTGAGAAGCTTTTTTCTTTACAATATCATCAAGTACGAGTTGAACGTTAAGAAGGAATTTGAAAGAATACTTATAGCTGTATGTATAAGTAGTGCTATCTGTGCCAAGGTCGTTTGTATCAACGCCGAGGTATTCAGATGCAATCTTAGTAACAATGTAGTCGTAAGAAGCTGCAACCCATTCGTTGATTAATGGCTTGCTGTAATTATTTGAATTAGTTACAGAGTCAGACTTAAGTGCGTTAATGCCGACACCCGGGTCTGAACGTGAAGCATCAACAAGTGAATTAACAGGCAAGTATTTTGTTTTGTCAATATGTGAACGGTTTTTAGCAAAGCCGCCAAATGAACCTAACAAATTATTGTAATTTGTTGAATTCTTTTTTTGGTTAGCTGCAATAAGAGACCAAAACTCTGAAGTGTAACTGCCTTTAAGTGAAGCAGGAACAATGACTGTCTTGTTCTTTTTGTCGGCATATTTATCGTTAAAGGTAACTTCGCCGTCCCTAAAGTAGTTTGTTACAACATTAGTGGTGGCGTTTGCACCGCCGACGCTGGAGAAGAATGCACGCAACTGAGTAAGTTCGTCATCGCTGATGAAGAAACTGTCACCCTCTTGCCAATTTGCATCATATCCTTTTGGAAGCTTAGCATTGATTTCGGAATTAAGCTTGTTGAGGTCAACGCCGTTTCCGTTATTACCGAAACGTACAACCATACCCTTAAGTATATCAGTGTAATACGGAGAAGTGGTTGTGTCGACATTACCGTTCATAAGTGCTTTTTTGCACAAATCGGTCATAATAGTGTTGCCTACTACATATTCGGTATATGACTCAATTTGGTAATCTGTTGTCATGCCCTCTTTTTGTGCAAGAGTCTCGAAAGAAGCATCTTCGGCAACGCCTAATTTAGCGGCAACAGCTTTTCTTGCGATTTCCTTAACAGTGTCATAAACATTGTTTTCAGTGTCGCTTACTGTGAAGCCCTTAAATGTCATAGGAACCTGATAAAGTGATGTGCTGTCAACTGTTTGGTTAAATGTTGCACCGCCGTCGCTTATCAATCTGATAAATTCGCTTGCTGAGATGAAGCTCTGACCGAGACCGAAGTCGTAGTAAATAACGTCAGCCAAATCGTTAAGCTTAACGTTGATACCGTATGTTGCATACTTAATGTTAAGTGTGCCCATATAGTTGTTAACAACGGCTTGCTCATCAGCTGTGAGCTTAAAATCAAAGTTCTTCAACTGGTAAAGTGTGGCAGTATCATAAGTGTCACCGATAGCTTCGCCGTTAAGCTTAACTGTTTCAACAGCACCGCTTTTTACAGCTTCGGTATAACGCTTAGCAATTGCTTCTACCTTATCACTGTCTGTACCTTCCTTTATCTTTTGAGCATAAAGGTCGGCTAAATACCAAAGGCTGTTTGTTGAGAACTTGATAGTTTGACCTGCGGCATTGTAGCCTGAAACGGTACGTTCGCTTTCTTTACCGTATAACCATTCGTCAAGCTGATTTCTCGTGTCTTTAGATAAGTCTTTGTTGTCTTTGTACTTTAAGCAAAGGGCAGTAAGTGAAAAATAATCAATTGCGCCCGTTGAACCGCTTAAGTAGTTATAATCTTCAGGATTACCCATACCTGTCTGAATATAACTTGTTACAAAGTCTGACTGGCTTATCTTTGCAAGTGCGCCGATAAGAGTCGGCTGCAATACGCCGAGTAAATCCTGAAGTGTTGTTTCACTTGCGATTTGCTCTTTTTCTTTGGTGGTAAGTTCCGCTGCGGTCTTACCTAACTTTTTAGCACCCTTTTCATAAACAGGCTTGCTTATTGCCTCAATGCCCATGAGAAGGGAAGGCAGCTGGTCTGCCAATTTGTTAAGTGTGTCGAATGCCGAATCGGCGTCAACACTTGTCGTTTTCCAAAGCGGGTTGTCATTACTCTTGGCGAACGCAGTAAATCCAACCGAGCATGTGGTCACGACCATTACTACAGCTAAGAAAAAGCTGAGTATCTTTTTGCTCGTTCTCATATAAATCTCTCTCTCCTTTACATATGATTTACGAACTTGTCGTATGGTAACGCATTTTTTGGATAATGCGCCGAGCAGTATTTGTTCACAGTTTCTACACAAAAAACTGCTTTTTAGGCGCAGGATATCCACACGCGTATTAACAAATACAATATATTTATAACAAATAAAAACTTATAAGTCAATAATTTTATAACATATTTTGAATTTATTGTGAATTTTCACATATTTTAGCATTGATTTTTGACGATAGAGAGTTGCAAAATAGACAATACAACATAAAAAGTCTAACAAACATAATTCGACAGAAAATTGACTGTAAAACGTAATATAGTCCATATAAAGTCGAGTAAAATTCTGTTCGATTTGTAAAGGCAAACATCTTTACAAATGTAAATTTTGTGTAAAGTATCACAGCTTTACTTGCGGAAAATCAAGCGTTTTTTGGCGCCAAATTATAAACAAATTGTAAACTTTTAATTAATAATTTGTGCAAGGTGTCAAAAATAAGTTTGCTTTTTTGGACATTGTTACAAAAATATCATTTGTCGTTTGTCTTTATTGACTTTTTTGTTGCCTTATGTAATAATTATAATGTGTTTAAAGCACATATTGCGCAGTTTTTGGTGCAACGGTTTGGCTTTGCCGACCTTCAGTCTAATTCAGATTGCCTGATGGTCAGAGATTGTGACAGGCTCCCCTGCAATATGTTAACACTTTATTATTTAATTATTTTAAATTTAATGGAGGTAAAAAATGAAAACGAAGGCAAAAAAGTTTTCACATAAGCTTCTGGCATTATTTATGGCAGTGCTTATGGCAGCTTCCTGCTTTACCGGTGCTTTAACTGCTTATGCTGATACTATGAGCAGTGAAAAGACATATGCCGACGAATCAATCGAATATAACGATTTGGCGTGGGCTATTCTTTCCGATGAACAGGTAGCTACAGCTTTACTTGACTATGCTGATTTGATGCTTTCCGAATACGGTCCGCAGATTGATAAGCTTCTTGAAAACCTTCCATCAAGTATTACCCAGTATATCACATGGGACAGCAACAGCCGTACACTTAAGCTTAATGCTTTTGGTCTTATTAAAAAAGACATTCCGGTACGTACTCACAGTGTTGATGAAATTTTCTATACACTTAGGGGTGTCGCTGATCTTCTTAATCAATACGGTAACTTACTCGGTGATGCCGGCAACCTTAACTTTAAGGCTGTTGCTACTAAGGATTGGAGTATTTCAAGAGAAACTGCATCTTCAACTGATATTTTAAGAAGCGTAATCGGTATTTTCCAAAACCTTTCTTGCGACTATAACGGCACTGATATTTTAGGCAAGGTGCTTAGAGGTGAATTTACTCTCGGTACTCTCGGTAACGTTGCAAACCTTGACGTATATAAAATTATAGGTAACCTTTTGGGCTTTACAGATACAAAGTATAAAACAAACTTAGTATACAATGTTGCTCAAAACCTTATTTTCCAATATACTAATTGGTATACAGAAGATGAAATTAACAATTTCAAGAACGGTACTGCAACATGGGTTTATGATGACCAGCTTATTAATAAACTCACAACAGAGCTTCTTGATAAGATTAGTGTACTTGTTACATATAATCAAGAATACACAGATGCTGATTCGCAAACAGCAATTCAGGATACATCGGCTACACGTTATTTGAAGATTAAAGCTGAAATGAAGGCAAGCGGTTCTGACTACGCTACTGCAGCTGCAAAGCTTGGTTATGACCCTAACCTTGTATATTCAGACGAATTTAAAGATGATGAGGGTAATCCTCTTAACGTTCTTCTCTTTGCTTACGGTGCTCCTGACAAAAACGGTTATGCAACAGAATCAACCACAAAGGTAACACTTAAGGCAACCGATAATCTTTTTGATTTCGGTTATAAAGCTCTTGACCTTGCTTGGGATACAGTTCTCAAGGGTACAGTCAAACTCCTTCACGTAAATGATGGATTTGATAAGGGTCACGGCGCTAACTTTGATAACAACTATTATTATTTCTTCGACCAAAAGGGCGAGTGGAATGATAATGATGTTGCTGCAAACTATGCACAGCCTAAGCTCGATCAATGGGCAAATGCAGTATATAAGGATTATAAGTTTGATTCTGCAAAGGATTTCCTTGCTTATGTTAAGAAGACGGTAACTTATGATCGTACAGCTGCCGAGGACTCAACAGGTTCTTGGAAAGATATCGACGCAACGAGACTTTTCGCTAAGTTAAGATACAGTCCACTTGCTGATTACGGCTTTAAAGTAACAACAGGTCCTATCAATCTTTACTTTGCAGAAACAGGTACTCCAAACCTCGATAAGTTCTTTAGCGAAAGCTATTCAAAGTACAGCTCAATGGTAGCAGGCTTTAATGACGCACTTGTTGCAGCAGTTAAGGACTTGTTCCCGCAGAGCGGCAACGTTATCGGTACACGTCCTGAAATGACAACAACCGGTGATTTTGCAACTATTGACGCAGCAGCAATTAAGTCAATCGTTTCAACACTTGTTGGCAACGCTTGCAAGATGGTTCAGTACACAGCAGACGCTACAGACGCTAACATTCTTAAAGCATTCTATGCAAAGAACGGCGCAAGCGCTGCTCTTACAGAGAAGAATCTTGAAGAAGCAATGGTTCCTATGCTCGTTGCTTGTATCGGTCAGGTAAATCTTGGCTCAGGCAAGCTTGAGAAAATTATCCATCCTTCTGATTGGGACGGATGTAAGGACGCAGAAGCAGTAGCTTATGTATGCCTTAAGGAGTATTTATCATACTCAATGCCTAACAAGGATTATTCAAAGCTTGTTAATATTGGCAGCGACGGAACAATCAATGCAACACTTGAAGGCACAATTCTTCCAATGGCTCGTGACGCAGTTGCTTATGTAATTGAGGCTTACGTTCCTCTTGAGGACGAAAACGGCAATACTTGGAAGACAGAGTCAGCAGCTGTTGATTCTAAAACAACACTCTTTGACCTTCTTAATTCTGTAGTTTGCTACTACGGCGGCGACCATGCAATGGAGAAGGCTGTAAATAAGGGCGAAAGAGCTATGGGCGTAGGTGCTCTCCTCGGTATTTGTGATGAAAACGGCAACAGCCTTATCACAACAAAGAATACTCTTTGGGAAAACATTAATGCAATAGCTAATAAGCTTATGCCTGTTCTCGGTACACTTCAGGGTACAGGTTATGCTAAATTCAATTCAGAGGAACTTATTTGGAACAACATTGTTCTTTCATTCCTTGATATTGGTAAAGAAAATTCAAAGACAGGTCTTTGCGGCGTATCTAACTTCCTTAACCAGTTATTTACAATCGTTTCTGCAGAGCCTATCCAAAAGACTTCAATCGTCGTAACAATTTATGATTTACTTAAGGATCTCATTAACGGATTGTTTGGCGCACGTTACAGCGGACAGAGCTTTAAGACAATCGTTCCTGATGCTACAAGTGCTCATCCGTTTGATGATTTCTTCCAGGTTAAGGTACTCGCAGGTACAAGCAAGAGCTTGGGTGCATTCCAAAAGCTTATCTGTAACTTTGTAGAGTTCGGCGGATACGGTACAAACGGTCCTAAGACCTACTCTGATTCTATTATCAGAGGTATCTGTTTCGCAGTACAGGCAGTTAACAGCTTCCTTCCTAATGCATTGACTACACTTGGTCAGCATCAGCTCAAGATGGCTACTGCTTCATTCGGTTCTAACACCGTAACAGGCTGTATTTCAAATCAATATTATGATGATGCACTTACTGTTACAAACAATTCGGTAGGTATCAATGCATCGTACATCAAGGACGGCAAGCCTACTCAGCTTTCACGTTACTATGTAAAGATTACAAGCGTGCTTCAATATGATGTTTATAACGAGGAAGCTCCTGAGGAATTATCTTTCCCTGAAACTCCTATTGAGCCGGGTAAGAATGCTAAAATTGATATTTCAGTTCCATTCGATGTTTCAGGTTCTGATACAACAAATACATGCCGTGTTGTTGTAAATTATGATATCGTTGATGATCAGGGCAATGTTCTTTATGGAGGCAATACTGTAACAGCTTATAAGCTTCTTACAAGTGAAGTAAGCTTCAGAAATGCTCTTTATGATGCTGATTATAACTTCAACACTACATTCCAGCAGGCAGACGGCACTGACAGAGAAGAAAACGGTGTAACCGTTCATTCTCTTACAGGTATCGGCGGTAATATCTCTGCAAACTATCCTGATAAGATGGTTATCGCTTCTAACAAGCTTAACGAAATCGCTCAGTATTCATTCTTTATGAAGGGCGGCAGTAAGGAAAAGAGCATTGACGGTGTATTCTTCTTTGACAGAAAATCCGGCTATGAATCAAATAACCTTACTACTGCAGCTAAGTCATTCGATGATTCTAATTTAACAACAGTAAATATCGGCGAAAAAAACGCTATTGCTCGTTGGGATAAGTCAACAGGTGATCTTCTTAAGATTGGTATGTATGACTATCGTGTAGAAACATCTGCAGGCTCAGGCGAATTCGGCGAATGGCAGCGTAACCATACAAACGCTTCTACAGGTAGCGGCCTTGGTGCTGTTGACTACTACAGAGGTTATACTTCTGAGGAAATCGGTAACATTTCAAAGCAAAATGAGGGCAAGGAGATTGAAACAAGAACTCACGTTGCATTCACTCTTCAGGAAGCACTTGATGCTAAGATTATTGCCGGTTACCATATCAATGAAAGCGGTATTTATGATACAATGTATCTTAAGACCGGTGGTAAATATAACTATGATAACATCTTTAATATGGTTACACTCGGTACCGGTATTGATGCTATCTATATAAATACCTCAAAGCAAACATTTGGTTCAAATGCTGTTAATAACTACAGACCGTTTGGTTTCGACGGTGAGGCTACTGTTAAGACCGGCACTTATGATGTTAATGTTAACTTCTATAATTCAGGTTCTTATAAGACAGGCAGCTTCCAGCTTGTTATCGGTGAAAGCGGTTCAGCCGGCTCACTTGATAAGAACTATAAAGAACTTGCCAATATCATGGCTAACTATAAAACATCCGACTTCAAAGAGGATGCATCTATCGGTTCAGTTTATGATTTGGCTAAGGATGCTCTTATGAATGTACTTAGCGTTCAGTCAGCTCCTTACACTGCTGAATCGGCTCTTACTCAGTCAGATAAAACAGAGTATGCAGTTACAACTTCAGTTACAACTTCCGCAACAGGCGATCGTGCATACGTTCCTTACTCAACCTCTAACGAAACAGTAACATTTACTGTAAAGGGTACTCAGGTAAGCTACACAATCCCTGAATCGGTTAAAGCAACTGCTTATGTCGGTGGCACAGTAGACGCTACAACAGGTGCAACCAGTGGCGGCGTAAAGGGAATTTACTATTCCGATGAGAAATGTACAATGCCTATTTACTCACCAAAGCCGCTTACATCATCAGATGTTAAGAATGGCAAGGATGCTGCATTGGCTAATGTAACACTCGGTCAGGACGGTAACTATTACCTTACTAACTCAGTTAAGTATGCTACAAAATGGGATCTCGATACATATCCTGGCGGCCCATGGCAGAGACCGACAACTACTCAGGATACAAACAAAGATAACGAGCCTCTTTATAATCAGGTTCAATATGTATACAGAAATGCTGAAGGCAAAAAGTGCAACTCAGGCGATAATTGGGCATGTAAGTTCCCATCAGCTGAGTATCAGCTCATTCCTAACTCAGGCGAGATGGACTCAGTAGATAATCGTGGTATTGCTACTCAGGCTAATGACAGACTTGAATATGTTCTTAACGTAGTTAAGTCTCACCTTATCAGCTCATCATCAACACTCTACAATGAGATTTCTGAGCTTAGAAACGGTCTTGAAGAAATTAACTTTGATATTCTTACATATAATAAGATGGTAGAATATGCAAAGAAGGCTGAACAGCAGTATACAGTTGACGTTGATTACGTTGACGCAACAACAGGCAAGACTGTTGAAAGAAACGGTATGTCTTATGTTGACGCTGCTAAGCTTATGAATGACCTCAAGAATGCAGGTACTAAGTTTACTTATACCACAGCTTCTGAAGTATCTTCTGTTCAGGCAAAAGAATACGTTAAACTCTTTAACATATTCGCTTCTGCAGTTATTGAACGTGGTTACCAGGGCAAGCAGCTTGAAAATGAAATCAAGTGTGCATCGGGTAATGCTTACTCAATGCTCAAGGCAACACCTGCTACATACAATGAAGACGGTACAGTTGCTACTGAAGCAACCGTATCTAAGAATGGCGTAGCAGCTAACCCACGCTTTGGTTCATTTGATGCATCAGGTAAGCTTGTTAACGAAGGCGCAACAAAGTACTCATCAGCATCTTGGAACAGATACGTGAGAGCTCTTGCTGTCGCAGTTGACCTTGCTAACTATGGTAACGGTTCTTATAAGTATAAGAATTCCGGCACATTCAATATCAATGACCGTAAGAACTATGACGCTCAGCTTGCTAAGATTTACAATGTTGATACTGAACTTCAGGCAGCTGAAATCGGTCTTACCGAGTTTGAGAGCTGTGAGCTTACTGTAACTCCTGTTGCAGGTGCTAAAGTAACAATCGACGGCGTTGCTTACTCAGGTCCTGTAGCTGTAGAAAAGGGTCAGGTTGTTTCAATCAATGTAACAGCAGAGGAAGGTTATACTCTTAAACCTGAACTTACTGTTAACGGCGACAAACTTACATTTGACGATACAGCAACAGCATTCCCGTATGAGCTTACTGTTACAGGCAATACTACAATCGTTCCTTCGGTTGAGTCATTGGCTCCGTCAACTCATAATGTTACTGCTTCACTTGTTGTAGCAACATCTTCAAAGGGTGCTACTAACAATAAGGGCGTAAACGGAACATATAAAGTAACTGTTTATGACAGTGCAAACGCTCCTGTTCTTGAAAAGTCATTTGACCTTACAACTACTGCAAACAAGATTAGTCTTGACCTTGCACCTGGCACATATACAGCAACAATTACTTCTGAATTTGCTCTTGCACGTACAGTAAGCATTGTTGTTGGTGACGCTGATATTGCAGGTCCTGCAATTGCAATGATTGTATGCGATTATAATAAAGACAGTAATATTACCGGTGCAGATGCTACTGCTGTATATTCAGCTGCTTCTAAGGCTGCCGATCTTCGTTATGACCTTAATGGTGACGGTTCGGTAACCGGTGCGGATGCTACAGCCGTCTTTGCTATTGCATCATCACCTATTGCACTTCCTGATGTTACTATTAAGTAATATTAGTTTCTATACTTCTTAGGGGCGAAAGTCCCTAAGAAGTTTTACTTGAAAATTACGATAACTTGTGTTATCATTTAACTAAGCAGAGCTATGGCTTTGCTTTGTCTTGATATATTCGGCTTTTGCCGTTTATATACTATGCCCGCTTTGGGCGGGGAGGCTATGGGCAGTTTCGTTTAGTAAATGTTTAATGTTTCACGGTGTTTGGCTTTTGCCAAAGTTGCTTGGTTTCATATTTTTATGTTTTCTGACCGATTTTGTCTTTGCCCTTCACGGCGATTCTGCTTCTCCCCAAATTAAGCAATTTTTTTAACAAGGAGGTAACACCAATGAATACAATTGCAAAAAAACGAGTAGGTGTTATTTTCGGTACACTTGCGTTTTTGGTTTTTGTTGCGCTTGTTGTGTGCCTTCCTCGTACTTCGTATGCTGCTGCGCTCGGAACGGAGAGCCCGAACGTTTATTGCACATACACAGATTCTAACGGCAAACAATACGACGGTGATAAGTTACCTGCCGGTACATATGACGTCAGCTTTTATTTAGAGGGCGTTACCGAGTTATCGGTTGTGCAGGTTACATCAACCTATTCTTCGGATGTATCGGTGAAAAGTGAGCCTAAGGCTCTTCTTTCTGATGAGGTTGCCGGCGTATCTTCGATGGGAACTGTAACGAATGATTCTAATTTGGTATTCGGCTTTGTTTCAGATGCTGACACTTGTTCATCTGTAACAAAGGACGGCACGTTGCTTGCAACCTTCTCGGTTGCTTTTGCAAAGGATTGTGACGCCGCTGATGTTATTTCGGTTTCAACAGACCCAAATAAGACTTTCGTTTTGGCTAATTATAATGACGGATTTGACGATGAGTATGCTCTTGTTACCAAATCTGCCGATTATCCCGGTTCTCTATATTTAATGACCTGTGACGTTTCACCGTCAACCGGTCATAGCGTAAACGGCTCGCTTGTTATTATGACAGATGCGAAAGGCAATACTGCCAACAGTCCTGTTTACGGTGAATATACGGTTAACGTATATTCGGATTCAGCTCGTACCGAGCTTGTCGGTACAACCACATCATCACTTAAAGATGGTGTAAACGCTTTTTCTATTGATTCGTTAAAGGACGGAACATACTATCTTTCAATCTCGTCTGATTATGCAATAGCTCGTAATGACGCTACCGTTATCGTAAACGGTGCCGATATTACTAATGCGGTTATTCCTATGATGGCATGTGATTTTAACAAGGATGGTATAATTACAGGTGCCGATGCAACAAGTGTATATCTTTTTGCTTCAAAGCAAACGGATTTAAACTATGACCTTAACGGTGACAGCGTTGTAACAGGTGCCGATGCAACAGCAGTTTATGCTTGTGCATCCGGTTCCGGTTATTATAACGGATTAGAGATAAAGTAATTTTTTTCAAAATAAATAAAGGGGATTTCTAAGTGAAAAAGACATTTAGAAAAGCAATAGCTGTTCTTCTTGCAGTTCTTATGGTTGCATTCTCCGTTCCGTTTTCTGCTTTAGCTGCTACTAATGGTGTAGCTGATATGTTCGGTTCAACAGATTATACTGTTACTCAGAACAGAAAATGGTGGGTTGATGATGGCGTAGATACAAGCCTTGAAAAGCTTCAGTCAACTCCCGAATATCGTGGCTATGCTAATGATGACACTAGTGCTGGTACGGTAGATTTCGGTGCTGAATTCGTAGATTATGCGAGCAGTGGACTCGAAGACCATCGTAATGACTATAAGCCTGTAGTTGCTGCAACAGTTTCCAACTTGGGTTCAAAACAAGAAGCTGAAGCTGCCGTAGCGAACGGTACATACGCTGATTACAATAAGAAGTACAATAACCAATATTATGGCGTGAATGCTTCAAAAACTTATGAAGCTGTTAAAGCAGCAGGTAATATTGTAAACCCTGCTCATGTTAAAGCAGGTCAGCGTATTGCTATTACAGTTGAAGTCGGCGGTTTTGACACTCTTCAAAACGGTCAGTTCAAGGGTAAATTCAACACTGAATATCTTCAGGCGTCCACTCCGGGAACTGTTACTAAGGTACGTGATAATTGGAAAATTAATACAACTGCCAGGGGCGCAATTAAAAACGGTGTTTCATACTATGGAGATGGAATACAGTTTAATAGTTCAACGTATAATAATGAAGAAGGCATTTTCTATGGTGCTATTACAGGCGCAGCTGCCACAAACGGTAACCAAACGACTTCCAACTACTTTGGAGTTGGTACTGATGGCACACCAAAATTCGGTAAGTATGGTATGGTTTGCTATACTTATGCATTCGAAGTAATTAAGGACTGTGACCTTTCTGAAGTTTTCAAATTTGATACCGATATTGCAGGTACAGAGTTTGAGCCTTACTACAGAACTTCACTCGACGGTACAGGTGAACCTTCATGTAATGCTGCAAATCCTGAATTGTTCCTTATTACACACGACGATACAAAAAGCACTTTTGCTAACTGGGCATTAATTTGGACAGATTATGCAAAGGATTCAACACCTGAAACTAAGACTTATACTATTACATTTAATGACATCAACGGCAAGACTGTTGATACGCAGACAGTTAAAGAAGGCGATACTCCAACAGTTCCTTCAACAAATACTGCTGCAGCTGTAAATTATAAGAGCGATAATAAGCACGAAGTAACAACTTACTCATGGCCGGCAGTATCTGCTGCTACTGCAGATACTACTTATACTGAGGTTGCTACTAAAGCTGAGGAAAATTGTAACATTACTTATGCAGAGACAAGCAAGCATACACTTGTTTCAGGTACTGTTCTTACAGGAACATGTACTGTATGTAATCATGTAGATACTCAGACTAAGGACGATAAGCTTGACGGTACAGCTTACTATGCTGCACTTGATGCTGCAAAGGCTGTTGACGGTACTAAGTACACAGCTGAATCTTATGCTAAGGTAACAGCTGCTCTTGAGACTTATGCTCAGGCTAAGGTTGAAGCTTATACAGATCAGGCACAGGTAACTGCTGCTGCAACTGCTCTTGAAGATGCAGTTAAGGGTCTTGTTCTTGTTAAGGTTTATACAATCACATTTACAAACGCTGCAGGTACTGTAGTTGATACTCAGAAGCTTGCTGCAGGCGCTACTCCTGTAGCTCCAAAGACAAATACTGCTGATACAACTGCTACACCGGCAGGTAGTAAACAGCACAGCCATACAACTTATAGCTGGCCGGCAGTTTCTGCTGTGACAGCAAATGCTAACTATGACGAAGTTGCTAAGGTTGTAACAGAAGATTGCACAAAGGGTAAACCTGTTGTAACAGAGCCTACACTTGATAAGCCGGGTTCAGAAGTTACAAGCTGTACAATTTGCGGTCAGGTTCTTGAAACTAAGGTTCTTCCTCAGCTTAAGGGTTATGATATCACAGTTGCTAAGACTGCTTACGGTACAACAACTCTTAACAGCGAGGACGCAACAAACGGTAAGACTACTAAGGTTCCTGCTAACTCAACTGTAACTCTTACAGCTCAGGCTAATGAGGGTGCAGAGTTCGTAGGTTGGAAGGTTGCTAACAAGCTCGTTTCAACTAACGAAACATATTCATTCACAGCAGTTGCTGATACAGAGGTAACTCCTGTATTTACAGAAACAGCTGAATCAACATTCGTAGTTGTATTCATTGATATGTACGGTAACGTTGTATCAACTCAGGAAGTAGCAAGCGGTGCTGACATTAAGGTTCCTGCAACTGCTCCTATCTATCCTGGTTATACATTCAAGGGCTGGGCTCTTACAAACGATGAGATTACCGCTCTTACAGAAGGTAAGACCATCAGAGCTATCTATGAGAAGGATGCTACTCAGACTTACACAGTTAAGGCTGCAGGCGCAACAATCACAGTTAACGGCACTGACTACACTGACAAGGCTGAAAATGTTGCATATGACGCTAAGGTAACAGTTACTAAGGCAGGCGCAACATCATGGACAGTAAACGGCGCAACAGTTGGTTACGGTGAATCATACTCATTCTTCTGTGCTTCGGATATCGAACTCACAGCAGTTACAAAGGCTGATGACACTTCTAAGACTCAGGTTGCTATCGTTTCAACAACTCGTCCTTCAGCTACAGATTGCGACGTTCTCTTTGTTGCAACACGTACTGTTGCTGATAATGAGACAGTAGTTAGCCAGGGCTTCGTATATGGTAAGAATGTAACAGCTTCTGACCTTACACTTGAAAACGTTGGCAAGACTGCATCAGGTACAAATCCTGGTAAGGTTAGAGTTATTTATAACAGCACCAATGCTTCACAGATTGGTTTGAACTACGGTCTTACTGCAAAGGCAGGCGTTGCCGGCGCAAGAGCATTCGTTGTTACTAAGGATGCAGATGGTAATGTTCATACTTACTATTCAGAAGCATCACTTTACGACTATAATGCTTAATTAACACAATTTAGCAAAGCTTTCACCTCTGCCTTAAGGGGTGGAGGCGAGCTTTGATAAATTAAGGAGGACACACCTAATGAAAGAGCTTTATACAAAGCCGGTGTCAGAGGTTAATGAATTTTCTCAGACAGCTGATGTTATTACTACATCCGGAGAGGGTACTGACTGGGGCTTCGGTGGAAATGACTAATCTGACACTTTGATTAAAGCATTTGGAGACGGCAGAAATGCCGTCTCTTTTTGCGTTTTTAAAACCTTGAATAAAAAAATAAACTAAATATTAATCATTCCCGAATATGACATTTTACCTTTATTTGTATATTGACAAATAATTAACAAACATATAAAATGAAATTGTAATTTATGACATAAGATGCATATTTTAGAGGGAGAATACTATGTCAAATAAGGAGTATGAATACAAATTCGATACTGTCAAGCCGCCTGAGGATAGGGTGTACGATGACAGAGTGATGCATTATTATGAAAATCATTCAAATGAGCCTGCACGTCCGTTAATTTTGGCACTCGGCAAGCATATTACAGACAGAGTTTTGTATAAATTGCCGTGGCTTCCAAAGGTAGGCAAAGAGCTTACCGTTAACGACCCTGAGTATTGGGGTCTTGCTTCAATTGTAACAGACGAGATGGCAGAGGTTGCCCTTAAGATGAAGGTACACAAGGGTATGAAGCTTAAGGAAATTATAAAAGCTACGGGTAAAAGTGCCGCTTACCTTGAGCCGCTTCTTAAAGAAATGGCAAATGTAGGTCTTGTTGAATTTAATTGGGAAAATCCGGAGCATGAAAAGCAATATGTGCTTCCTATGTTCGTTCCCGGAAGCGCAGAATTCTTTAATATGAAATGGGATAATATTTGTGAGCATCCGCAGGTTGCAAATTTCTTTGAGCGTATGACTCAACTTCCGCTTGAAGCAATTACGCCGATGGTGCCTCCGGGAGGCGCCGGAATAGGTATGCACGTTATCCCTGTTGAAAAGGCAATTTCAATGGAAAATCAGTCTGCTGATGTGGAGCATATTTCTCATTGGCTTGATAAATATGACGGCAAATATGCGGCAGGTCCGTGTTCGTGCCGTTATAGCCGTGCAATGTGCGGCGAAGGCTGTGCCGATGACCCTGAGGATTGGTGTATCGGTGTAGGCGATATGGCGGATTACCTTGTTGAAACAAATAAGGGCCACTATATCACACGTGAAAAGGTTATGGAAATTCTTCAGCGTGCCGAGGATAACGGTTTTGTTCACCAAATTACTAATATCGACGGTGAAAATAAAATTTTTGCTATCTGTAATTGCCAGGTAAAGGTATGCAATGCGCTTCGTACCTCTCAACTTTTCAATACGCCTAATATGTCACGCTCGGCGTATGTGGCTAAGGTTGAGGCTAAGGATTGTGTAGCCTGCGGCAAGTGTGTTGAATTTTGCCCTGCCGGTGCCGTTAAACTCGGTCAAAAGCTTTGCAAAAAAGACGGCTCTGCTGTTACATATCCTAAGCAAGAACTTCCTGACGCAGTTAAATGGGGCAAGGAAAAATGGTCGCCTGATTACAGAGATAAAAACAGAATTAATTGCTACGATACAGGTACGGCGCCTTGCAAGACTGCCTGCCCCGCTCATATCGCAGTTCAAGGCTATCTTAAAATGGCGGCTCAGGGTAGATATACCGATGCTTTGGCTCTTATCAAAAAGGATAACCCTTTCCCTGCAGTTTGCGGCAGAGTTTGTAATAAGAGATGCGAGGAGGCATGCACAAGAGCAACTCTTGATGAAGCGGTTGCTATTGATGACGTTAAGCGCTTTATCGCTCAAAAGGATCTTGACAGTAAAACAAGATATATTCCTAAAAAAGTAATACCTTCAAATAGGGGCGAGTTTAAAAATAAAATTGCCATTATCGGCGGCGGACCGGCAGGCCTTTCGTGCGCATATTATCTTGCGCTTACGGGATACAGACCTATAGTGTTTGAAAAGAATGAAAAACCCGGCGGTATGCTTACTTACGGTATCCCGTCATATAAGCTTGAAAAGGATGTTGTTGAGGCGGAGATTGACATTATTCGTGCGCTTGGTGTTGAGATTAAATGCGGCGTGGAGGTCGGTAAGGATATCACTCTTGATGAACTTCGCAAGGACGGATATGAGGCATTTTATATTGCTATCGGCTGTCAAGGCTCAAGAAAATCGGGCGTTGACGGCGAAGACGCAGATGGTGTTATGAGCGCTGTTGATATTCTCCACGAGATTGCCGAAAATCACGGCCTTGACCTTAAAGGCAATAAAACCGTTGTTATCGGCGGTGGTAATGTTGCCGTTGATGTTGCACGTTCGACTAAGCGTTGCGGCGCTGATGTTTTGGGTATGTTCTGCCTTGAAAGCAGAGAGGAAATGCCTGCGAGCGAAGAGGAAATTTTTGAAACTGAGGACGAGGGTATTCAAATAAACAACGGCTGGGGCGTTAAGAAAATTCTTGAAGAAAACGGCAAGGTGACGGGCGTTGTGCTTAAAAAATGCACAAGTGTTAAGGATGCAGACGGCAAATTTAACCCTCAGTATGACGAAAATGATACTCAAATAATTGAATGTGACCGTATTTATCTTTCAATCGGTCAGTCAATTGAATGGGGTAATCTTATTGACGGTGAGGCGGTAGAACTTGGCAGAGGTAACGCTCCTCAGGCGGACAGTCTTACTTATCAAACAGAGCAAAAGGATATTTTCGTCGGCGGTGACGTTTACACAGGCCCTCGCTTTGCTATTGACGCTATTGCTGCCGGCAGAGAGGGTGCAGAGTCAATCCATAGGTTTGTTCATTTCAACGCAAGCCTTACGGTCGGCAGAAACAGACGTGATTTCATAATGCTTGATAAGAACGATATCCTTGTTGACAGTTACGATAATTCCTCACGTCAAATCCCGAATATTAATAAGAAAATTGACGCTAAATCTTCGTTTAAGAATGCTCATCTTCCCCTTACAGAGGAGCAGGTTAAAAAAGAAACTGCACGATGTCTTGGCTGCGGTGCATCCGTTGTTGACGAAAATAAGTGCATAGGCTGCGGAATTTGTACTACCAAGTGCGAATTTGATGCAATTCATCTTTTTAGAGATAATCCCGAATGTAGCACAATGGTTAATTCAGATGATAAGATGAAAGCAATTTTGCCTTATATGATTAAGCGTAATTTCAAGATTAAAAAAGCTCAAAAGGCTAAAAAGGATTAATTATGCACGAACTTGGTATAGTTTTTCATATCATTAACGAAATTGAAGATGTAGGCAAGGAAAATGAGCTTAAAACGGTATCGTCTGTTACGGTTGAAATAGGCGAGGTTTCGGGTGTGCTCCACGATTATCTTGAGGATTGTTGGAAATGGGCTTGCTCAAAGAGTGAGCTTATGAATGGGGCAAAACTTAAGGTAGAAGTTATCCCGGCAGTAACGTATTGCGAAAGCTGCAAGGGCGAATACAAAACCGTAGAGTATGGTAAAATTTGCCCTTACTGTCAAAGCGAAAAAACCTATCTTCTTTCGGGTAATGAAATTATGATAAAGGAAATTGAGGCACGGTAGCATATTAATGCGCTCTGTCTTGACGATATGATTTTTATTTAACTTTTTTAGAGGAGGGGGAATGACAATGTTATTCCAAATTTACGGCGATATGGCCGGCTGGCAACTTCTCGGCTGGGTAATGGTCTTTGTCGGTCTCGTCGTTATGAATGAAATTGCAAGGCGAACAAAAGCAGGCGGAATTTTTTGCTTCTTTGTTTTACCGGCAGCACTGACGGTATATTTCATTGCAATTTATATCGGTGCGGCTAAGGGAGCTGATTGGGCACTTCAAAATGATACCTATGTTCACATGAACAGCTGGTTCCATTATGCAAAGCTTTATGCGGCAACAGCAGGTTGTATCGGCTTTATGATGCTTAAGTATAAATGGGGCATCGGCAAAAAAGATTGGTTTAAGGTGTTCCCGTTTGCAATCGTCGCTATCAACATTCTTATCGCAGTCGGTTCTGACTTTGAGTCGGCAATTAAGGGCGGAATTTCAGGCGGCTGGTGGCTTTCGTCTGAAAATGTATGGCTCTATGGCGGCTGGTGGAACTGGGTGAACGGTATCGCCGGTATTATAAATATTTTCTGTATGACAGGTTGGTGGGGTATCTATTCCTCAAAGAATAAGCAGGATATGCTGTGGCCTGATATGACATGGTGCTACATTTTGGCTTATGACCTTTGGAACTTTGAATATACTTATAATAATCTCCCTACTCACTCTTGGTATTGCGGCCTTGCACTTCTTCTTGCTCCTACATTTGCAAATGCGTTTTGGAATAAGGGCGGTTGGATTCAAAACAGAGCTAACACGCTTGCACTTTGGTGTATGTTTGCTCAGGTATTTCCGCTTTTCCAAGACAAGAGCCGCTTCTCGGTTCTTACATCCGTTTATGCAGACGGATATATGGACCCTACAGTTCCGCCAACAAACGCAGACCCTACAATGCAAGGCGTAATTGCCATTATTGCTCTTGTGGCTAATGTTTGTGTATTCGCTTCTATTATTAAGCGTGCAGAGGAACAAAAGAAAAATCCTTATAAAAACGAAATATTTACTGACCAAAAAGATTATAAGCTTGCACTTGAAAGAGCAGCCGAAAAGGCTCGCAAAGCAGCTTAATCTTTATAAAAATTCAAAAAATAACGCCGTCGATTACTCGACGGCGTTTTAAATTATTGATGAAGTGTTTATTATGAATTTTAAAAAATTCATTCAAACACGAAATTTCTTTTGACGGGTCACAGGTTCGAGCCAAAATATCCGATTGACACAAGAAAACAATATGACGGGCTCTCATAAGAAACAAAGATACTATGAAACAGTCCACCGGACTGTTTCTCAGACTGTCGATAAAGTGGCTAAACCGTGCCGTGTTTAAATATCATAAATTGAAATCGTAGGGCAAGGGCTTGCTCTTGCCGTATTGATATGAAAAATAACATTTATAGAAAATCACCTTGAACGTAGTGTTCAAGGTGATTTTGGCACTTTTCGCCTTTTGCGAGTGGGCAGTACCAACGTACAGCTCCACTCACAAAAAACGAAATTTATCTCACTTTCTCGAAGTCTCCCAAATTTGTTGCTCGCTTCGTTCGCAAAATTTGGAGTATCTTGTCACAGCTTCGAGCCACATACATTTACATAAAAATAAAAAAGACATCCGTATGGATGTCTTTTTTATTTGGTGGGAACAACAGGGCTCGAACCTGTGACCCTCTGCTTGTAAGGCAGATGCTCTCCCAGCTGAGCTATGCTCCCGTCAGCGATATTGATTATATAACAAGTTGCGGTGAATGTCAAGAGTTTATTTTAGAAAAAAGCTCTTTTATTCTGTCAATCTCATTATTTAAGTACAAATAGCCGAATAATGCTTCAACTCCCGTTGCGCAGTGATACTCCCCGTCTGTTGCGCTTTTAGGGGAATGACCTACCTTTGCGTTGCGGCCTCGCTTAAAAACGGCAAGTTCTTCATCGCTCAAAATATCTTTAATTTTCTCAAAAGCTGCCGTTTGTGCTTTCGCCGATACAAATTTAACGCTTTCCCTATGCAAATCATTTACAGGGCGGTTTGCATCGAGAACAAGTGTTTCACGAACAAGAATTTCATAAATGCAGTCGCCGATAAACGCTAAATTAAGCGGGCTTAACTGCTTAGGATTTACTTCTTTATCAACAAATCTCATATTAAATTAAGGCACGTATTCAAACTCTATATCATAGAGCGATACAACGTCACCCTCCTCAATTCCTTTTTCTCTCAGCGCATCAAAAATTCCGCTTTTCTCTAATACCCTTTGCATATATTGAAGTGCTTCGTAGTCCTCAATATCAATGCCTTTGAGCACTTTAGGAAACCAGCTTGCCTCAACAAGAAAATAATGTTCTTCAGGCTGAGAAATTTTAAATCCTTTATCATCTTTAACAATTGCTTCAAGCGGAATTTCCTCAACCTCGTATTCCTTGATAGGCGGAAGAGTTTGAAGCTTATTCCAAACAGCGTTCATAAGCTCCTTTGTGCCTTCCATAATCGGCGCACAAATTGAATAATAATCATAACCCTTATCTTCTACATACTTCTTGAAACGCTCAATTTGCTCAGGCTCTGCCATATCAATTTTATTGCCTGCAACAATCTGCGGTTGCTTTGCAAGCTCAGGATTGAATTTAACAAGTTCCTCGTTTATTTTTTCAAAATCCTCAATCGGGTCCCTGCCTTCGCTGCCGCTGACGTCAACAATATGAACAAGAAGCCTGCAACGCTCAACATGGCGCAAAAATTCGTGACCGAGGCCTATACCCTCACTTGCACCCTCAATAAGTCCCGGAATATCCGCAATAACAAATGAATTGCCCTCTCCCATAGAAACAACGCCTAAGTTTGGCACGAGAGTTGTAAAATGGTAGTCACCGATTTGTGGCTTTGCTTGGCTTACAACGGAAATAAGGCTTGATTTTCCTACTGACGGATAGCCTAAAAGGCCGACATCTGCAAGAAGCTTTAATTCAAGTGAAACTTCCCATTCCTCACCCGGAACACCGGGCTTTGCAAATCTCGGAACTTGACGTGTAGGGGTAGCGAAATGAATGTTGCCCCAGCCGCCTTTACCGCCCTTTGCGGCAATAAATCTGTCAGTCTTGCTCATATCAGCCATAACTGCACCGGAGTTTGCTTCACGAATTATTGTTCCTCTCGGAACTTTAATCTCAAGGTCGGGCGCTTTCTTGCCGTATTGGCGTGAACCTCTGCCGTTTTCACCGTTTTTTGCAACATATTTTCTTTTGTATCTGAAATCTGCAAGAGTTGCAAGGTTATCGTCAACAACAAATACAACGTCGCCTCCCTTGCCTCCGTCGCCGCCGTCAGGTCCGCCTGCGGCAACATATTTTTCACGGTGAAAGGCAACCGCACCTGCGCCGCCGTCACCCGCTTTTATTTTAATTTTAGCAATATCTACAAACATATATATCGTCCTTTGCTTTTGTTAATATGAATTTTAACAAATTTCTTTTCAAATTGCAACACTAAGGGTATAAATAAGGTAATATATACTCCTTATTATATGAAGTTTGTTAAAAAATTAACTATAAGGTGCTAATAAATTTAACTGTTTTTGTATAAAGTGTAAAATTTGCATTTTTTTCTTGATTAATGATGACAAACAGTATAAAATAAATAATGCACAAAAGCAATAAAACTTTAAATTATATTCGGAGGTAATTTCCAATGGTAAAAGTTGCTATTAATGGTTTCGGCCGTATCGGTCGTCTTGCTTTCCGTCAGATGTTTGGCGCAGAAGGCTACGAAGTAGTTGCTATCAACGATCTTACAAGTGCAAAGATGCTTGCTCATCTTCTTAAGTATGACTCATCACAGGGTAACTATGTTGCTCAGGGTCACACTGTTGATTTCCACGAAGGTGAAGGCGAAGACAACTATATTGTTGTTGACGGCAAGAAAATTGTTATTTACAAAATGCCTAATGCTGCTGACCTTCCTTGGGGCGAGCTTGGCGTAGACGTAGTTCTCGAATGCACAGGTTTCTATACATCAAAGGAAAAGGCTTCTGCTCATATTCAGGCAGGTGCTCGTAAAGTTGTTATTTCTGCTCCTGCAGGTAACGACCTTCCAACAATCGTTTACAATGTAAACCATGACACTCTTACAGCTGAAGATACAGTTATTTCTGCTGCATCTTGCACAACTAACTGCCTTGCTCCTATGGCTAAGGCTCTTAATGATTTTGCTCCTATCCAGAGCGGTATCATGTGTACAATCCACGCTTACACAGGCGATCAGATGATTCTTGACGGTCCTCAGAGAAAGGGTGACCTTCGTCGTGCTCGTGCAGGTGCTGTAAACATCGTTCCTAACACAACAGGTGCTGCAAAGGCTATCGGCCTTGTAATTCCTGAACTTAACGGCAAGCTTATCGGCTCTGCTCAGAGAGTTCCTACTCCAACAGGTTCAACTACAATCCTTACAGCAGTTATTAAGACTGACAAGGAAGTTACAGTTGACGCTATCAACGCAGCTATGAAGGCTGAAGCTACAGAGTCATTCGGCTACAATGAAGACCTTATCGTTTCTTCAGATATCGTTGGTATGAGATACGGTTCACTCTTCGATTCAACTCAGACAATGGTTCTTAAGGTTGCTGACGACACTTATGAGGTTCAGGTTGTTTCTTGGTATGATAACGAAAACTCATACACATCTCAGATGGTTAGAACAATCA
>ERZ773138.1166-NODE-1166-length-26342-cov-5.546278_pt1 | contig 26342 bp, 21 predicted proteins | sample MGYA00511114_ERZ773138 | MGnify/ENA primary metagenome ERZ773138 (study PRJEB29015, sample SAMEA2737805) | human gut metagenome | biome: human gut; feature: human-associated habitat; material: faeces | place: China | collected 2012 ...
TAATTTCGCCATCCTGCTTCCAGCCGTCTGAAACCAGGCCATTGTCGTTCTTCAGAAGAATAATCCTGTCGTTTTCGGGGCTCTTGTCGCCGCCAAACCCGAATTCGCCACCGTCCCTTCCCCAGACTTCAGACACAGCGACGCTGACGGAAGCGTTGGAGATATCGGTATTCTTTTTATCCGGGCCTCCTGTGAGCGAAAGCACGGACTCCTGAGATATCATATTGGGCAGTGTATACTTTAATATGCTGAAATTGCTGATATTGGCGGCCGTCATGCCCTTGGCGTCAATAAAATTCAGGGTATTTGGCGAACTTGGCGCGTACACCTTATTCCCGCCAAGAGCGTAGCTGCCCCAGATAACCGTGGCCTGCGCACTGAAGGAAGGAGAACCTCCGCCCAACACATCATCTCCCTGCAGAGTGACGGTATTTCCTCCGGCGATAGCAGTATTCCCAGCCGCGTACGCGTAACTGCCGTAAATACCGCCGCTATAGGTACCCCCCTTGCAGCGTAACAGTATTTCTTCCGGATCTTGCGGTATTCACAGCCGCGGACGCGTAACTAACGAAAATACTGTCGCCATAGGTACCGCCCTGTAGCGTAACGGTGTTTCCTTCAGCCACAGCTTCTCCACTGACATTGTTCTGGGCAAAGCTTGGCATGATGAGACTGGAAGCGTTCACATTTTTCAGATTCAGGGTATTCCCCGATGCTTCCGCTATTCCTCCGGTCCCGTTCATAGCCAGGCCGCCGTACACATAGCTGCCAACTTTTGAACTTTCTATGGTGAGGGTATTGCCCGATGCCCTCGAGTCCGCGGAAGTGGTTCCAACAACAGCCGTGGAAGCGCCGGTAATGATGCCTCCGACTGTGCTGTTATTCAAAACAGAAACGCTGCCACCCTGAGCTATGGCATCGCCTCCCGTTGCACTCAGGGAAAAACCCGTGACAAATCCTTTCACTGTGGTTCCCGATACAGTAACGCTGCCACCCTCAGAGCGGGCATTGTCTTTAGCAGTCAGAGAAAGGCCCTGGTATAACTGCCGACTTCAGAATTCGATACGGAAACGCTGCCACCATTCACAGAGGCACTCCCCTCGGGTGCTACCACATTATCGCCCTGGATATAACTGCCGACTACAGAGTTTTTTGATACGGAAACGCTGCCTCCCTGAGCGGAGGCGTTGCCGTAGCTGGTAGTCAGAAAAAGGCCCTGGATGTATCCTCCGATTGTAGAATCCGATACGGATACCCTGCGTTCTCCCTCCGCTATGACGTCTCCGGAGTACGCAGATACGTGATCACCCTCAATACAATCGCCGATATTACTTCCATTGGACACTTCCACTGTTGTGTTGCTGACACTAGCCCGATCTGTAGTGGAGATCCAGGTTCCCCAGATATAACCATCAAGGGACGAATTGCTGAACGTGACGGAATTGTTGCTCATTTCCACAGGATCAGCGAGAGCATTTACAGAAAGAGCTATTACATAACTCTTCGCATCTGCATCGAGAATTGAGTGAGAAATCACAACTTTGTTTGCATGGGCCTCCTTCACACGCCAGGCATACACGCCAGCCTCGACCACATAAATTTGATTCGTTGAACCATCTTCTCTGCCGATAAACGAGTCTCTTATTTCTACGAGGTTATCATGTGCCTCGGCATACCAATTTTCTGTTTCTACTGTATTACCGTTAATCTGCCCTCCATAAACAGCTCCTACTACTCTGGCTCCCCCTGTGATGAACACCTTATTGCCATCCGCTTGGGCCAGACTCTCGTTCTGGGCATAGTTATTGGTCATTGCATTACCGCCATTGACGGTTGCATGAATTTCTGTCTTCTCACCAGAGATGTGAACTTCATTGTTGTTAGCGATGACATGAGAACCTTTGGAGCCCGTGTTGAGCTTGGCAAGACCGCCGGCAAGGCCGGAAGCTTCAGAAGACTGAAGGATCGCATTGTTAAAGAAGAGTTTGTTTCCGCTGGCTTCACTGTTTCCGGGGCCCCAGTTATCTGCGTAACCAGCCCTGGCAAATACGCTGAATGAGGTTTTCCCGTTGCCATTTATGGTGAGGGTATTTCCATTGGCGGTGCTGTGTCCAGCCCCCCAGCTCCCGGCATAACCCGCGGCGATTCTGTCGCCAAAGACAGCTTCTCCCTGTGCCTCAATGGTGAGCGTGTTCCCCGAGGCGATCGTGTTATGTGGCTGGGACGACGGCGTCGTGGCCAGTCCGCCATAGATTTCATCGCCCGCGTGCTCAGGGCCGACAGTGCCAGAGAGATCAGAACTCACAGCATCGCCAGTCTGGGTTTTCCCGTTGTTCGCGAAATCGTTTTCCAGATTATCAATGGAATATTTGCCCGCCCATGCCGTCCCGGTTCCTCCTGTGACGGAAGAAAGTCCTTCCGCGAAGAGCGGGGCGGCAAGTATCGCGCCGGCAAGCACCATCCGGCACACCGCGTTTTTCATGCGGCATTTCCGGAGAACCGCCCGGTATCGGTTTACAAGATTTCCTATGGCTCCTTGTGTCATCTCGGTCTCCTTTATGGGGGGCTTTAATCCGCGAAGAGCGTCCCTGAGCGGGCAATCCGGTTTCAGCAGACGGCATCTCTGTTGGAAAAATTAAAACCGGCACCATCCGGGCGATTCTGTTCGGATCGAAATATAATTTTTTAAAAGTGAAACATCTGAAATTTTATTGTTTTTCCGGGCTGAAAAAATACGCCTGTGGTTCTATATCAGAAAGGACGGGCGTCAGCAGTCATCGACGGAACAGTTCCTTTTCCTGCAGAGAGCGCTTCGGTCCAGAAAGCATGGCAGAGCTGTCTGCCCCCCCCCCCCCCGGGGACATTCAGACAGAGCTTACGATAAAATTGCACAGCCGGCCGTAAAACGGCAGCTCTCTGCACGGGATATCAGTGACATTCCTCCACAGGTTGAAAATGGACAGGCCAAAACTGGAAAATGGAACATTTTCCAGTTGGGTAATTGTTTGATATACTAAACAGACCTTCATGGTCAACTTTTTTATCTGAAGATGTCAGGAGAGTGCTCACTGTTTCCTCTAAAATAATCGCTTATTTTCGCCTTATCAGCCCCCCAGATGGCTGGCTGGGGCATATGACGATCCCGCTTCGCCATCACTCCGTGTTAGTTCCGCTTGGCACAAAATGCATAATGAGGGCTCCCCATGTCCTTTAGGGTGTCCCTCCCTGACAGCCTGTTTTTTAGACCCTGAGAATCATTTGATCTTATTCTTCCGGGGCACGACAGCGTCACTCTTTAGGCTGCTGGGGTGCAGTGATGAATAAGTCTGTCCGTTGCTTCCGATGCGGCGGCAGCGTCACTGTCAGACGAAAGTTCTGGGCAGGCTAAAAACAAATTAAAAACAGCCCACTGTTGTCAGCATTTTCAAAAATGCCAGTTCAGTGAAAGAGAACGCCCGCAGAGGGAGAGCCCACATTAGTGTACAGTCCATTCTCACAACCATGGATGTCATGGTTCTGGAAGGCGCCCCTCGCCTGATGACGAAAGAACTGCGCTGAACTTCGTTTTCTGCTCCGACTGTTTCCGGAAGCTGCAAAATTTAAGATAGTTACGTGGGTGAATTCAGAAACCGTCCCCTGACACGCTCCTTTCCCTTCCTCACTGCCAATGCCGCGTAGTTCAGTGCCCGGGAAGTACCAGACTGCGTCCCGGGGGCAGGCTGACGGAGATATCCCACAGAGGAAAGAACGAAGCCACCAGAAAAAACGGAACAGCCCCTCTCTGACTGCAGGAAAGCTGCCGGGGAAACCCGGATTTGCCCGGATGAAAAATTTGGAAGTGTCACGTCTGTCATGGCCTTCCCCCCGGCTCAGGCGGGGTTGCAGGACATCCAATCATAGTGAAAGGCCCGGACAGGGAATTAAAGCACTGCTCCAGCGGGATCGGGATCTTTCCCCCTGAAGAGCCTCTGGTGAGGGGTGCCGGTAAGCGATGTTTAGAGGGCCAGAGGACCGCCTGACACAGTCCTGCCTGAAGAAAGTCAGCGGAAACAATCAGGCAGAGCCATTTTCAGTTTAAAAACTTTCAAGGGGGGCATGACGTAGAAGTCATGAAGGCGCTGATCGAAGCTGAGGAAGCGCGCCACCGTTTCTTCACCCCGAAAGGAAATTTACACATTAATCCGGACTTTACCGGCTCAGGAGAAAGGAAAACACAAATTTGGGCTCTGCATCATTTTCAGCTTCGCCAGCTTCCCCAAACGGAAAGGGGCAGGGCGCTCAACGCCCGGACAGGCACTGCGGAATGACCGGAGAAAAAAGCAGGGCAGGGGAAAAGAAAAAAAGAGGGGATCGCGCGGCCTGCGCGATCCCCGGGAAAGGAAGGAAAAAACTAAAAAGCCGTCAGCACGACAGAACCATCCTCACCGCTCAGTCCCACAGTAAAACATCTGGTCTGCCCGCTCCCGTCCGTGTAGGAGATACCGTACAGGGCAGGCTGCCGTAAAATGTCATGCTGACCGCCAGAGGCCGTCCCGGTCCGAGTACGGGAAGCCTGTGCATCTCCTTCACGGAAAACATCAGGTTTCCGCCACTGTCCTCCACAGGGCTCACCCGCAGGAACCGGAAGTCCTTCACGGGTTCGGAAGCGGAAAAGGCTATCCAGACCCGGGATTCCGAGGTGTCTGCTATGAACGTGTCATACCCGCTGTTACCCGGGGTGACGCTCTCGGCACGCGTGGCCCGCACAGGCATGCCGTTTTGCGCGGAAGAGGCGGGCTGGAAGGCGGCAAGGGGAATGAGACTGAGGCTGGCCACGCGCGCGGCAAGGGCCTTTTCCTTCCTCTCAAAAGCCTGCTGCGTCATGGCTTCCGCTGTGGCGGGATCCAGTCCCTCTGACGCATTACGGTAATAGCCGGCCTCCCTGGAGGTCTCATTTTCTACACGAGTGAAGAAAAATTCCAGACACTCTGCCCGGCTCTGCCCTCGGGGAAGACGGTATACACCGAAAATAAACGCCATCACGCCCGCGTATCCCTCTCTGAACAGGCTGTCGTCATCAATCAGGAAGATCCTGTTCCGGAATGTATCCTCCATGACGGGCGCGGGGCTGCCGTCTCTGAGCGTAAAAACGGCATAAAGCTGCTTCCCTGTGCGGGATACGCCGTTTCCCCCGTCAATTTTTCCGATGAGGCATTCCGGCGTCCCGTCGCCATTTATATCCCTGACGGCATAGCCGGTCCTCTCAAGACATTCGGCAGGCGTCAGTTTTCCTGCCGCCTCTATAATGCCTGTCATTCCCTCATCATTGCCATCCTCCGCGGTCCCTGCGCCATCACCGCAGAAGTTTCTGGCGCGGGTCAGGACATCTTCATACGGAGACGGGCCGGCGGGTTCCTCGGCGTTCACGGAAACCGCGGCCGCGAAGACGGCGGCGCAGATTGTCAGAGTGACGGAAAAAAGACGTGTCACGCGCATAGTTCCTCCCGTTATGCTCCTGCCGCGCGGAATCGGCCGGCGCGGCAGTGTATTTTTCTGAAATGTGCTTTCCTTTCAGCAGGAAGACGCTTCCTCCGCTTTTCTTCACAGCCCTGAGGCAGGCAGTATGAGGGCTGCCAGAGCCATGTTTTCCCCCGGTTCCTTCAGAAAGGGCAGCCGCTCGCGCCCTTCGTCTTTTCCGGGAAGATCAGGATTCCCGGAAATCTCTTCAGAGAAGAGACGGCTCATACGCAGGTTCCCCGTGCCGGTCTGCCTGCAGGAGGCTCTTTCCCGGGGAAACGGCCGCATTTTATGGCATGCCGGCCGGCGTACTGAGGACTGTCTTGTCCTCAGGGAAGGAAACGGCTTCCAGAAGGATGGTGCCGCTGCCGGACTCCATCGGCATGTCATAGGAGCATTCGCCGAAGGTCAGGCTGAAAAACCGCTTCTTCTTTTTTTCGAGATAGCTGAACAAACGCCTGTTCAGGGTAAGGAGTCTGAGAGGCTGGCCGTCCCGCGTCACGAAACGCACGGCGAAGGCATGCGAATCCGCCGCTTCCCCGCCCGTATAGCGGGCCGTAACGGATCTGAGCCCGCTCCAGGAAAAAACCGATCCCTCCTCCTGCAGTTCGCGGAGAATGAAGGTATCCTTACCGGCAGTGGTCTCATGCCGGAACACGTTTCCGGGAGCTTCAGCGTATTCGCAGGACCATTCCAGGCGTACTTTGTCTCCCAGACTGACCGGCCTGCCATGGGAAGCCTTCAGCTCATCGAAAACCGGCATAACCGTGCCGCCGGGTAAAACAAGGGAGAGAGAGCGCCGCTCCGGCCCTGACGCAGGCGAAGATTCCACACTGTAAAACGGGATGCCGCCGGCATGTCCCCGGACGATACGGCATGGGCCGGGATAAACGCGCACACAGGACGGATCCTGATCTCCGGAAGAGAGGCACAGGCTGGCAGACGCAAAAAATCCGGCTGCGGTGTCAGGGCAGGTGACACGGGCTGTCACATCCCCGATGCGCCAGACTGTGTCTTTCGAGCCGGGGCCGCAGTCAATGAGCCCGTCAGCCCCGGCGTCACGCACGGCGCCCGCGGGCTCACCGGCTGAGACGGCCCGGATCGGGGAGAGGATGAAAAAGCAACACACGGCAAGAGAGAGCGGAACACGTTTTGTCATGGAGTCTCCTTCTGGTTCCGGGGACGGGGCTCCCCGCTGCGGAAGGCGGGGCGGGGAACACCGGCATCCCCGTACTGCCGCGGAGCGGCCAGGGCATAAAAAGCAGGCACGCAGAGCGGCGGGCATGGAGGGGAAGGACTAGGCACAGGAGAGTACTGCCTGTTTCCCGAATAGCCGGACAATCTTCCAGGAACATCATTTCCGGGACGATTTCAGGCAAAATCATCCCGCGGATGACGCCTGTCCGCTCCTTTTTCCACATAACAGGATACAGGACACTGTTCTTTTCAGTGGACGTCCACGGAAGACGCTTTCCCCTGCCGGAAGAAACAGGTTCTTTCCGGATGCCTAGTTTCACGGACGCCGGAGAGGCAGCCATGACAGCCGCGGCATTTTAGGCGGGCGGAAAAGAAGTGATCACGGAGGCGGGCGTATTCAGGACCGGATTCCGCCACCCGCCCGCATCCCGGCTCCGCAGGCTTTGAAGGCGCCGGAAAGGTCTTCCCTGAGAAGCCCGGCCCGGCGGATAAATGAAGCTGTCCGTTAAGGACGGAACCAACGGCCGGCATCACACTGAAACCATCCCTTCAGATAGGAGGACAGCATGAACATCCTGCTCCTGCTCGGGCTTCTGACCCTGATCGTTCCCGCTCCCGTCCACGCCGCGGACAAAAGCGGCGAACCTCCCGTCATCCGCTATTTCCAGTACTGGGTCAGATATGGAGAAAAGGCGGTGTGTCCCGGAGGGTATGGCAGTCTCTCCTTCGAGCTGGAGAAGAACCGCATGAACGTCTTCGCCCCGGAGCCTGCAGGCAATTTCTGCGGCCCGGCTGACAGCTCCGTGATCAGGGATTTCTCCGTCCTCGCGGCGGGTCTTGATCTCACGGACTGGGCCGGCGAATCCGGAAAGGATCCCTTCTCCCTGCCTGAGAAGGAAAGGGAAAAGAGCTGCGTCTGGTCGCTGACCATTATCTTCGCGGAAAACGGCAGGGGAAACGCGCCCGGAAAAATCCGGATTTCAGGTTCTGACGACGGCACCGGAGAAAAACGTCTCAGGGCCGAGGCCGAACTCCTGCGCTTCTTCGCAGACAAAGCCGGGCAGGCCCGCGCCACGGCGCCGCGCACACCGGTATCGCTCCTGTACAGCGTGAAAACGGACGGGAAGAATTTCTGGTACACGCTTGACGCCGATGATGGCATGGTCCGGCTTTCCGCCAGAGGGAAAGACAGGAATGTAACAGAATACGTCTCTCCGAAAATCCTCGGTCGTCTGAACGCCTGGATCTCGGAATACGGGATCGACAGATGGAACGGCTTTACAGGAGAGGGGTATACGCGGAACGCGGAAGACGCCTTCACCTTCAGCCTGAGCTTTGATACACAGCAGACGGTCAGCGCTCAGGGGCGCTCAGGCATTCCCGGCGGCACGCCGCCGCGCTTTGCCGGGGCGGAAGCCGAGCTCAGACGGATTCTTGATTCCGCGCTCGGACCCACAGCGGGGGATGATGTCTCCGGATCCCCCCTGTCCGGGTTTTCCTATGCGAAAAGCGGCACGTCCCTGGATTCCCATGTCGTTTACAAAATTTACCGCCGCGTTGACGATGGCCTGCCGCATATGATCCTGAGCTTCAAAAAAGGGAGGGACCCCATCACGGAAGTCATCATGGACAGGAAGTCTCTGGAAGGGTTTGCGGACCTCATCCGTGAGCTCGGCCTCTCCTCCTGGAACGGTTTCCGCGGAAATAACCCGAACGTTCTGGATGGCAGTGGGTTCGGTCTGTCCGTGAGCTACCCCGATGGAAGGTCTATCTCCGCGTCCGGTCACAACGCGTTTCCAAAGGACTACGGGAAACGGACGAATGAGCTCTGCCGGTATCTTAACGGGCTGCTGGAAGAAACTGACGGAGCGCGGAATCGCTGAAACGGAGCGCCGGCAGACGGCAGTGGTGAAATCCGGACGCGCTGCTCCGCAGCCATTCCCTTTCCTCCGCGCGCCCCGGCAGCCGTATGCGCGTCAGCTGTGAGGAGGCCAAAGCGGACTCCGTTTCACACGCTGAAATACCGCGGGCGTACAGGCCGCTGACGTAGAAAAACTGGTGCCGGGGCGTTGCAGACAGGTGCAGGGCCGGGGCACCAGTAACGTTCAAATAGAGGTGGAAATTCTGAGGCGCCGGGCAAAAGGCAGCCCCGGTGCCGATAACTATCGGAGCAGAAGACGGCATCAGTAAAACAAAACTTCTGCTTCCGGTGCAGAAATTCTGAAGCGGCGCTCAAACACGGACCCCGCTCTGTCCCGGAAAAGGAAAGAGGGAAAGTCCAGAAAAAGAAGGCACAGCCGCAAACGCCGGAGCGTTTACTGCACCGTTTCCTCTGCCAGGCCGCGGTTCACGATGCGCAGATACGCTATACGCTCCGTCCAGAGGCTCAGCTTCAGGCTGGAAGCCATATTGAGGTACACGGTTCCCCCTTCCCCGAATCCCAGGGCAGCTTCCTGAACGTATTCGCTGACAAATTTCAGCCAGGCCCGCTGATCCTGCCTCAGAAGTTTCTCCAGCGCAGGCTCCTTCGCCCGGCAGTTTTTCATCGTTTCCTTATAGGCAGCGTTGAGGAGACGATCCACCTCACCCAAACCCTTTTCGAGGCGCTCGCGCGCCTCCATAGGCGAAAGAGCTTCCCATCCCGCAAAGCATCCTTTCTGAATGGCGCGTGCCTGGCTTTCATACCCGGGCAGAGGATTGTCGTCGGCCCCGGCTGCCGCGGGCAGGAGGAGAGACAGAGCGAGGAAAAGAAAGAGAACGCGCATGGAGGCCTCCTGATGGTTTGATGGTGCTCTCCGCAGACGGCGCGCAGGGGGAAACCGTTTCCCGGAGACGGCGCATGGCCGGCGGTTTACATTCCCCTGAAAAATATATGATGGATGCCGCCAGGACAATCATCCTGCGCGGTAAAGAACGCTTTTCCTGAAAAAATCATCTCAGCGATGAGGTTTTCCCCCGCGTACAGGGCGGAAAGAATCAGACACGCCTGGGCAGATGCGCCGGACCGCCCTGATATTATGGTGCGCAGTCTGTCCGGATTGGGACCGGGTGACGGAAAGGCCGGCCCTCCGGTTTCCCGGACGACACACAGCCAGCCACCTCACGCGGCACAGGGAAATAGGGCCAGAATAAAAAATCATCTTTTTCTCACGGGACTGCTGTGTCCCGTACCTGCCGCCCAGTGTTCTGACGCCGCGGCCGGGCAGGGGGAGGTTCAGGGATAATCCTCTGCCTTCCCGGGCACGCAGCTAACCTGTGGCAGAGTGACATGCGGAGCGCGGAGCCGCGCCCGCCGCGGGCGGCCTGATATCCTGCGGCCCTGCGGGCAAACGCATTGTCATGGAGGGCATGCGGCCCCCGCTTTATCGCGTACATCATCTTCGGCGCGGACCTCATCCGGGGGAAGGACGCTCCCAGCACCCCGGTCTCTTCTCCATCACGGACATCTGTTCCTATGACGGGGAACGGACCGCCGGCGTTTTTCTTCCGGAGGGGACTTCATCCGCGATTCTGTCTTCGCGGAAGGCTGGACAAAAATTAAGGTGCTCCTTGAAGGAAAAGAAGGCGTTTAAACGTTATCCGGCCCTCTGAGGGAAAAGAAAGCACGGGGCCAGGGACGTTAATGCTTCTGCCCTCAGGCTGGCGCCCCGGCTTCCTTCATAAGGGGGAAAGTGGATTTTCTGCTTCCGGAGCGCCGGCAGGGCGTTTCCCATGGCGTTTTCGCCCTGAGCGGATCAGGCAAACAAGGACGCCCTTTGTGCATAGCGGAAGCAGCCAGGCGCGGGATAAAAGGAGGAAAAAGAAAAAAACTCCGCCACGCAGGGAATCCCCGGAAAGGGCTCCCGCGGCGGGGACGCCGTCAGGGCGTCAGAAGAAGGAACGTCATGGAAAATTTCGTCTTTGAAAATCCGACAAAAGTGTTTTTCGGCAAAGGATGCGTCAGGGAATATCTCTCCGGACTGGCCGCTCCATACCAAGGCAGCATCATGCTTGCTTGGGGCGGCGGTTCCATCAGGCGCAACGGCGTCTACGATGAAGTCTGCGCCGCGCTCCGCGCGACAGGCAGAAAAATCGTCGAGTTCTCAGGCATCATGTCCAACCCCACCTATAAGAAGGTGCTCGAAGGCGCGGCTCTGGCCAGGAAAGAAAATGTGGGGCTCATTATCGCTGTGGGCGGCGGATCGGTCATGGACTGCTGCAAGGCCATTTCCATAGCCGCGCGATACGACGGCGATGTCTGGAACGATTTCTGGGCGAAGAAGGACTCCTTCAGGGGCTTTGCCCCCCTGCCGCTCGGCATTGTGGTCACCGTCTCGGGAACGGGCAGCGAGTGCAACGGCGGCGCCGTCATCACCAATGAGGATCTTCATATGAAGACCGGCCGCGATTACCCCGAATGCAACGCCCGATTCTCGCTCCTCGATCCGGCGTACACCTTCAGCGTGCCGCGCTTCCAGATGGTGTCCGGCGCTTTTGACACGCTCTCCCACCTGATGGAAATCTACTTCAGCGCGCCTGACGCGGACAACGTGTCCGACGACATCAGCGAGGCGCTCATGCGCAGCGTCATCCGCAATCTGCGGGCAGCCCTCCGTGACGAAAAGGATTACACGGCCAGAAGCAACCTCATGTGGGACGCCACCATGGCCGAGAACCGCGTGGTGAAGCTCGGCAAGAAGACGGACTTCATGTGTCACATGATGGAGCATCAGATAGGCGCGTACGTGAACTGCAATCACGGCGCCGGCCTCGCGGTGCTCCATCCTGCCTATTACCGGCGCATCTATAAGGACGGTCTCGCGAAATTCGTCCGCTTCGCTGTCAGCGTCTGGGGCATTGAGCGCGGGGACATGGACGATGACGCCCTTGCCCTCAGGGGCATTGAAGCCCTGGCTTCCTTCATCAGGGAAATCGGCCTGCCCACCACGCTCAGGGAAGTGAATGTGACCGCGGATACGGATCTCAGGGCCATAGCAGACTCGGTCACGGTCACGCCCGGCTGCTACCGCAGGCTTTCCCACGAAGAAATTTACGATCTTTTCCGCGAGGTTTTTTAGGCGGAACAACGAATGAACGCGGCGGCCTGAGGGCCGCCGGGAGGAAATATGTCACAGAACTGGCTTATCACGGGAGCGGGGCGCGGTTTTGGCCGCGCCTTCGTCAGTGCAGCCGCCGAAAGCGGCGCGGAAGTGTACGCGGGCGTCAGGCACGTGCCGGAAGGCGATCCCCTGTTCCACAGCCCGCGCGTGCACCCGCTCATTTTTGACGTCACAAAGCCCGGAGAGGTGAACGCGGCCGTGGAAAAGGCGCTCGGCGAAGCCGGGCACATCGACGTACTTATTAATAACGCGGGCTTCGGCATGAGCGGCGCGTTCGAGGAAATGTCCGATGAAGAGCTCCGCGGCCTCATGGAAGCCGATTATTACGGCGCCGTGAACGTCACGCGTGCCATACTGCCTTCCATGCGCGGCCGGCGCGGCGGCACGATTCTGAACGTTGCCTCGCAGGGCGGCCTCATGGGTTTCACCGGGAGCAGCGCATACTGCTCCGCAAAATTCGCTGTCGTGGGACTGAGCGCGGCCCTGCGCATGGAACTGCAGGAATTCGGCATCCGCGTTTCTGTCCTCTGCCCCGGATCCTTCAGAACCGATTTCCGCAAAAAAGGCTCCATGCGCCACCCGGCCAAAGCGCTGGACGCCTACGACGGAACAGCCGTGCGCCGGGCGTCCCGGTTTCTCGCCGAAAACCCTGACAGTCAGAAGGGCGATCCCGGGAAAGCGGCCCGCTTTATCGTGAGCATGGTGGAAAGAAAGGAACTGCCCCTGCGCATCCTCATCGGCGCTGACTGCTGCAGGCAGGTCAAAGCCGATCTCAGAGAGCAGATCGCGGATATCGAAAGCTACGAGAGCCTGGCTTCGGCCACAGACTTTGCCTAAAACAGCATCCCTTTCCCAGAACAGCAGAACGCCGCGAAGGGCTTCCAGTCCTTACGCGGCGTTTTGCTGTTCATGCGGGAGAGACGTTTCCTAGCTGTTTCCGGACATGTGTTCTTCCCAGAAGCGGACAGCGTCGTCCATCCAGCCCCATGCGTCCGTGCCGCGCCCCGTGCCGAAGCCGTGGCTGGCATGGCAGTAGAGGTGAAATTCGGCGGGAATGCCAGCCGCGATCAGGGCGTCCGTCCGTTTCCGCATGACAGCCGGGCTCGCAATGGGATCATCCGCGCTCACGACGGCGAAGGTCGGCGGATCACTGCGCGAGTAGAGGCTGTGGCTGGTATAGGCCATGATAACGGCAGAGGGGCGGGGCAGGGGATCCCCGCCAAGAGCGGCCGATCCGTACGTCCCCATATCGGCTGCCATGCGCGCCCCCGCTGAGCCGCCCCAGACAGACCATCCGTCCGTGCCCACACCGAGCTTTGCCGCGTTGCGGAAAATCCAGGACACGGCGGCCGCCATGTCGGCGCAGGCCGTCTCCTCGCCGCCTGTACGGTACTGCAGGATAAAGACGTTGTATCCCCTGGCGCTGATGATTTCCCCCGGGGGCAGGCCTTCATGGAGGGTGCCGACGTAGACGAATCCCCCGCCTGGACAGATAAGGGCAAAGGGCGCCCCGGGTTTCCCTCTCAGGAAGAAGAGGCCTGTTTTCTCCCTGAGGGACTTTTCATCATAAAAGCTGTAGAAGACCTGCTTTCCCGCGCTGACGTCGCGGATAAGCCGGTTCAGTGAAGCCACCACGTCATCGGGCTGCACCGAATGGTGCCAGGGCATAAGCCGGCCGACAGTGCCCAGGGTGCAGAGGGCGTACGCATCCTCAGGCCGCGGCAGAAGATGCTTCGCGAAGGACCTGAGGGCAGGATGTTCAAGCATATCCTGAAGCGTGTCACCCGCTTTCAGGGGACGGTTTTCCATAATGTTCTCCATACTCCGGACGCTGCCGCCGGACGCGGAAACGGGCGTGCCGGACAAAAGAAGCCCGGAAAGAAGGGCCGCGGACATCAGGAGACGCCAGCGGCAGAGAAGCAGGGAATGAAGCAGGCCGCAGGGACAGGAAACGCCCCGCGGCGCAGTGAGAAGGGGAGAAGCTCCGGCGTTCAGCCGCCCTCCGGGCTTAACGGGCCCGGGTCTGTGTTCCGCCAAGTCAGGCTTTTCCTCCTGGTGCAAAGACAAAAAAGGCCCCTCAGAGGCGCGTACGCGCTTCCCCGGAGAGGCACCTTTCAGAAGGAGATTTTTCATCCCGCGCTAGAAGTACGCGTTATCGATGTCCATCCTGTCAAGGGCGGCGGTGATGTCCGCCATTTCGTCCGCGGAGAGAGAAAGTCCGGCTGCGCCGATATTTTCCTTCAGGCGTTTCGGGCTGGTTGTCCCCGGAATAGGCAGGATGAAGGGCCCGCTGGCGAGCTCCCAGGCGAGAACTATCTGGGCCGGCGTGGCACCGCGGGCTGACGCGATGTCATGGAGGAGATCCAGAACGGGCTGATTGTGATCCATGGCCTCAGGCTTAAAGCGGTTCATAAAGCCCCTGAAATCGCCTTCCCGGTATGTGTCGGCTTTTGTGAAGCGGCCGCTCAGGAAGCCGTTGCCAAGCGGACTGTAGGCCATGAAAGCCATACCGAGCTGACGGCACAGGCCGAAAACGCGTTTTTCCGGTTCACGCCAGATCATACTGTACTGGTTCTCGACGGCCGCGACGGGGCAGACAGCGTGAGCGCGCAGGAGATAGTCCTCCGGAGCGTTGGAAAGGCCCCATTCGGTGATTTTTCCTTCTTTTTTCAGATCCGCCATGACGCCGGCCACAACTTCAGGCTCCACATGAGGATCCACGCGGTGCTGATAGAGGAGGTCGATGTGATCGGTTCTGAGACGCCTGAGCGATCCTTCAACCTGTGCGCGAATGGATTCGGGACGGCTGTCGAGCAGGTTGACGGGCTTCCCGTTTTCCACCTTCTGTCCCGTAATGCCAAACTTCGTGCAGAGGACAGCCCGATCCCGCCTGTCCGCAAAGGCTTCACCCAGAAGCTCCTCGTTGGCCGTGCCGTAGACAGGCGCCGTGTCAAAGAGGGTGCATCCGAGATCCAGAGCCTCATGCAGAAGGGAAACCATTTCGGAGCGGGGCGCGGGCTTCCCATAGGCGTGATCCATGCCCATGCAGCCAAGCCCGATTTCGGAAGCTGCAATCCGGCCTATAGCGCGGGTTTTCATAACAGAACTCTCCTCAGACGCGGCGTCCCATCTCATAGGCTTCCTGCATGACAGGGCTGCCCGCGATGGCGCCGGCCTCATACACGCCTTTGCCGTAAATGACGCTGCCTTCCACTGAACCGTCCAGGCACATGGCGAGGCCGCGCAGACACTGGAGCGTGGTGTCCATAACGGTATCCGAATCCTCGGCTGAGGTCATGATGTAGTAGAAAGTCTTGTTTTTTATTGTGCGCCAGCGGGCGACGCAGCGGTCGATGAGCGCTTTCATCTGCGCGTCCACAGAGTAAAAATACACGGGCGAAGCCATGACAATGACATCGGCGGCGTTCATTTTGTCAAGGATTTCCGCCATGTCGTCCTTTATGGCGCACACGCCTCCGTGATCGCGGCAGTGGTAGCAGGCCAGGCAGAAACCTATCTTTTTATCGCGCAGGAAGATGGTCTCAACTTTGCTGCCGGCCTCCTCCGCGCCCTGGGCAAACATGCGGCAGAGCGCCGCGGAGTTGCCCTTTTTGCGGGGGCTTCCCGCGAGAATAAGCACGTTTTTCATATCTTTCTTCCTTTCTGCGGCCCGGGGGCCGCGTTTTGCTTCAGGAAAAAGCCCGCCATGAGCGGCGGTGTCCCGTCTCAGTCGGCGTCGGTCCTGACGCTGAGATCCTGCCAGGCCCGGATTTCCGCGAGACGGGCGTTCATCTGCTCCGTCACATAGCGCACGGCAGCTGAGCTGAGCGGCAGGCGGAAGGGGCTCTTTTCCCCTTCGACAGCCTCGATAATCACGCGGCCCGCCTTCATGACATCTCCCCATTTGCCGAGGGGCGTGTCTCCGCTCAGATCCGTCACCCGTATCTTGCGGCTTCCGGCCGTGTCCCTGTAGTCACTGATATTGCCGGCGCTGATATTGATGGAACGGTCGAAGAAGTCTGTCCGGAAAGGACCGGGCTCGGCCACGATCACGCGGATGCCCAGGGGATTCACTTCCTTCCTCAGGCCGTCGGCCATGGCCTCCACGGCGCATTTCGTGGCTCCGTAGAAGGCGGATCCCGGGGACGTTCCTGCCGCCGCGATGGAGGAGAAGCACACGATGGCGCCATTTCTCACGGCGCGCATGGAGGGCAGCACTTTCTGGATCATGCGTACCGTACCGAAGAAATTCGTTTCGAACTGCCGGTGTATCTCGTCCATGGAGCATTCTTCCACGGCGCCGCGCAGGCAGTAGCCCGCCACACTGGCAAGCACGTCCACGCGGCCGAACCGGGCGAGCGCCGCCTTCACGGCGGCGTCCGCCTGCGCGTCATCGCTGACATCGAGAGGCAGGGCCAGAGCGGTCCCGGGATAGCGGTCTGTAAAATGACGCAGCGTTTCGGGCCTGCGGGCCGTGACAACGGCCTGATCCCCGTGTTCAAGAACCGCTTCAGCGAGTCCCTTTCCAAGACCGGACGAACAGCCGGTAATAAGCCATGTCTTCATAGAGCTATCTCCTGGTTTGTCCTGCGCGGATGCTCCCTGAACGGAACTCCCGCGCATACGGAAATACCCCTGGGAAGGCGCGGTCAAAAGAGGAATTCCTGCCGCTTCTTTGCCTGATCCGCTCACTGCCCGTATCCGCCCGGTCCGTTTCCCACATAAAGCCTGCGCACGGTCCGGATCCGTTCCGGCTTTCCTCCTGAAGTTCTGCTTCCCCGGAGGTGCCGGCCTGCGTCGGTACCCGGAGTATGGCGCGGCATCCATTCCCTTAGGCGATCGCTGAGAGGTGCCTGCGGAACCTTCCTGACGCGGGGCATACCAGCGGTACGCAGAGAGGCGCGGGAAACGCCTGCTCCCCAGCCATCTTAAGAATGATTCCTTCCGGTTTTTTTGGAAAAAAACAGAAAAATTAATCCCCCGGATGAAGCGGATATTCTGAGAGTGTGCTTTATCTGAAGCCAGAACCATGAACTCTTCAGCCGGAAAGAGCGTCTGAGTCCCGGAAGGTGAATTCAGAACCGCTTTTTCTGAAACCGGGGGGCTGAGGGACTGCCTCGCGGCTCTCTGAATGCCGCCGGAACATGCCGGTCCGTGTGAACAGAAACGCGCAGGCGCCGCAGATTTCAGCGGGCCGGCATGGCGGAACGTCCCGGGCGTCAGCGGTCTGGATGTTACTGCGCGGAAAAGCTCATGGCCGGAACTCCGTACGCGTCCTGATGCCCTAAGTGAAAAACCGGAAACCTCTCTGCGTCATACCAGGAAAAAGGAGATGAACCCATGAAAAAAACCTGCTTTTTCATTCTGCCGGCACTTGTCCTGTTTCTTTGTCCCAGCGCGTTCGCGCACAGCGCGAAAGAGCTTCCCACACTTGATCAGGATAATCCTCTGTCCGCCGTCTGCACGGGCAGCGGGGTATGCCTCCGGGCACAGCCCTCATCCGGCGGGGAAAAAATCGCCACTCTTGATAAAGACGAAGAGCTCTGCCTTATCGGCAAACAGGAAACAAAAGAGGAATATCCGTGGATCTTTGTTATCTCACAGGCAGGATTCAGGGGCTGGGTGTACGGCAGGTTTGTTTCGTTCAGTGACGCCGCGCTGACGGAGAGCGGGCGGTTCAGGGCCAGATTCGACAGCAGTCTGTGTTTAAATCACCTGGACGCGTTTACGCGCATTGCGGGCATTCAAGATAAAAAGGCTGAAAAGAGCGGGGTGGGGGAAAACGATCCCGACGCTCCCCATTATGCGGATACAAAGCTGGTATATCCCGAAGGATTTACCCTGTACCTGATGGATGGGGGGATTCTTCTCTCCGTTTCCCTCGACAAAAAAGGATATAAAGCGGCCGGTCTCCAGGCTGGAGACGCCATTGACAGTGAAACTCTCCAGAAGTTCAACGCTAATATGACTTCCATGGGATGGTCCTCCATGCAGTCCGTGGACAGCGGGACATATAAATGGGTCCTGGAAGCTATGGTCGACACAGCGAAGAGGCCGGTTAAGCATTTTTCCATCACGGCTGAAGACGGGGAAATCAGGCGCATCACCTGGGGAAACTACGTCATCGATTAACGGGGGAATCACAGGAATCCGGCCCCCGCACAACGGTACGGGATCTGAGCCGGTTATGGCTGCTCCGCCAGAAGCTCCGTGAAAAAACATGGGGCCAGGGGAATTTTCGCCTGATGCCCCTTCTTCAGAACACTTCAGGGCCGCAGCCGGATCAGCAAAGGTCTTAAAAACATTCACATGGCCCGGTATTTCGTGAGCGCGTGCCCCGCTTTCCGCTGGGACACGCGCTCACTTTTTTGTCTTCTCCGCGGCATCCCCGGATGGAGCAGGGCACACACCATAGGGGGTGAATCCCGCTCCGGCCCGGATACAATCGCCGCAGTACCGTCCTTCTCTGTCCTGCGTCGGGACAGAACGTACGCTGTCTTCAGGTATGAGCCGCCTGACAAAAAAACGCCGCCAGTTCCGAACAAATCTGGCGCGTCCCAATGCCAGGAGTGCAGGATGACGGTGGGGATAATTCACTCCGTGGATCCGGAAACCAGTCTGAAGCAGAGAGCTCCCCGGCTTCAGACTGTCCCTTTTCTCCCAGCACAGACAGGAAAAAGAAAAGAGCGCCGGACTTCAGTCAGGCGCTCTGTGGCGGATTGCTTATCCGCCGGCTGTTTCCGCCTTCTGTGGGGAAGGCGGAAACATATCCGGCGAAGGAAGGAGGATTAACGCTGGGAAACCTTTACATTGCTGTCGAAGCCGGTCAGATCGGCATCCTTGAACTCACCCCTGCCGACGCTGAACTGCTTCAGGGCGGGAAGCTTCTTAAAGGCATCAAGGCTGGTGAGGCCGTCAACCTTCTGGAGGGTCACGGTGGACAGGGCGCCAAGGCCGCTGACAGCCTCAAAATGACTGACTTTGCAGTCACTCACGCGCAGATTCTTCAGGCTGGTGAGCTTTGAGAGGAAAGAAAGGTCAAAGGGCTCACTGCTATTTTTATTAAGTTTGTAACAGTTCAGCTGGGTCAGGGCGGTCAGGCTTCCCATGCCGGAAGTCTTCACGCCATCAAAGGAGGAGAGTTCCAGTTCCTTAATCCCCTTGAGGCTGCCCATGAAGCTCAGGTCTACGGGTCCCTGCTTTTCGTTGACGCCGTTCAGAATCAGTTTTTCAAGACCGGTCAGACTGCCAAGGGCCTCAAAGCCGCTCACGTTCTTCACGCTCCACAGCTTAAGCCACTTCAGGCTGGTGGCGCCGGCCAGTGTCTTCAGATTCACAGGAACCCTCATGCTCCAGATCTGAAAATTTTCCACCTTGCTCTTGGCCAGGGGAGAGTAGTCAGTCACATACTCAGCGAAAACGTCGAACTTTTTCAGGTTGGGCAGGCCGGCAACCCAGGAAATATTATCGAGCCTGGTGAGGCCGCCTTTGAGTTCCTTTACCTGGGTCAGTTTGCCGAGTGTGTTGAAGTCTGCGTCCTTAACGGCGTAGTACATGAAGCTCTCAAGCTTCGGGCATCCGGCCAGGGCGCTGAAGTCCTTCACCTGGGATCCGTAGAAGCTCAGCGATTTGAGGTTCTGAAGCTTGGTCAGAGCGCTGAGGTCGCTCATTGTGCAGTACGTGAGCTCCAGGCTGGTCAGGCCGGGAAGAGCGGTGATGGGGGAGAGATCCGCGAAAACACCGTGGCTGATACGGGCCGACCGCAGACCGGGCAGGGAGGGAATCCCCTCCATGGAGGTCAGCGCGGGGCCGCCGGAAACGGCCAGGCTGTTAATTTTGGTCAGGCCGCTCATCCACTTCAGGTCCGGTCCCATGGCGTCGCTGGCAACCTGGAGCTTTGTCAGGCCGGTCAGGCCGGAAAGCGGGCTGAAGTCCTTCACCTTTTCTGCGCTGAGCGTGAACACAGTCAGTTTTTTGAGTCCGGCGACGGGCGCGATGGACGTCAGCTCTTCGCTGTTTTCAATGTTCAGTGTGCGGAGTTCAGGAACAGCGGCACAGACTTTCTGCAGATCCCCGTCCTTAACGTTGTTCAGGGTGAGGACCAGCTTTGTCATGTCCGCGCCCTTCAGAGCCTGCACGGCGGCGTCATCGGCACCTTCGTTAATGGTAAACTTATTGCCTGACTGCTTGAACGAAGGGGCCGCGTAGGCTGAGCCGGAGAAGATTCCCAGCGCGATGAGGGCTGCGAGAAGTGATTTTCCTTTCATTGCAGATGCTCCTTTGTGTGAGTCAATGGAAAGGCCGGTAACGCATGAAACGCATGCGGCTGTGAACAGATATCTCCCATCCGGTCCGGACTGCCGCCGGGAACTCCTGGATGCCCGCCGGAGCGCCGGAGATTTTCCGCCATCGCATCAGAAATCAGGCCTCCAAGGACACCAGACCGGACTGAAAGAATCCCCTGACCGTGGGAGAACCGGGCACGGGACGGCCGCTGTCGAAACCGGATTCATTCTCTGCCGATACGCCGGAGGGGATACGGCAGACGACACGGTAACGTCTTTTGCCTTTCTTCTACCTTAAAGGAAGCGCCGCTTCTTCATCCTCCTGATGAATTACCGTAAATACAGCTGCTGAAAAACAAATTTCATCTGCGCGATGAGAGTATTTTGCGGGAAAAAATACACCCGGCATGGACCGGGGCGGCCCGGAGAGGGAAGTGGCATCGCGCAGGAACACGGGAAGGGCATGGAACAGTGTCCGGGATAAGCGCGTCACCGGAGGACAGGATGATGGTTTCTCAAAAAAACTGGCACCCGCGGCCGAAACAGCTCCGGGGAGGCGTATTCCGCCACGCAGGGTGAGCTGGCAGAACGTGCGCTTTCTGTTCTGCCCCCGCCAGTGGCAGCCGCGAATCCCCCGGGGGCGCTTGTCGGACTGAATCAGAGCCCGCAGGGGTATCCGCCACGACACTACCCGGAAGCTGTTGTAAAAGGAGCCAGAGAGGACTTACCAGGCGCGCGGGGAAACAACAATCATGACATTTTCATCAATGGCACAGCACCACTTCCAAAGCAGCCCGGCAACTCTGAAAATCACAAATCCGCCAGCATCCCGCTTTTGCGCCCAAAGTCAGATATTGCGTGATGAAAGAAGCTTCTTCCAGAGACAAAAAAATAGACCCCGGCACGTAAGCGCAGGGATCTTACAAAAAGTCTCTGAGGCTTTTTTGATGCTGCCCGGACTTTATCTGCCTCAGCGGCAGCCATCAACTCTTTTCCGCAGGAACCCGAATCCCTGAAAATAATCCGGCTCTTCCGAAACGCCTCGGGGTGCTTCTACAGCCGGCCATGAACGGAGTTTTCCTGTCCGTGGCCGGCAGAAGAGCTGAAAAAAGCTTCCTGACGTTCTTCCCAGTGGGCCTCTGATGACGCTGCGCACCCCCTAGCTTCTGGCTTACGCGGAGGGCTGACGGAGAATTTTCGCCGGCACGCCGCCCACCACAGCGCCTTCGGGGACATCCTTCGTCACCACGGCTCCGGCGGCCACGGTGGCGCCGTCCCCGATCGTCACGCCGGGAAGAAGAATACTTCCGGATCCTATCCAGACGTTTCTGCCCACGCGCACGGGAGCGATGTGGTGATCCATGCGTTCTTCCGGGCGGAGCCCGTGATTTATGGTCGCGATGACCACGCGGTGGCCAATAAGCGTGCCGTCGCCGATACTGATGCCGCCCTGATCCTGAAAACAGCAGCAGGCGTTGATGAAGACATTTCTGCCGATGCGGATGTTTTTGCCGAAGTCCGTGTAGAAGGGCAGAAACATTCTGAAGCTTTCATCAATGGTCCGCCCAGTGATGCGGCGCATGTACTCACGGATTTCTTCCATGTCATGCACGCCCGTATTGAGCTCCTGGGTGAGTCTCTGCGTCTCCAGCGACCATCTGTGCATGCAGTCGAAGGCTTCCGTACCCGCGGGAAGCGTTTTACCCTCACTGAGATATTCAAGCAGTTCTTCAAGTTCCATATTTTCCTCCAGGAAGGCGCCGGAGCGCCGTTCATGCCGCTCCCCGGGGATTCCGGAGGAAGCTGACGCCTCTCATGTGTAAAGGTATAGGCAAAAAAGAGCCAATACTTATTGTTCATGCCTTTTTATGCTTTTAAGGCATGGAAGGATGATGAGAGTACCCAGCAGGAAGTGGGGACAGGAAACCTCTCTAAAACCGGCCAGTCCCTGTAATCAATCGCGGCCATACAGCCGCCCGGCAGGGCAGAAGACGCGTTACGGCCGTCTTATTTTCTGTCAGCGGGAACGCTGCAGTCCCGGGGCAGTCCGGATGCTCCCGTACTGCCGGTCTTCTTCCCTCCGGTGCTCACAATTCTGCGAAAACTCCGCCCTGCAGTCCTGAGTCCGGAAGAGGCAGACACAGCTCAGAAGATCAGGCTCTCGCCATCCGCCGGGATAAGCACGCGCCGCGCGAGCCCCAGTTCCTTCAGGGCGGCGCGCAGGGTTTTGCGGGTCAGCCCGGCCTGCACGATGGCGTCCATGTGCGTGATGACGATGGCGGCGTCCGGGCAGGCTCTGCATACCTCAGCCACATCGGCGGCATCCATATTGAGGCGTCCTTCCGTTATGAGGCTGGCGGCGCAGGCGCTGAGCACGATGACGCCAGGCTGATAGGCACTGAGCGTTTCGGCAACGCCTTCGTACCAGATGGTGTCACCGGCGAGATACAGCGTCTTCTCTCCGGGGTATTCGAAAATGACACCGCAGGTGGGACCGCAGGGCACAATGGTACCGCTGCGCGCCGGCGCTCTGCTCACATGAATGCGGCGGTAACAGGACGTGGACGAGAGCATGCGCACGTGCACAAAGCCTGAACGCCTGAAGGCGCGTACGTCTTCCCTGTTCTGCACGTACATGACAAGCTTTCTGTCCAGCTGGCCGCCGGGGCGCCCGTCCGCGTCCATATCAATGTGCGTGGGATGGATGTGCGTCACGACGCAGGCGTCCACGCCCGCGAGGATTCTGTCCGCGGGGAAGGGCAGGGGACAGAGCGGGGCATCGCCGCTTCCGGCCGCTGTATGCCGTGACAGAAAATGCGAGGCCGTGTAGGGGCTTGGCTCCCCTTCGGGCGCGAGCCAGGGATCCACTAGAAAGGTTCTGCCGCCGTACGTGACGCGCATTGTGGCGTTGCGAATCTGCTGGATAATCATGTCCTTCCCGTCTTCCCGGTAATACCGTACCGTACCTGATTCATCTTTATATCATAGCTGATAGAAACTTCATTATCCAGTCCCGGCTGTGAGTATTTTACCCTCCCTGCCGCCCAGAAGAGCAGTTTGCTGGACTGCAGAATCTGCGTGGGGCGGCATGCCGGCCGCAGGAAGGGCAGCCCCGTATCCCTGAAAGATATCGTGTGAACAAAATCAAAAAAAATATTATTTTCACTGATAAATCTATATCATCTCTATTTAAATCAACTTCTAATTTTTCTATAGAAACTGTATTAAATATATTACAAGTATCAGTTAAATCATCTATTGTTATATCATGTTCAAAAGGTATTTCTTCACTTATTCTATAAACTGATTTTAGACCCTCTACAGGAACATATAGTATATCAATTTTTATTATACCTTGTATTATACTCTTATCCCCTTCTGCATAAGAATTTTCTATAGATATAGATGGGCAAACACTTACTATATCTTTTATTTGTATATCATCATTACTATTTTTTATAGTTTCTCTTACAACAAAACTTTCTGTTTCAGATTCTATTGTTTTGTTTACTTCCATTGTTCTATAATCGAATTTTATTATTTTCTCAGGAGAGTAAGCATCTTGTAAAATCTCTCTTGTTATTTCATCTGTAACTTTTACTTTGCATTCAACTGTACAATCTATTTCTAGTAAACCACTATTACTTTCATTATTTTGTTTAAATACATAATTGAATTCTCCCATAGATAATAAAGTTTCTTCTGTCATACCTTCACATGCACCTGGAACTTCTATAAATTGCGTGAAATCTATTCCTATCTTATCTAATTCAACTAATTCTCCATCATATGTACAAGCTAAAGGATTTATTTCTACTACTCCACCAACTATAACTTTATTATCAGATACTCTAGTTTCTTTTATTTTAGCATATGGATTTAAACTTATTATTGATTGAACTTCTTCTGTATTTATAGTTATAGTATCTCTTATTGCACTTTCTGATTTTTCTATACCTACAATATCTTGATAGCTTATTTCTTTTCTATGTTTTTGAACACCTTCAACTTGAGCAACATCTTTTACTATATCTAGTCTTTGCTTGTCAAATATACTTCCTCTTAAATTAATAAGAGCTCCTACTCTTATTTTTCTTTCATTCATTATAGTGCAATCTACATGCTCTACTTCTGGGAATAACATATATTCCATATCAGAAACTATGTTATCTTTTTCTATAACCTCATTTATGTCTATCTTACCATCTACATTTGAAACTGTTGTTTTATCATCTGTCGTATATATTACATTGTAGTTAAAGCTACCTCTACAAAGTACTTTCCCTTCTGTAAGTTCTACTTTCTTTAAAGATATGTACCCTTCTGTTTTTATTATCTCATATACATCTGATTTCTTATCAGGCACAACTGCCTCTGTTTCTATAAATGTTTGAAATTTACCAAAGTCTATTCTATTATCTACTTTTATTATATCTTTTATTAATTCCATACTGGCCTCCCCATATATTAAATATAAATATCACACTATATTTATATTTAATATACAAAAAAAAAATTACACCTATTTTTGATAGGTATAATTTTTTAACTTACGTGTAATTTATCTTGATTTCTAAATACTTGCAATTTTACATTAGATGTTAGTAAATCTGAGTAGCTATAAGATACTCTAGAACAACCTTCATTGTCACTATCTAACTTTACAACAAACACACTCGGATAAACTTTTTCTAAAATTCCCTTTTTTGTAACGATTTGTTTTCTTCCCTTGTTAGCTTTAAGTAGTATTTTCTTACCTAAATGCCTCTCTAAACTTTCCCTTATCTTATCTAGAGTTTGAACAGTGGCCATAATATCACCTTCTTTAAACGTTTGTATGTTTACATAATATCATAAGTACAATTTTTTGTCAAATGTTTAAACTAATTATTTTATATACTTTTAATAAAAAAGTCAATATATTTTTTTTATAATTTCTTCACCTTTTTGTGCTTTTTCGATTGCTTGGCAAACCTTATCAAAATCGCAAACCATACTCTTAGGTTTTTTTTCATAATTGTCCATTCCAAACGGCACAAAATAATAATTTTTATAGTTTAAAAGTGCGCCTATATTTTTTGCCGCTGCGCCGAGCGCATCGTTGGTTGAAACACCGATTACAACGGGATTGTTGTTTCTTAAATGACTTTTTACAGCCATAGTAACAGTTGTATCTACTATACCGTTTGCAAGCTTCGCAAGAGTGTTTGATGTGCAGGGAACAACTGCAAGGACGTCAAACATTTTTTTAGGTCCTATCGGCTCTGCTTTTTCTATTGTGTGAATAATGCTGTTTCCCGTAATTTCAATAAGCTTGTTTTGTATATCAATCGCCTTTGCGAAGCGTGTATCTGTATTATATGCATTTTCGCTCATAATAGGAGTAACTTCGTGTCCTTTATTTACGAGTTCTTCAATAACCTTTATTGCTTTGTCAAATGTACAAAATGAGCCTGTCAGGCAATATCCGATTTTCAATTCTTTCCCTCCTTAATCATTTTGTCTATTGTTTCGCCGATTAAATATCCGGCGCTGATTTTACTGTATCTCGACGGAAGCTTTGAGCCGTCAATTATATCAATGTTTTTGATTTTCGCATAGTGCTTATCAATTCCACCGGGGAATGACGCAAGTTCTATATATTTAATATCGTTTTTAAATGTATCAATTTCTTTTTTCGTGAAATATATTGCAGGAACTGTATTGAAAATTATATCGTAGTTTTGGCACTGTAAAGTTTTAAAATCAATCACCTTGTCGGCAATTGTTTTTGCTTGTGCTTTGTCAATATCACTTCTTGCACAAATTGTTAACTTACTGCCCATTGCCTTTAATACATTGCAAAGCGATTTTCCTATTTTGCCGAAGCCGGTAATTAAGATATTTGAGCCATAAATAGCTTTGTTGCTGTTTTCTTTATAAAGCGCTATTGCACCTTCACTTGTCAAAATTGCATTTTTGTATTTAAAATCATCTCTTTTATTGTAATCGTAACAGTTTTTATATTTTTTATCATAATCACCAACACCGTAAAATACGTGCACATTTTCATACCCTTTAAACATTTCTTTGTCGCAGGCTGGCGCAAACACGGCAAAATTTGCTTCGCTTTTGTCAAAGACTTCGTTATATCCTGCTTTTTTTAGATACTTTTGCGTATATTTCAGCCTTTCGTCACAATAATAAGGAATAATAAAATTCATATTTTCAACTCCAAAAGTTCTTTTTACATACTATGACATAAGAACTTTTGGAGTTGAAAATA
>ERZ773138.1171-NODE-1171-length-26274-cov-3.665700_pt1 | contig 26274 bp, 21 predicted proteins | sample MGYA00511114_ERZ773138 | MGnify/ENA primary metagenome ERZ773138 (study PRJEB29015, sample SAMEA2737805) | human gut metagenome | biome: human gut; feature: human-associated habitat; material: faeces | place: China | collected 2012 ...
AAATCGATACTGGAAAAACTCTAACTCGGTGGCCAGTTTTTGTTGACCACTTCAGTCCGTCATGGAGAGCTTGCAGCTCTTGCCTGGGAAGATATCGACTGGGAAAAAGGTACGGCTCATATACAGCGCAACCTTAATGCGCTAGGAATGTTCGTCCCACCCAAAACCGATGCAGGTGATCGAGTTATCACGCTATTAGAGCCAGCACTAGAGGCCTTGAAGGCACAGCGTACGCTGACTTCGTTACAGCCCAAAACCGAGATTGTGTTTCATCACCGAGAGTATGGTGCGATGGAATATCAGAACCTGCGGTTTGTTTTCATGCCCAGGATGCGCAAGGGCATACAGAAGGCCTACTACTCTTTATCGAGTATCGGCTCCAGATTTAACGCAGCTGTAAAACGTGCTGGTATTCGCCGCCGGAATCCGTACCATACGCGGCATACTTTTGCCTGCTGGCTTTTATCTGCCGGCGCTAACCCGTCTTTCATAGCCAGCCAGATGGGGCATGAAAACGCGCAAATGGTTTATGAAGTCTACGGTGCGTGGATTGAAGAAATGAATGGCGAACAGGTGCTGATGCTTAACGATAAGCTGGCACGCTGAAAAATTTTTGCCCCTATTATGCCCCTATTGGCTCCGAAGGTAGTAATAAATGCAAGAAAATCAATCAAATACAAAGAAAGAGCAATACAACCTGAATAAACTGCAAAAGCGACTGCGCCGTAACGTGGGCGAAGCCATTGCAGACTTCAACATGATTGAAGAAGGCGATCGCATCATGGTCTGCCTGTCGGGCGGTAAAGACAGCTACACCATGCTGGAGATCCTGCGTAATCTACAGCAAAGCGCACCGGTGAACTTTTCCCTGGTCGCGGTTAACCTCGATCAGAAACAACCTGGCTTCCCGGAGCATATCCTGCCGGAGTACCTTGAGAACCTGGGCGTTGAGTACAAAATCGTAGAAGAGAATACCTACGGCATTGTTAAAGAGAAGATCCCAGAGGGCAAAACGACCTGCTCGCTCTGCTCACGTTTGCGTCGCGGCATTCTGTACCGCACCGCAACCGAACTGGGTGCCACCAAGATTGCGCTTGGCCATCACCGGGACGACATTCTGCAAACGCTGTTTCTGAATATGTTCTACGGCGGCAAAATGAAGGGAATGCCACCGAAGCTGATGAGCGACGACGGCAAACACATCGTGATCCGCCCACTTGCCTACTGCCGCGAGAAAGACATTGAGCGTTTCTCTCAGGCCAAAGCCTTCCCTATCATTCCGTGCAATCTGTGCGGCTCACAGCCGAACCTGCAACGTCAGGTCATTGGCGACATGCTGCGTGACTGGGATAAACGCTATCCGGGCCGCATCGAAACCATGTTCAGCGCCATGCAGAACGTGGTGCCTTCGCACCTCGCCGACGTTGAACTGTTCGATTTCAAAGGGATTAACCACGGTTCAGAGGTGGTGAATGGCGGGGATCTGGCGTTTGATCGCGAAGAGATCCCGATGCAGCCTGCTGGCTGGCAGCCAGAGGAAGAGGATGCGCAATTCGATGAACTGCGCCTGAACGTGGTAGAAGTCAAGTAACCTGGCAGCGTCTCAGATATCGTTTCTGAGACGCGTTTTAAGCTTACTTCAGCAGTCGAACGCGGCAGGTTTTCCCTTTAATCTTCCCGCCCTGCAACTGTTTCCAGGCCTTATGCGCAACCGACTGGCGAACCGCTACGTAGACATGCGCAGGGTGGACCGTGATCTTGCCAATATCTGCCCCGTCGAGACCGATATCCCCTGTTAACGCCCCCAGAACGTCACCGGGACGCATTTTGGCCTTTTTACCGCCGTCGATGCACAGGGTGGCCATTTCCGCCGCCAGCGGAGCGATGCTGATATTACCTGGGGTATTCACCCAGTTGAGTTTCAGTTGCAGCATTTCCGAAAGAATATTAGCGCGCTGCGCCTCTTCAGGTGCGCAGAAGCTGATGGCGAGACCACTGTTACCCGCACGCGCAGTACGCCCGATGCGGTGGACATGCACTTCCGGATCCCATGCCAGTTCGAAATTCACCACCAGCTCAAGCGATTTAATATCCAGGCCACGGGCCGCCACATCCGTTGCAACCAGCACGCGAGCGCTGCCGTTAGCAAAACGCACCAGCGTCTGATCGCGATCGCGCTGTTCCAGATCACCATGCAGCGATAATGCGCTCTGCCCGGCATCATTCAGGGCATCGCACACCGCCTGACAGTCTTTTTTGGTATTACAGAACACCACGCAGGACGCTGGCTGGTGTTGGCTCAGCAATTTTTGTAGCAGTGGAATTTTGCCCTGCTGCGATGTCTCGAAGAACTGCTGCTCAATCGCCGGCAACGCATCGACAGTATCGATTTCAATGGTCAGCGGGTTCTTCTGCACGCGCCCGCTGATCGCCGCAATCGCCTCAGGCCAGGTGGCAGAAAAGAGCAGCGTCTGACGCGTGGCTGGCGCAAAGCGGATCACTTCGTCAATCGCATCGCTGAAGCCCATATCCAGCATGCGGTCAGCTTCATCCATCACCAGCGTTTGCAGTGCATCGAGTGAAACGGTGCCTTTTTGCAGGTGATCGAGCAGACGGCCCGGCGTTGCCACAATGATATGCGGCGCGTGCTGAAGGGAATCGCGCTGCGCACCAAACGGTTGCCCGCCGCAGAGCGTTAAAATTTTAGTGTTAGGCAAAAAACGCGCCAGACGACGCAGCTCACCCGCGACCTGGTCGGCCAGCTCGCGCGTCGGGCAGAGTATCAGGGACTGAGTCTGAAACAGGGTTGCATCAATGTGTTGTAACAGGCCTAGCCCGAATGCAGCCGTTTTTCCACTGCCGGTTTTCGCCTGCACGCGCACGTCACGGCCTTCAAGGATAGCCGGCAGCGCGGCGGCCTGGACAGGGGTCATAGTGAGGTAGCCCAACTCATTCAGGTTAGCCAGTTGGGCTTCAGGCAGAACGTTCAGCGTGGAAAAAGCGGTCACAATATACTCTCGTAGTAATGATTGCAGTCAGATGGCGCGTATCCTCGCAGATCTGCGCTAACGATGCGACAATTTAATCGGCTCTTCATCCGGTGGTGGATCAGGCATCGGCTGCGGACGTGGGACAGGATCGGGTATCGGCGTCGGATCGGTGGGCACCGGATCGGACTGCCAGGTGTTCAGGCGTTGCAGGGCAAGTAGCATACTCATCTTTTCCTCCAGATTAGGGTGCTGACCCCTAAAGGGTAGACGCAGATAAACAGGAGGCAAAAAAAAGCCGACTATGAAGTCGGCGTCGTACGAATCAATTGTGCTATGCAGTAATTCAAAAAAAGGAAGTAAGACAATATGGAGCGCAACGCCCATCGCTTGACGTTGCATTCACCTGCGGGAGTAATATTGCACCTAACATGGTCGGAGTTTATTGACTTCGCTCAATTAAAATGTCGTTTTGAAGCCGACTCTGCCACAGAAAAGCGTAAATTTACAGCCATTTACTACGATGCAACCACCACGCAACACCGCCAATCAAAACCACTAACATGACGCAAAATGTCGTGAAGCCATAGTGATATTCACCGCCGGGGATCCCTCCGAGGTTTACGCCAAACAACCCCGTCAGGAAGGTACTCGGTAAAAAGACCATCGCCATCAGCGACATGGTGTACGTTCTCCTGGCTAACGACTCCTGCATTACCTGGGCTATCTCATCCGCCATGACTGCCGTTCTGGCAATACATGAGTCAATCTCGTCCAGACCACGTCCGAGCCGGTCAGCGATATCCTGCATTCTGCGGCGCTGATCGTCGTTCATCCAGCTCATGCGTTCGCTGGCCAGTCGCGCATAAACGTCGCGCTGGGGGGTCATATAGCGGCGCATCACGATGAGCTGTTTACGCAGCAACGCCAGAAAACCACGTGGGGGGATTTGCTGATCGAGCAAGTTATCTTCCAGATCGATGATTTTATCGTGAAGTTCTTCTATAAACTCGCTGGCATGATCGGTCAACGCATCACACACATCCACCAGCCAGCTGCCGCAATCCGTTGGTCCCGTGCCCTCTTTCAGATCGTTAATGACGTCATCCAGCGCCAGCACTTTTCGCTGGCGGGTGGAAACAATCAGCCGTTCATCCATATAAACACGCATGGCCACCAGCTGATCCGGACGCTCATCCGTACTGCCGTTTATACAACGCAGCGTAATTAACGTCCCCTCACCCATCCGGCTGACGCGGGGTCTGAGACTTTCTCCCGCCAGCGCATCCCGAACGTTGTTGGGCAATAGCGGCGTGGACGCGAGCCACTCGGCGCTGTCCGGGTGCGTGTAGTTGAGGTGCAGCCAGCATGGATGTTCGTTGTCGATATGATCCTGATCTTCAAGCGGCCTTGCGCCGCCACGTCCATCAAACACCCATGCAAAAACTGCGTCAGGTACGTTAACCTCAGACCCTTCGATGCTCTCCACAGCGCCTCCACCGTTTTATCTCTTTCGGTGTCAGTCTAGCTTTCGCCGAGGGTTAAGCAATAATTATGTGAGGCATCGTCCTGAATACGCTCAGGAATTCACCGCCCATTCGCGGCTTCTTAACGCATTGTCAGCCTGGAGCTCATTTTCCAGACGGAAATTACGTGTTCGTGTCTGGAGCTCAATCACCTGATTGCGCAGCACATCTGACGATCCATTGAGTTCTTCAACCATCGACACGTTGCTCTGCGTTACGCGTTCAAGCTCAGACAATGCCTGCGTAATTTGTGAAATACCTTTTTCCTGTTCTGATGTTGAGGCGGATATTTCATCCATCAGTCTGCTCACATTGCCCGAACCGGTAACAATATCATGCATATTTTTTTCGGCTTCAGAGACCACGTTAACGCCCTGTGTCACGTTATGGCTGGTAACTTCAATCAATGACTTAATATTTTTTGCCGCTTCGGCGCTACGATGCGCAAGGCTTCTCACTTCGCCCGCGACCACAGAAAACCCTTTACCATGGTCGCCCGCTCTTGCCGCTTCAACGGCGGCGTTAAGCGCCAGAATATTGGTCTGAAAAGCGATACCGTCAATCAGCGAGATAATCTCTGTCATTTGCTGGGCGCAGTCGGTAATCGACTGCATATTGTTCGCGACCTGCCCCATTAACTCTCCGCCTTTACGCGCCTGCAACGTCGCGAGATTCGCCTGTTCGCTGGCTAAACGGGTATTGTCGGCATTATTTTTTGTACTTGCAGCCATCTCTTCCATGCTGGCTGCCGTTTGCACCAGCGAAGCTGACTGCTGTTCTGTTTTGACGGAAAGCTGCGCGCTGCGTGTAGAGAGTTGATCTGACAGGGTCATCGCGGTTTGCGAGGAGGCGCGGATCTCACGGACCAGCGTTGCAATGTTGCTGGAGAGACTATTAATCCCCGGGATCAGACGTCCCGCACAGTTGTTGCCAAATTCAGGTATCGACACGCCAAGTTTGCCTGACGTCACTTCTTCAATACTTTTTTTCACAGTATTGATCGGCGTCACAAGATATTTTGTCATGTACGCCCAGAGTAAAAATAATGCGATGAATTGTACAATTATGACTGCAATAAAAAGCGAAGAATTCCGTGAAAATAGCGCTATAACTCCATCACTTACCAAAAATACACATAAAAGGAAATAGACAATGAACGTTCTGACACTAATATTTCTTAGCATACGTTTTCCTGGGGCATTATATTTTGGTTGGCATTAAGGGTTATAGCATTGCCATACGAATTTGTCCTCACGTTCGTCGCTGGTTTGTTGTTTTGCAGTTTGATTTGTGCAGTTTTACTTAAGGCGGATAAAAAGCATGTGTTACGGTAAATATCTGGCTTGTCGTTTGGTTACTGATACTCCTTCAATAACGGTAATTATATATTTAAGGAGAGATACTGTAGAGTGCCGATGTTTAGTGGTGCTTAATAAGTTAACGTAGTTAATATATATTAACTACGTTATTGCACGCCCCTTCCGTTAGGGTGGCTGACGTTCAGGCCAGACAGTCGATAGCCTGGAAAAAACAGTCCTCAGTCATGAGGATATTCTCTTTTGCACTTTGATGCCCGCGACGAATATACCAGCCTGCTTCAGGCGCCATGCTTAAATGGAATATCCTCGCCCCCGACAGACTATCGGGGACAGTAATACTCATCGTCACACACCCCTTCTCCGCCCCCCTGATCACCTGTTCTGGCATAATGGTGACGCTGCGATCCCCATTTTGCAAAATGATCGTCGTAATAGCATAACGACATATAACGCTACTAAGGCTGTAGCCAACCGTACTTAAATCGGTGATATGTTTTTTAGATAAAAATATTTCAATACCAGAACCTTCAAACCATGTAATGATTTGCTGCGCAAGATCCTCCATCCGCTCACAAAACGCCCTGACTTCGGCCTCAGCCGTATTAACATAGATCGGTTTGTCCCCGATGCTCTGCTGCACTTTCTTAAAAAAACGCTCTCTTGCTGACATGTCAACTCCGTGTTTTTCGCCAGTCTCATTATTCTTTTTGGTGCTTCAGCAGAGCATAGCTGGCAATCAACTGCTGAAGATGCTGTTCGGTCTGGTTTAGCTGCGCTGCTGACAGGGGTTGCCCGGCAGGTAAAATGGAAAGCAGACGAAGCTGCTCCTCAAGCGGAACGGTATGGCTGAAGGACTGCGACATGGCAAACACGGCTGATTTCAGTTCACTCACCGTCATGTACTTCCCCTTCTGTTCATCCAGCGCGTTCAGCCTGTTCGTCAACTGCTGTAACTGCGTCATCCCCTGATGCCAGCCATTCAGATCTGACTCTGCAAGCCCGGCAACGCTAATCTGCGTGTGCCACTGTTGCGCCAGGGATTTGGCCTCTTCAGGCCACAGCGTCAGCGCCTGCTGCACCAGACGGTCGCCGTAGCTTACTGCCCAGTCTGGTTTCAGATGCAAAAGCTGCGCTAACATCTGCTGTGTCTTACTGATCCCCGGTTCAGGTGGCGGTGACGTTTGTTGCAGCGCCTGCAACTGTGCTGTAGAGAGTCCTTCAGGTATAGGAGCCAGGGACGCGGCCAGCTGCATTTGCGCCGAATCTGGCGCATGCATCATCTGCCATCCCACTGCGACAACACTGGCAGCCACCAGCATGGACAACATACCCGCAGCAAATGGCTTCCACTGCTTCACGGATACAGGAGGCTCTTTATTCAGCAACGGCTCGGGCTGAACCACATAAACCCTTTTACAACGCTCTGTCGGTTCTGTGAGGTGGAGTTCCGCGGCCCCCACCGCGTTCCCCGGCAGACTTACGCCCGTATTTTCGCTGTTTTCCAGACGCACTGCTGCGTTCTGCATCATCGAGCGCAGGGCATCAAGCTGAGCAGCATGCTTAAGTTCGAGGCGCTGCAACATGTCACTCAGAGCGTTCAGATTCTCCTCAGCCTGATAAAGCTGCCCTAAATCGGCATACGTCAACGTCAGCGTTCTCATCACCTGTTGCAGGCGTTTGCTCAGTGCGCTGAGGATTTCAACTCGCGCATGAACAGGCTGTGGCCAGAGGCTACCCCACTGACGGACGACCAGGGCAGCCAGTAGCGCCAGCCCTTCATTCATGCCGTAGAGTCCGGCAAGATGCGTGCGGGCGAGCGTATACCAGGCAGCCGTTTGTAGCTCCACACCGTTATGCTCGAACAGTGACAGACAGAGCGTTTCCGCATGTTGCCAGTTAACATCCGGGCGTGCCGGATGGGTGAGCTTGTTCATTTCGTCGCGCAAGGCAGCGTAATCCGCAAGCGTGCGCGGATCCCCGCCGGTTTTAAGTTGGCGTTCAGAATTTATTGTCATAACTGTTTTAACCTGAGTAATAACTAGATGGCGGCTCGTGCATCGAGGTATTGCTGTTGTTTCAGATGACGGATTAATACCCTGCCCTCGGGCATAAATTCCGTGCCGTAGCGCACCAGCCCGACCCCCTTCAGCTCCGCATCAATGGCGTAGCGGAGTTCACCGGGCTGAATCTGTTCCTGCATCACCACATTAATCCGGCTCAGGCGCGGCTCATATTTCAGCAACACGGCCGACAGTGTGGTAATCAGCTGGTGGGCGGTCCCGGGCATTCCCTGGAGGATTTTTGTCATATCCGGCAGGCCGTAGTCCGGCAGGTGGGCCAGCGTACCGGCGCGGCAGTTGAGGATGCGCTGCATGTTATCGAGTACTGATAAAATCAGCTGGTTCTCCTCACTGACACTGTGCAGGTCAAGCCCGCCGTCGAAGTTACCGTACAGCATGTCATACAGAGACGGACGCGGCATCATTCCCCCTCCAGCGGTTTCAGCGTCAGACGATTATTACTGACTTCGATAACCCGCGCCTTATCCGGGTCAAGGTCGTCACGGGTCAGGGTAATACGCCAGGTATCGTTTACCTGGTCCGGTGCCATAAACATCCCCGCCACCGCCACAACCTGCGCGCTCTCTTCCATCGGCATATCCAGCGTCACCGATTCGCCAGGGCGCAGGCGGATATCCTTTTCCGCCACAAGATCGGCTTTAATGGCCTGACTGTCACTGGCGAACAGCGACGGATAGTCAGTACTGTCAAACGCCTTACGCTCTTTAAGCTGGTAAATTCGCACCACCGTTGCCAGCGATGCCCCCTTCGCGTTGTTGTTCACCCCTTCGCGCGCCTGAATATCCAGGTGAAGGGTTTTCACCTGTCTGTAAAAAATGGACTTCGTGACGGCGACGGTGCCATCCGTCACTTTCTGCGTCAGACCGCAGCCGGTTAACAGGGTCGCCAGAGTGATTGCCAGCGCTTTACCAGCGGTAATCGCCATCTTCATCGTTTTTCCTTCGCTGAATGTTTTCCCGGACGCGCTGAAAGCGTCCAGGGTGAATGGTGATAATGTCGTTTCTGTTCTGTTGCGGATTAAGGGGACGCAGCACTGCCGTGCGCCCGACCTGCGCGATCTGTTCCGCATTGCAGGACAGCCGCGCATCCGGCAGCAAATGCCGGGCAACGCATAACTGCATACGTACATCCAGGTGCGCGCCCAGCCACACGTGCAGCAGCGCCATCAGGTCAGCGTGCAGGTCACCGCCCGGCAGCCAGCCCCGGATCTCTTCCGGGTTGTCCGTGCTCAGGCGCAACAGCACCTGGCCGTTCACATCCGTGGCATGCGTGCCCATCACCGGACGGTGCTTCAGGCTGACCGGCTGGCATGTACTCATCGCAACCGGCTGCTTCAGCGGGATACGACAGCGGTCATGGTGATAAACATGCGTACGCGTATCCGGTGCCAGCAGCCGCACCAGCGCCCCCATTCCCTCCGCCGTCCGTCCCGGCAGCATCATCACCGGCAGCAGCGCCAGAAATCGCGACAGCGGCGTACCGGCTGCCTGAGCGCAGCCGGGTATCCCCAGCCCCGCCAGGCCCAGCAGGTATTGTGACGTGTTGTCAGCGCCGCCGGCCTTAAAGGTGGCCGGGTACGAATACTTACGCCAGATGCGGTAATACTGGGTAATCAGCCGGTGACTGAAAATATCCAGAAAATCCTGCGTCGCGTCGTGCCCTTCCCGTCGCTGAGCGATATCGTCGGTGTAGTGGGTCGGCAGCGGCGACTCCACGCCGTACAGCCCCATAAAGGTGACGCGCACCGACGGCGGCAGGTGCGGATGTTCCGGGTCTTCCATCCCCCGGATTTCACCGGACGGAAACCCCATCCCCGGATGCGGGCGAAAACGCACTGGCTCCTGCCGCACCCGCCAGTCGCTGCCGGGCACCGGCATCTCCGGCAGGCTCTGTTCCAGCAGCTGGCAGAAGCGGTAAAAATTCATATACGGCAGCTGGTGCCGTACCTGCGCCATCAGCCGGGCAGGCGCGGACTGTGATTCTCTTTCCACCGGATACATTTCCCTTCTGGCTGAACAATCAGCGTGAGCTGGTTAAACTGATTCATGTCGGCATACAGGGCGAAAAAACGGTTAAGCAGTTCGCCAAACAGGTGGATATCGCCCTCTCCGGTAAATCCATTGCTGTCGAGCGTCACCTCCACGTCCAGCCCGCGCAGCAAAAAACCGTCCTCAAAGCGCTGAATGCGGTGGTGCCTGACATCCAGGATGGCATCGAGGCGACGGTTGTTCAGCTCGTCGTCCCGCCAGTTATAGAGCGAGAGCGTGCCGCGCAGCACCAAAGCGCTGCTCATCATATTGAGAAACCGGGAGCCCAGATGGCTCATCACCCGCCAGTGGAAACGATCCTCCGCAGGCGGGTATGCGGGCAGCGTCGGCTTGCAGAGATTACGCACGGTGAGGGGCGTGTCATAGACCTGTTCACAGCGGTCCAGCAGCGTACTCTGCAACGCCCGGCGCGGTAACTGGCCGTTGGTGCCAGTGATGCGCAGCGAGACTGTCTCCCGCTCCAGCATCCGGTCAGCTTCCCACTGCTGGCCGCCCAGTATCAGCCAGGTATCGTGCATCCCGGTGACGCCCCGCTTCACGCGGGTGTGGTAATACCGTTCCGGCGCGTGACGACGCATCATGCCGCCCTGATGGCGAAAACTGGTGAACGGCACATAGTGCGCTTCGCCGGTACGCCCGGAGCCGTTGACGCTGTCCACCGAGTAAATCTCGGTATGCCCGTCCTGAAGACGTTTCGGGCGCAGCAGGTATTCACTCTCCAGTCCGCTGATGGTCAGCGGGTCGGCTTCCAGGGTGAACAGGTTAATTACCGGCACGCAGTGCAGGCGCAGGCTGCTGTCTGTTACCGGTAAATCGCTCTGCCATACCTGGCTGAACACCACCTCGATATCGAAATACGCCGTACCCGCCGGAAGCGTGATATTTTCCAGCCCGTTAAGATGGACGAACATAAACTTTTCGCGGAAGGTGAAATACTCCAGCAGCAACTGATAACCGCTGAAGGCGCTGTCGCCCTTTGGCCACAGCCGATCTTCCTCAGCAAAACCGCCCGGGGAGAAATAACCGTCCAGTGCGATCCGCTCCGTCTGCCCGGGCAGGCGAATGTACAGCGCCGCCTGGCGTTTTGTCAGCCAGAGGTGCAGGCTGCTGCCCGTCACCCTATCTTCGCCCAGGTACAGCGGCAGATGCCGGAGGTCCGTCTGCGGCCAGTCCGCCTGCGTACTACAGGCAAAACGCACCCGCAGGAGCGAACGCCCGTCAGGCTCCGTGGTCATAATGACCTTTTCCACCGCGAGCGGATTCAGCGTCAGATCCCGGGTGGTGCGGTAGCGGCAGACGGTGTTTTTAGGACCGACCGGGCGGGAGCTGATTTCCAGCCCGGCGGACAACATTTCCGCCATTTTCATCGCCGGCACATCCGGGGACAGTGCCACCACCGACAGGGACGGGATGGTACGCAGGTAGTGCGGCCACAGCATACTCACCAGACTTTCGGTCAACTCCGGCAGGTCGTCATCTATCTTTTCGTGCAGACGTCCCATGGAGAAGGCGAAGCCCTCAAACAGCCGTTCAACATACGGGTCAGGTGTGCCGGCTTTGTCGAGGTCGAGCATTGCCGCCCGGTCGGGGTGCGTCTGCGCGAACTCTTTCGCCGCCTCGCGCAGGTAGCGCATTTCAGCGTCAAAATAACGCAGGGTTAAATCTTCCATAATTTTCCGGCTATTAATGTACAGGAGGATGGGTGATGAGCCCTAATACACGCAGTGTTATAGGGAAAAATACAATATCCGCAACGGCCGTGAAGGGTGTTAACACGATGTTTGTTGCCAGTCGCAGAGGATGAAAGTGAGTTGAGTCTTCTGTAGAATAAAATTCCACATTATGTTTTTTAACCAATTTCTCGCTATTATTAAACAGACTGTCGTTCTTATCTCTGGGAATAATTACCCCTTCGAGACGTATTTGCTTAATATACCTTCCACCCTCATTCCAGAACCCCATTTTTTTAAGGTCATCAATATCCTGAGCGGTAAGGTTGCTGTCGCTTTTATTAACCTGCAGTACAAGCGCATCGGAAAAATGCATGACAAGATCATTTCCACGCGGCATATCCAGTTTTAGCCTTAAACCATCAAATTTCACATAACCGGTAACCAGCGCTACCTGTGTGGATAATTTATCCAGGGCAAGTAACTCTTTCGCGCCTTTCGTTAGTATATAGATGTTTTTTTCACCCTTGAAAGCGACACCATCCCGAGGTATTTCTACCCTGACCTGTGTCTTTCCCTGAATAGCCGAAGCAGAGAGATTTTCATAATAAAACGCAGCGGTAACCTCGTCTGAAATCAAAGTACGTTCTTTTATCTTTGTGTCAGCAACTCTGTTTTCTCACCAAAGAATTGCTGTACAGCCTGAAAGCTGAATAAATATAACCGACAATATTATTTTCATAATCAAATGCATGATTGTTGTATATCCCTGATAATGATTTTTTTGTTACGTTTGTTTAATTATCCGCACTACACGGTGGCTCTGGCAGCGTCAGTTGCAATCAGCCCCGCCAGCAGATGTTCCATCTCCGGATTCAGGCGTGTTTTATCTGTATCATTACGTCCGGCCCTTCATACGGAGCAGCTTCAGGCGGTAGGCTTTGACCTCAAACAGCAGTTCTGGCGCCCACTGCGTGAGCGTGATGGCGCGGCCTGGCAGGCTGTAATCAGTGTGTGAACGGATGCCATCAGTACGTTTCCTCTGTGGGGTCGGTGTCATCGGTCAGGGGGTCAGCGGCGGGCTCGCTGACGGTGAATATCTGCAACGGCAGGCTGAAGTTTCGCAGCTTCAGCAGGGCCAGCGGGCCCTCCCCCGCCTCGGTACGCAGGGTGTAGTTCAGCGGTCTGCCATCCTGCGCCTGCCACGTGAGACTGTAACTGCTGCCCGTGCCGGGATACGCGCTGACTGACGCCTTGTCCAGCAGCCTTATCCAGCCCCACGCCCCGGACATATCCGCATACTGCCGGGTGCCGGCCTGGGTGCTTATCCAGCTTAATGCCGCACCCGGCGCTTCGGTGTCCGCAGGCCAGATAAAACGCTTCCAGGCGGGCATCTGGTTCATATAAGTCAGCTTCTGGCTGTCGATAACCAGCCGCGTCTCCATGATGCCATCCGCCGTTCCCGGGCGCAGTTCAAAGGACAACCCCGCCTCCCCGCGAGTGAACACCACATCGGAAATATGGCTCAGGGTATCAACCGCCCTGAGGAAGGCCGGATTGAAGGTCAGCCCCTGGGCGTTGATGCTGTCCGGCACCCAGTGACTCCCCTCCCTGTGCAGCACGCCGTTAAGACGGGTCTGGAGAAAACGGGTGATACGTCCGGAATCAGCGTTGAGGTATCTGGCCAGCAACGGCAGTGAGACCTCGCTGCTGACATCCTTAAACGGATACCGCCCGCCAAAAACGTTGTTCCAGTCATCCACCACGGCGGTCTGCCACTGTGCATTCAGGCTTTCAGCCGCCGGAGTCAGTACCTGCTGCCAGGCCTGCTCCATAGGCCGCACAAACATCGTCTGCCCGAAACCACTCCATTCCTGCCCGAGTCCCGCTGCCACCAGACTGCCGTAGTCGCGGGTCTCGGTTAAATCCACCGCCTTACCCTGAAACACCGTCTGCGCAAGCAGCCGGGTCATGGCCTGCGGGTCAGCGGCGTTGGTCACCTGCTGTAGCCGCAGGCGCACCTGGGTGACGCGGGTCAGAAACGTCTGGAGGCTCAGGTCGGTATTTCCGCCGCCTTTCTGCTGGCTGTTAATGAGCGCCAGTACCGGGCCGAAGGTCGCCTCCAGCGGGCCGCGCGAGCCGCCGCTCTGGTCAATGGCCGGCTGTTTATCGCCACCGAGCAGATTCTTCGCAGATTTCACCAGCGAATCCGAAATGGCTTCGCCTGTCTGCCCGGTGCGGCCCTGAACATTCAGGGTGTTCATCAGCGCCACCAAAGGTGACTGACGCACATCGGCCATTAGGGTGAGCTGGTCAATGGCGTCGGACAGGGTCACTGCCCGTTGCCAGCGCAGACTGTTGAGAAAATCGAGCCAGGCGGTACTGAAGTCGGCAAAATAACGTGCGGTGAGCCGCTGCTTCAGGGCTTCCGGCGAGGTCTGCTGCGTAGCGGGCTGTCTGCTGTCGCTCAGCACCCAGTCCATCTCCTCGCGACGTTCATTCACCACCTTGTCAATGGCAGGCTGTACCGCCTCCTCCCACGCCTGACGGGTGAACATCCCCGGCACCACCTCATCGGTGCTGAACAGGCTTGCGGCGTCGGTGTCGCCGGTCATGTCCGTCAGGCGCATATCGGCATACTGGTTCGCCACCTGCGCGAGCATTTTCTGATAGAGGGTGGATTCACTGTTTCGCACCCCCATCTGGCGAACCAGCAGCGTACGCGTCTGGCTGACCAGCATATCGTCAGCATGTAAGCGCCACTGCGGGTGTGACGCCAGGCTCGTGGCATAAAAAGCGTACAGTGCCGGGCCGCTGCCCTGCCAGAGGCCGTTTGCCACACCAGCACGCCGTGGCCATTCGCGCATCAGCGTGGCGGAAAACCAGGCCGCATCCATTTTCTCCGGCCGCGAGAGCATCAGGTACAGCCTGAGCTGGTCGTAAACCGGTTTTGCCATGCGCTCACGTAACGGACTATCCGGTGGCAGCTGTACAAAGGCCTGTAGCTGTTTTGCAAGATGTTCCGCCGCCGCATCGCGCAACAGCGGCAGGGCGCTTTCGCCATAGCGCGGAAACAGTGCCGCCAGCAGAGCATCGTTCTGGCTTAAGCCACCGTGCGCGTACCAGGGTACACCGTGTTGCGCACGGTACTGCAAGCGGGCAAGGGTTTTCTGAAGTTCAGACAGGGCGTGCAGACGCGCGCTCAGCGGTTGTTTCTCTGCCACAGACTGCTGAACCTGCTCCTGCGCCATCGTCACCAGGCTACGGTTGGCGACAAAGGAGACGGCCATGGATATCACCCACAGCGCCATCAGCGCTGTAACGCTCACGCCCACCATTTGCGTCCAGCTGACGCCGTGCTTACGCGGACGAAGACCTGCCGGTAAGGCCTGTGCCGACGCCAGGATGGCATCCCAGCGGTTGTCTTTGTCCAGTGATGAGCAACGCTGCGCACGCCGCCGACCGTGGCCGGACTGAACACCACACCGGCCAGCGGCAGCGGGCGGTACGGGTTGAGCAATACCGATAAGGGACCGGTCAGAGTTTCCGGCTCGCGCGTCAGCTGATCGGCCAGGGCGAGCAAAAAACTCTGCTGTGGTTTGTCGCAAATCTGCTGAACGCCCTGCGCGGTGAGGGCCGGTATCAGGTCGCTTAGCTGGCGGGCCAGTGCTTCAGGTTTAGAGGCCGCTGACAGCTGGCACCCCACCGGCTGGGTAATCCGCCCCAGTTGCTCTCCAGCTCGCGGATGCAGCGACCAGACGTAAAGCGGCAGTTTCCAGCCCAGCGCGTCATAGCGCCCCTTCAGGGCGTGAGCCAGGGCGTCCATGGATTCAGGAGTCAGCGGCGCTGCCAGTTCAGTATCTGAACCTGCGAGGCGATCAAACGCAGAGGTCACCCACACCACGCCATCCACCGGGCGGCGGCGCAGTTTACGCAGCGCGGTAAGCCAGGCAGTGTCCGCCGGTGCTGCCGGGTCACCGCCCCACAGCAGCAGCGTCCCCTGGTCTTCCTGCCAGAATTCCTGGGTGAGTTTTGGGATGAGTTGTTCGACATCTGAAGCGCTGCCGGTTATCAGCAGGATTCGGAGTTTGCGGGGCCAGGCGCGGTCATAATTATGACGCAAATACAGACGCATATTTTTTAACGTTTCTCTGTATTTTTCCCTATCAACTAGTCGTTTGTCTTCGTGCCGAAGACTTTTACCTGACAATTCCCTCAGCCGCTGCAAAAAACTTATTGAGATCAACCAATTCCACAACCTGAGAAATAAATCGTCGCAGAGCAGAATTAAAATACAAATCCCTGCCACTGTCAGCGATGTTGTCAGTTTCTTCTCAGTGGTAAACTGATGAACAAAAGGGTTTTCAGTCCAGATGAGAAATCCCCCCACAACCGCTATCAGCAGGATAATTAACCATGTACTGAGGCGCTTTTTCTTTTTCACATCACTATCCTTTGCGTAAGATTAAGCCGGACGGACAATCACCATTTGTGTGGTTTCATCACCAACCATCAGCCACTGGGTTTGCTCTGAAATCACTGCATGTTCGCAGGCGCAAATTAACGTGATATTTCCTACCGCCGCCCCCGGTCTGCCAAAAGTATCCTCCAGTACCATCTCTCCTTTTTTTTCAGACAAGAATGCCAATTTATCCATTGCAAGAAGAGCCGCAGTCAGTGCGCTACCTTTTACCTGAGCTCGCCAAAAGAACCAGGGCACCGCAGTTGTTATTTTTCCCCAAAGTGCAACATCCGCTACAGCCTCTTCCGTTTTTGCGATCACCACCGGGCGATGTATCCACATTTGCGGCATTACACGATAACAAGTTAGCCATGCCGGAGAGGCCAGCAGCAGCGCTGATACGGACTCTGCCTCTTGGTTACGCGCTTGCAGAAATAAATTGATTTCAACAGAAAGAACAAGCGCCTCGTCCCTCCTGTCCAGCCAGCCATCAAGCCACATCAGCCCACTATTATCAGTACTAACAGTAATATCATTGACAGCATATGACGCTGGGAAAATCTTTCGCCAGATGGTGAGGATGTGCTCATCGTTCAGCACACCATCATGATGAATACGAACGAACAGGTTACCAGTAAACTGAACCAGTTCAGCGTGCAATTGCCCGATGACACTTGCCAATATTGATTCCAGTCGAGTCTGATAATTTGCTTCAGTGAATAAGGTTACTGATGGAAAAATTATTGATGCCGTTGTTAACGTCGACTGAATGGCTGGTGAATAGTGCGTATGAAGTCCACTCCCGCCTTGTAAAAGCGCGACAGCAAGTTTATTTCTGGCAACTGGTGTGACGTAACTCATTCCAAGCACACCAACGGCCTTCTGTCCCAGTAAAATTTGTTCTTCATATTGTTTTTGATATAAGTGGTTCCACCATAGCACGCGATCTCGTTCATTTTCATAGCGGCGTAGCCGGATGATATACCCCATAAATCCAACGGATAAAGGCAGCATCAACGTACAAAACCAAAACCATTCAGAACGAGTAGAAAGGTGCTTAGGCCATAGAGCCAGCACTACAACCGCACCAGCAATCACACACAGAACAATCGTAAGCAGCCAACGGAATTTATCCGGAGCAACTGGCAAAGGTTCTTCTGCTGGGATTTTTTTAGATCAACAGGCATAAATTAACGTTTTCCTGCATTTGGTAATGATGATATTAGTGAGCAACCACAACCGCAACGATGACCATGCAGAGCTATTGGCTTACCATTGATCTTTGAAGTTTCATCGCCTTCGATAATATATGTTTCACCATGTAGAGGGCAAAATACCTTATCCATAAGACAAGAGACTTCCAGGCCCATAAATTTCACACCAGAGCTACCTTCAAGCACAGTACCACCGTGTGTTGTTTTGTCATTGATACGAATAACACACTGCATATACGTCTCCATATAAACTAACACAACAATGAGCTACACCTTTGCAAAATAATCTTATGGTGGTGACTCATCGTAATCCGAGAGTTATGCCTTGTATTATCTGACCGGTTTCGGGCTGTTGACGACGCAACGAACCGTTTTGTCGCTCGGCAAGTGGCCACTGTCTTTTGGGTCTGAGAAATACCGGGTTATGGTAAGGCCTCGTCTGGGGCCGGAAAAATCCTGGGAGCGGACAACTTTTGTATAATTCCCGTTGTAATCTTTATAGACAGGATTGTCTGGCCCCTGCGGATCTTTAACTGGTGAGTGTTTGTAATATTCCGGGTCATACCAGTCCTTCATCCATTCCCAGCCGTTACCGGCCATATCATAAATACCTAAAGGGTTTGGTGGATAGAGATCGCCAGGCAACGGAGAATATATTCCTAATGATGTTCCCATTTCTTTTGCATATTCCTTACTATCTTTTTCCGAAGCTACATTCCTTCCGCTTTTGTCGACTTTTATAGTTCCATCATTAGTCGGAGCTATAACAAACTGTCCCCTATTGCGTGCCGCATATTCCCATTGTGCTTCTGTTGGTAATGAAAAAGGTAAATCTGTTATTGTCGCTAACCACTGACAGTATTGTTGAGCCTCATTCCAGTCTACATGCGCCGGAGTTTGTGGCGTCATATTTAATTCATCCCATTTTTTTGCACCGGGGTTTTCTTTATTGACTGTTCTCCTATACTGATTGTTGTAGGTCAAATATAACTGATACTGTTTATTACTGGTTTTGAACTTACTGATTGAATAAGCGGTGAGTTGAACTTTATGTAACGGCTTACTGTCTTGTTTACCATCGTAGGGTAAACCTTCTGGTCCGTATTGTTCACCATAATCTCCCATAAGGAATTCCCCGCCCTGTACAAAGATTAGATCGGCCTTAATCTCATTAACAAATTTTGACAAGTCATTACTGTTCTTTTTCGCTGGCATGACCGAGGAATTCTGCTGGTCGCATGACATCAGTGCTGCAACTGTCAGCATCATTAAACCTATTTTCACTAATTTTTTCATCTTCGACCCCCTTAAACTTCAATTATATTGTTGTCACTTACAGGACTAAATATTCTGGATTTGGGATAGAATTCATTATCCATTCTGTATAGTTTGTAAAATTCCGTATTGTTCATAGCAAGCGCGTATCCCCAGGAAGGTGTGACCTTTAACCTCCGGTAGATCTTATCCATCTCATTATCTTTGTTGAGACCTTCTTGCAAAAACTCCTTCAGGTCATTCATTTTTCTTTGGGCAACCATGTATTTTAACGCTGAGTTCCCAGCGGCCAAATCACTCCCATCAGCGTTACAATGGCTAAATACCTGGAACCATTCACGTTGTGTTTGGATACTATCTAAGATGGTTAATATTGCTTCTTTGCGATCATGGTAAATATCAAGCATGACTCTATTATCCAAGTCCACATGATCATAAAGATTATGTCGCGTTAATAAATATATTAAGATACCTTTCGCTTCAGGAGTAGTTTTTATTAAATGATTAGGTTTTGACAGTATATTATGAGCAATGTCGTTTCTCTTTTGTGAGGAATTAACCCCTTCTTCAAAAGAAGAAACAACTGAAATAAAATAATCATCAATATCATTTAATGTGATTGCCATATTTTTTAATTCTTCTTTAACTTCTTTCTTTATTTCAGAAAGAAGAATCACACTAATCTTCGTAAAAGCCCCGAATGCTTCTTTGGATATAACCTCAAAAAAAGAATAATCAAGGCCATATAATTGATAAACCAGCCAGTACCCAAAATCGTAAAGTTTGTCGTAGTCAACTTCTGCTTCAAAAGAACCTTTGGCGCCTGCACCTAAACACAAACTGGCAGCGATACTGAAACAGAAGCGTCCATTAATGAAATCGCACTGAAATTTTCCCCCTGCACCAGCCCCAACCATTCCAACAAATGCTTCTGAAATTGAGCAAAAGTCGACAAATTTTGCAGCTTCTTTCGCATCATCGCCTTTTTTTCCCTGGTGCACCGTTAACTCGAGAGGTTGTAACCATTGAACGCCCCCCTTTCATCTTGAATTCAGCACGCGCGCCGGCAAATATCTCTGCGCTTGCAGACGCGCCTTCTTCATTTTTTTCTCTTGCCTGATGAAACGCGGCACCTGTTGGAGAGTGTCGATCTCTGAAACGAGGCAGGCGCCCTTCGCGATCTCCCATTATAACCTGCTTTGTCCCAATGGTAGTAACCTGAAGTTGAGCTTCAACCTGGGCCGATGCTCCAGCAAAGCCGATAAGTGACGTCTCAAGATACATACGCCACATTCCCATATTGAGAACTTTAGTTTTTCCAGGAGGTGGCAGCATTTTCAAAGACCAGCCAATGCGATCGGGTATGTAAAATTTAGCACTGGCTGTACCCGATGCTACAGAAAGGACGGTGCTATGTTCACCTTTAATTGTTAATTTTCCTTTATAAGGGTCCCACTCTCCTGACGCACCAGTATTGGATGTAAAACGCAAAAATTGTGCACCAGCAGATACATCAATATTCTGACCAATTTCCTTTTCCAACACCACACTGCTGTTCCAGGAATCTGCCCAGTCACACAATGTCTTGTCTATTTTACCAATATCTTTGACTTCAAAAAATTTTATTCCTTTGCTTTTAGATTCTAGTTTTTTTAACTGTTCTTTAATTTTTTGCGTATTTATAATTTTAATATTGCCATTATTGTCACGTTCAAATATACTTTCTTTTCCAGTAGTACAATCTCGTCCTCGTAAACTTACCCGATGTATATCTCCAGTTCCAAAATTATCAATATACGATTTTTTTACATATACATAACGACTACCAATCCCGTTACGCCCTCCCTGATTTTTTTTAGTTTTTATCGGTATCAGTTCTGTTACCTCTTTATAACCAGCCCCTTTAGATTCAAAATCTCCTAGCGTTTTCTGTAAATCCTTTTTCTTATCTGCTAATTTTTGTTCTGCTTCTGATACCTTAGCTTCAAGCGAAGTGAGTTCAGCGGCTCTGTCGGGATGCGAAAGAACTTTTCCATAGGCTTCAATTGCCGCCGAATATATTTCATTTGCTTTATGAACTTCATCCACCAGCATCATAAGATTTCTGGCGTGATCATCCAGAGCTGATGCTATTTTCTCGTTAAGAAGAATTAGCTCTTCATTTTCGGTACTAAAATAAATCAATGTTGATTCGTGATGTGCTACAACTGAACTTCCTTCTTTTTTATTTAGTGTCCCTTCAGCAACCGGAGTGTCATGTTCACTCATAAAAATCACCTCCTTGTTTACTCAAAAAACAATTTAATGGATTTAGGATCTACTCCGTAATGGCATTGTGTATAACCATTTTCGTCAGTCATACCTCTAAGCGTCACGCCATCCGCAGTTTCTATGCGATATGGTATCAATGCTTTAGGTTGATCGGTATTTTTATCTAATACCTGAAAACGTTCATTCATGGGGTATTTGAATTGCGGGTCCTCTACCACCATGGGTTTTAACCCCTTTTCGAGTGAAGATATCCCTCCCCATAAAATATTGGCGCTTTTAAGATCGATTTTCCCTGGAGCACCAATTTCTACAGAACCATTTTTTATTTTTATATATGCCCCGCCGGTACTGGTTAATGTTATACCCTGTGCAGCGTTCAATATTATTTCACTATTAACACTATTGAGAGTCATCGTTTTATCAGACTGAAGGCGCATTGCATCTGTTTGCGCTTGTATATCTACAATACCTCTTGCTGCAAATATTTTAATGCCCATCTTTTGCGCAAACAAGCTTATAGCTTCACCTGCTGCAACCGTCAACCTTTTGAAAATGCTCATATCAATATTTTCACCAGCCGTAGCCGTCAATGTGTGCCCGGACGACAGTTGAATATTTCTGGGTGTTGTTAATGCGATTCCTGCTGGCGCTGATGCCAGTATTCCCGCTTCTTTTAACTGATTCAGGGCCAGACTAAGTTTTTGTTGTGACGAACGATCGGCATCAAGAGCACCAGACACAGCGACACTTTGCGCTAATGCAGTGACTAATTCTAAAGCACTTTGTAATTGCGCAATAGCCGCGTTCATATCAAGAGTTTTGCCCTGGGCACTTGGTTGAACATCCCCACTAATAAAAATTCCCTTGCCACCACGTATCGCCCCCCATTTATCCGTGCGTAGTTCAAATCCTTCCCCCCGCAATTCACGGCTGGCATCCACATTGTGCCCCAGGTTCAGCTGCGTCTTGCCGCCGTACTCCGTGCTGAGCTTGATATGCTCTTCACCCCGTTTATCTTCCATCCGCAGCTTGTTATTCGTCGGCGTGCGGATCACATTCCGGGTGCTGTTCTTCTCCGTCACATGGTCAACATGCCGCGAGTCATGCAGCGCATGGGCGATATAGGGCCGGTCGGGGTCGCCTTCATGGAATGCTATCGCCACTTCCGTGCCCTGAATGAGCGGGAAGTGAAAACCGTACACGTCGCCGCCGTAGGGTTTGGCGAGACGTACCGGCATGCTCTCCTGACCCTGTCCTTTCTCGTCACGATCGGCGTCAAATTTCACCCGGTACAGTCCGGATGCATCCTGCCAGGCGTAGATATCGTTGGCTTTTGCGCTGGTGATACGCGCCGTCATCGTCCCGGTCACCTTCGGGCGCGGCAGCAGCGGCGGACGCCAGCACACCGTTTCGCTGTACGGAACCCCCAAAATATCCACCAGAAGGGCGCTCTTGCGACTGGCAGTAAAATGCGCGCTGATAACCAGCACCGGTTCCTGTAAGACAGCAGGCAGGGTCGGCGGCAGGCCGTCGATAATCGTCAGCACCTGTGCCGGCGCGAGCCATGCAGCGGTGCTGTTACCGGTTATCAGCGTCTGGTTTGCCAGAAAACCCTCATGATCGAGGCGGGCATAAAAGTTGGCCGTCTCCGCTGCCGGATCGATTTTGTCACCGCGCGCCAGATGGCGCAGCCGGTAGTGGTAGACATCACCATAGGCCACCCCTTCACCGTTTCCCCGGGTCATATCCGCTGGTGCCGACAGCAGTATGCTCTGTGCGTCCCGGTGGTTGTAATCTTTCGTGGTGACGCTGGCTTCCACCACGTTATGGGTAATATTCAGGCCCCACACCGAGTCAGCCCCGCTGTCGCTCATCCCGGACGGACTGTTGACTGGCAGGGTTTTACCAAATACCAGCGCCCGCTGCGCATCGGCAAAATGCACCACCTCTGTCTGCGCATCTTCCTGGAGGGTAAACCAGTAAAATATCCCCACCTCCGCCAGCAGGCGCTGGATAAACGCCAGGTCGCTTTCCTGGTATTGGTTTATCTGCTCGCGCTTCGGGTAGCTCTGCTTGAGGTTGAATTCATATTCCCAGCCATGCAGATTATGCTCCTGTAACACCTGCCCGACCACTTCGGGTACTGACTTATTGACAAAGAAACGGTGACTGCGGTGCTGCTTATCCAGCAAAAACAGAAATGGTTTAAGCGTGATCAGGTACTGTGTCTGGTCGGCAGAGCCGGAAATGCGTCTGAAATGAGTAATGACACCGTGCACTTTTTTCTGTTCAGTCAGGCTCTCCAGTAACCCGCCCCCCATCGTCAGGGTTGCGGGTTTACACAAAAACCAGGCAGCCTCAAGATGTTTGTCCGTAGTGGTAAAAATGATGTCATACCTGTAAATTCTGCTCAGGCCTTCAATACCGCTGAAGTCTTCCACATCAAGTGGAGAAGGACAGGAAGGAATATCCAGCCTGTAGCGGTTCAGGGTTCCCGCCCCGGATAAAACGTTTTGCAAAGAGTCAGTGAGATTCATAATTTTTCACTCCATGAACGGATCTAAAAGGGGATTTGCAGGAACCATCACGTTCGCCAGGATCAGACTGAACATCACTGTTGTCCAACTCGCCGTACGGTCTTACCGCCTCCATGTCATTAAGCGGAATGTCGAAAATACACTCGCCGGCAATCTCTACCCCGGCGACCATTCTGCGCGGCGTATCCTTATGGCGCTCAGAGTGCAGAACGTATCTGACAATGAACTGGCCTTTATCAGGAAAATGATGGAATGAAGGTGGGATACATAGCTGGCCGTTCACAATACGAAGTGTGGGATCAAACGTAATTTGCCGCTCTCTGAACCGGGTTCCTCTTGGAACGATGGAAATACTGACTGGCTGGTAGTCCTCTGGCTCCGGAACGCTAAAACACACATTGTCGCCTCTTGTGCTGACCGTTGTTATTTCATCAGGCCGAATGTAATCCCCGTGGCCGGGGCAACCGGTCAGTACCGTCAGGCTGAGCAAAAAAGCATGCCTGTGGCGAAAGGTTATTACTTTCACCATGGGAACCCCCGCAGCGTGCTGGTATACAGGTGGCGGATAACGGGCTCAGAAATGTTGCCGTCAAGCGTGATATCACCTGCTTTTCTTAGTTCACACCATGTCTCGTATCCTTCAGCCTGCAACGTAAAATGGTCAGCAATAATCTGTGCCTGCTGTTCCATGGGATATTCACTTAACAGACGTCCATCCAGGACATAACGGTAACTCACCGCCCAGCTGACAAGCCCCCGCCCGATGATGTTCATTCCTTTTTCACGTTGCCAGACATGTGCCATTTCATGAATAAAAAGATGTTGCAGAAAAGGTAAAGTCGACGCGTAATCATCCCTGTACCAGTGACGAAAATAAATCTCACCGTTCGGGGACATCGCCGTATTTTTATTCTGGAGGCCCAAGGGAAGATAGCTGTCATGATGGATCCAGACCTTATGGTACGGGATCGTTGACTTGTAAACTGATTTCGCCAGCACAATCTCTCCTGACGTCAGTAACCGCAGCGAACCTTCCTTTTCTTCTTTTTGCTCCGCCTTCTTTTTTTTATCGTGGATGGACATCACTCATCCTCCTGCCGCAGCTCAATCATTACCCCCTCTTCCTCATCCCAGCCGAGCGTCAGGGTATGCGACTTCTGCCCCGCTGCCATATGGGTCAGCAGTTGCTGGCTCAGCACCGGCAGAATCTGCTGGTTCAGCAGGCTGTCAACATTGCGCGCCCCGGTGTCCGGCAGCAGGCAGGCCGCCATCAGCGCGTCATACAGGTTCTCATCAATGTGCGTGGTCAGGCCGTAATGACGATGCAGACGTTTACTGACCTGCGCCAGCTTCATTTCCACGATGGTGCGCATCGCTGCCTGCGCCAGCGGACGGTAAATCACCGTCTGGAAGCGCGCCAGCAGAGCGGGCTGGAAGTGGTCCCGCAGGACAGGACGCAGCAGTTCATGCAGGTCCGGCTCTGTCGCCTCCGGCTGTTCCTCCAGCATCTGCATGATGAGGTCGCTGCCGAGGTTGGAGGTCATCAGAATCACCGTGTTGCGGAAGTCAATTTCCCGTCCCTCGCCGTCGCGCATGAAGCCCCGGTCAAACACCTGGTAGAACAGGTTCATCACGTCCCGGTGCGCCTTTTCCACTTCATCCAGCAGCACCACGCTGTACGGGCGCTTACGGACGGCTTCGGTCAGAATGCCGCCCTGGCCGTAACCCACGTAGCCCGGCGGTGAGCCCTTAAGCTGCGAGACGGTGTGTGGCTCCTGGTATTCCGAAAGGTTGATGGTGATAAGGGACTTCTCGCCGCCGAACAGTTCATCGGCCAGCGCCAGGGCGGTTTCGGTCTTGCCGGTGCCGCTCGGCCCCACAAGCAGGAACACGCCCTGCGGCCCGTTCTCCGGCGCCAGACCGGTTTTGCTGGCGCGCAGGCGCTGCGCAATGGCATTCAGTGCACTGTCCTGGCCGACCACCCGTACGCCGAGGTTTTGCTCCAGACTCAGCAGTTCGGTCTGTTCGTCCTTCATTAATGAGGAGAGCGGTACGCCGGTCCAGTCGGCGATAACGGTGGCAACCGTACGCGCGTCCACATCCAGCCCCAGCAGCGGGGTATTCTGCTGCACGGCAGTAAGCTGCATCTGAAGGTCCGCAATCTCTCCCTGGCGGGAGATATCCGTGCGGCAGGCAAGCAGTTCTTCCGTGAGTTTCAGCTCCTGGCCGTACCGGGTTTCCCGTTCGTCGAGCTGCAAAATGATGGCGACTTCTTCCTCTCCGATGGCGGCCAGACGTTCGCCGTGGGCGGTATTGCCCACCGCGATATCCTCCAGCAGCGCCTGCTTTTCCATAGCCAGTGCCGTGAGCTGCGCCTTCATGCGGGTCAGCGGCTCCGGAATAGTGTCGAGGCTCATACGGACACGGGCAGAGGCGGTATCCAGCAAATCCACCGCCTTGTCCGGAAGCTGGCGTCCGGTCAGATAGCGTCTGGAGAGCGTGACGGCGGCTTTAACCGCTTCATCGGTAATATGCACGCCATGGTGCTCCGCGTAGCGTGACTTGAGTCCGCGCAGCATCAGGCAGGCGGTGTCGTCGTCCGGCTCATCAACTTTAACCATCTGGAAACGACGCTCCAGCGCGGCGTCGCGCTCAAAGTACTGTTTGTACTCGCTCCAGGTGGTGGCGGCGATGGTTCTGAGCTCACCGCGGGCGAGCGCCGGTTTCAGCAGGTTGGCCGCATCGGCGCCGCCCGCCTGGTTGCCCGCGCCGTTAATGGTGTGCGCCTCGTCAATAAAGAGCAGAACCGGCAGGGGTGACTGCTGCACCGCGTCGATGATGTTTTTCAGGCGCTGCTCGAATTCCCCCTTCACACCCGCCCCGG
>ERZ773138.1175-NODE-1175-length-26242-cov-2.979646_pt1 | contig 26242 bp, 27 predicted proteins | sample MGYA00511114_ERZ773138 | MGnify/ENA primary metagenome ERZ773138 (study PRJEB29015, sample SAMEA2737805) | human gut metagenome | biome: human gut; feature: human-associated habitat; material: faeces | place: China | collected 2012 ...
GTCTTCGCGAACACGCCGCAGCGGCTGGCGATGGGATAGAGCGTGGTCGCGCCCTGCGCCAGCACGTTCAGGCCGCCTGCATCGGTGTTCAGGAGCGCGGCCATCTGGTCGATGAACGCGCCCGTGCCGCCGGCGCAGGTGCCGTTCATGCGCTGCTCAATGCCGTTGTCGAAGTAGATGATCTTGGCGTCCTCGCCGCCCAGCTCGATGGCGACATCGGTGGCCGGAATGAGGGTCTCGACGGCACGCTTGCTGGCGATGACCTCCTGGACAAACTCCAGGTCGAGCCACTGGGACAGCAGCAGGCCGCCCGAGCCGGTAATGGCGCAGGTCATCTGAGCCGTCGGCAGCACGGTCGCAGCGCCCTCGAACAGATCGCGGGCGCAGGCACGGACGTCGGTGTGGTGGCGCTGGTACTTGGCGTAGACGATCTGGTTGTCGTCGTTGAGCACGGCGAGCTTGACGGTGGTGGAGCCCACGTCGATGCCCAGGTGCAGGTTGCCACGAGCGTTCTCGGGGTTGAAGATCGCGCCTTCGGGGGCGTGGACGGCGGCTGCGGGCTCGGCGGCGATGGCGGGCTCGCTAGCGATGGACGTCTCCCCTGCCGTGTTCTTGGCATCGGCAACAGCCTCGGCAACCTTCTCAGCAGCAGCGGTCGCAGCCTTCTGCGCAGCGTCCACCACGGCGGGCGCGGCCTCGCGTGCGGCAGCGACCACACGATCTTTAATGCCCTCGACGAGTTTGCTCATCTGTTTCTCCTCTTAGTTGTTGGACTCCACGGTTGCGGCGGTGTCGACCGCGTCCTCGAGCTGCAGATTCAATAGCTTCATGCCGTATTCCGGCACGTTGATATCGATGGGTTGGCCATACAGGTCGCCGGGGCGCACAAAAGCGAGCACCGTCATAATGCGCGCCATGGCCTCGGGCGATTCGGTGAGCCCACGCTCAAACCAGCGCTGAATCATGCCGACCTCGGCACTCACGACGTAGGTAACGTAGTAGTCAAAGAACGTGCCCAGCGCCAGGCCCAAAATGCCCGTCTGCGCACGCGGCACCACAGCCTCACGCGCGGTGTCGATAATCCTTTTAATGAAGGCCTGGTCTCCGCCCGGACCCAGCAGCGCACCGATTAAGTCGCGGTTGGCCGCAAGATAACGCAGCAGCTCAACCGAACCGGGCGCCGGCTCGAGCTCATCGATGTTGTGATAGAGATCGGGCAGCTGAGCTGCAGTGATGAGCTCAATGCGCTCACGAATCTCGGCCAGCAAGCCGTCCTCGATTTGATTGATAAAGTCGGGAATATCGCGGTAGTGCGAATAGAACGTGCGACGCGTAAGGCCAGCGCGCTCGGTGAGCGACGCGACATTAATGCGCGAAAGGTCGCCGCTTTCGGCAAGCTCGCTAGCAAGTGCCTGGCGAAGGGCACGCTGCGAGCGAAGGGACCGGCGGTCGCATTTCTCGAGCTGGGACAAGCGTCCTCCTTGTTACTCAGCCTGTGCGCTATTGCACAGTGCGAGTATTATTGCACACCGTGTGCATCAACATGTAAAGGCAATATTTGGGTTGTGACGAAAGGGCAGTTTCTTTGTCACGTTCAGCGACCGCCTGGGTCGTGTCGATTGTGCCTGGCTTTTGGAGCGGCATTACCGATTGTCCAAAATGTCATTCATGGGTAGAATAGTGTCGACGGCAGCCCAAGTTGTAGCTGGCTGGGCAGCGCCGTTGTTTGCATTAGGGGGTCAACGCCTTAGCGGCGGCGACCCCTTCTGTTGCGCTTCGAACGCTGCTTGAGTGCCTCGGAAAGGCCGACAAGCGCCGTGAAGAACGAGACCAAAGCGGTCAGAAGTCTCACGAAATCAATCAAATCGGTCATGGGCATCGCCTCCCATCAGATGGAGGGCGCTGCCCGGCACATGGAACTGCCGTCAACGATACCGATTCTAACAGAGCTTGCTCATATATACGAATATGTGTTCGTACTCCAACGGATCATGGCTCAGTGTGACAAAGGGGCTGTCCCTTTGTCACATTATTCGATGACGGTGCGAGAGTTTTGCTTGCGCATGGTGGCGAGCATGTGTTTGGGGACGGCGTGGACCATGCAGCTGCCGATGGTCGCGCTCGCAGCGGCCTTGGCTGCATCGCTTGCGTTTTTGGTCGCGTAGCTGTGGCGGAAACGCTTGAGCATGGCAATGTCGTTGCCGCCGTCGCCGTAAACCGCGACCTCGTCCTCGGCAATACCGTAGTAGCCCGCCAGCCAGGCCACGCTCTCACCCTTGTTGCACGCCACGTCCGTGATCTCGAACATCACCGGATCGAACGGCGCGTTGACCACACGGTCCGAGCGCTCGGCCAAATACGCCTTAAGGTCGCGCTCCAGCTCGGGCGAGGTCACGCGACAGTTGATCTTGCACACATCGTGGCGCAGGATGTCACCGATCGACTGGTCGAAATACTGCTCCTCGTGATACCCGCCACGTGCACGCATGCCGCGCATCACGATGCGCTTGATAGGACTGTCCTTCTTAAAACCCGCTTGGTGCATCTCGAACGAACCGCTCGAGAACATGCCATCGGGCGTGGAGCAGTCAAAGCAAATGTCCGGGAACGCCTTGAGCAGTTCCTCGGTAATCTGTGGGTCGATGGTCCAGGTCTTGAGCACCTCGCCATGGCTGTTGCGCACGATGGATCCGTTGGAGCAGCAGGCGTCAAGCGCCAGGCCCGTAAAGCCATGCTCGCCGATCGGCAGCGTCGAGCGTCCGGTCGCGGGAACCACATGCAGGCCAGCCTCGGTCAGCTCGCGAATGGCGCGGCGGATGGTCCCATCCGCCTCGTGCAGGGCGTTCAGCAGCGTTCCGTCTAAGTCACTCGCAAACATCTTGATCATGGGCATGTCTCTCCTTCGTCTGCACGATATTGTAGACGAAGGAGAGACATGCCCAAACAATGCCGTCCCGGCGCAGCGTACCACCGCCTCCACAAATTCACGGTGCCCCAGCACGATAAGACAATCGCCACAAGCGACTTTTCAGCCGATAAAACAGCGCCGTCGTCAACGCCAGCACCGCCAGCATGCCTGCGAATACAATCGCCGGTGTCCATCGATCATATGCGAGCCCGTAAACCAATTGGCCAATAGGCGTCGCACAGGAAAGCGTCATATAAACGAGTGCCAGCACTTTTCCGCAAAGTTCCTTTGGCGCTGACCGCTGAACAAATGAAACGATTTCGACCGATGCAATGCTTGCCCACGCCATGACCCATGCCGAGCCAGCCGCAAGCGCTGCAAACGCTAATTCATCAGGACCGTTCAGTAGCGTGACAATAATCGGTACGACTCCAATACAGATCATTGCAACATATCGACATATACCCTTGAACGAAAAACGATGTGGCCAAATACCGACCAAACCACTGCCGACAAGACCACCTAAGCCCATAGCCACCTCAATAATCCCAACAAAGGATGTCTGCATTCCGAGATGCTTTGCGACAATAACGGGAGCACCAATCGTTAACCCAACTAACGCAAGGTTCAAAATAGCCGCAAGCAAAAACACAACGAGCAATGATGCGTTTTGAAACAGGTACCGAATCGACTCACGAAAAGTGTTTCGGCATGCCGAGCAAGTCGTGCTGTCCCCTGTCATTCCAGATGAGGCATTTCGCTTGAGTGCACCCCCGAACAGCAGGGCTGACATCGCAAACGTCAACGCCGCGGTTTCGCATAGAGCATCGATACCGAAGCACCCATAGACTGCCGTACCGACTACAGGCCCCGAGATATTGCTCGCCATGGTTATCTGCGAGACCAACGCAGTGGCAAGCTCAACCTTTTCTTGGCCCATCATGTGCACCGTCTCAATTTGAAGCATCGGTTTCAGCAGCGATTGGATGCCATATTGGACGCAAAGTATTGCCACCACGACAACGGCAAGGGGCAGCAACCGCTTCATGGGGATAAACAACAGCGATGCAGCCATCAGAACAATGCCGAGCACCACAAGAACCCCGCGGTGTCTCCCACGATCCGCCAAGATTCCGCCAGCCGGAGTCGCAAGCACGCCCGGCACGAACGCTATCGCCGCGACGGCACCATATAACGTTGACGAGCCGCTGCAATCGAACAAGTAAAGCGGGCACGCAAAGCACAGTGCCGACAACATCGAATACGCGCACAGCTGTGCAACAAGAAGACCGAAAAGCCTGATAGATCGCACTGTTTTTTGCGCCAACGAGACGCTACTCCTCCGCATTCCAGCCATAAGCCTGTCCCCTATACATACCGTTAGTATGTATTTAATGACTTGAAAAGGGCAGCCGTGGCTACCCTCATAGATCAATTACATACCGTTGGTATCTATATTACCACCCGGCGCGGTCCCATACGTCCCAAATCTGCGCCGTTGTCTGAAGCACTTCATTACCCAAATCGAGCCCCACCGCGGCCGCCATCTGCGCCAAACATTGAGCGCGAGCGAGCATTCGATCCTTGGTCTCAAGCGGACGGAACAGCGGCAGCAGCCAAAGATTCGCCAACAACGATACGGCCTCTGCCGCTTCACGCGGGCATTCACACGCAATGGAGCCGTCGGCGATGCCCTCCTCGATCACTGGCAAGAGATAGCCATCGGCCGACTCGTCAAACGAGCCCTGGTACTGCATCGCCAGTAAACGCGAGCTTTTTACCGGATCCGCCGCAGGATGCATGCGTGCCCATAGCTCAATTTGTGGAACGACGGACTCGGGCGCGTACAGCTGCTTGAGCTTTTGGGCTCCGGTCATATTACCGATACCAAGCATTGAGCGACGGTGCTCAACAATCGGAGCCATTGCCCGATCAAATGCGGCGTCGAAAATCTCCTCTTTGCTCTTAAAGTGATGATAGACAGCGCCCTTGGTCATGCCATCGAGGCGGTCGACGATATCTTGAATGCTCGTCCCCTCATAACCCTGTGCGCAGAATAACTCCAGCGCCGCGTCGAGAATCTTCGCGACCGTCTCCTCGGGATATTTATTACGACCCATAATCCGTCCATCCGCAACGCAAGTCTTGTGCCTCATTGCAGCATTTTAACGTTGCGGATGGTAGGCGGTCGATTCTACACCGCGGCGGGGCCGTGTTCGCCGGTGCGAATGCGGATGACCTCCTCGACCGGCTCGACCCAGATCTTGCCGTCTCCGACGGCACCGGTGCGAGCAGCGTTGCAGATAATCTCGACAATGCCATCGACATGTTCATCGGCGCAAATAAGGGTGAACTGCACCTTGGGGATCGTGTTGACAAGCAGCTCATTGCCGCGCACGTATTCCTTCCAGCCATGCTGTGCGCCGCAGCCCTGCACCTGGTTGATAGTCATACCACGAACATCAGCAGCAAACAGCGCATCTTTGAGAACCTCAAGCTTTTCCTGACGCACGATAGCCGTGATCTTTTTCATAATGAATTCCTCTCTTCAATAAAAGAAATGAATTGTCCTTCACATGGCACGGGTTTTCCAGGTGCCGCAAACCAATCTCAGAGATCAATAAGTTCAACTGACTGGTCTTAGCAGGTTTCCCAAGTGCCGCAGATTGCCGTGAAAGAGGAGCGAAGCGTACTTAAGTACGTGAGCGACGATTGAACGGCAAGGTGCGGTGCTTGGGGAAGCTGCTAATCGAGTCCGGAGAAAGAAGGATACGCGCTCTCGCCGTGCTGGCTCGCATCCAAGCCCAGCGCCTCGTCGGCCTCGTCCACGCGCAGGCTGCCGTGGAACAGTGCCTTGACCACCGCGGCGATCACCAAGTCGAGCACCAGCACAATAACGACCGTTACCACAATGCCCAAAATCTGCGAGATGAGCAGCGAAACGTCGCCCGTGTAGAACAGGCCACCCTTACCGGTCCACGAGAGCTCCGGCACGCAGAACAGGCCCGTGAGCGCGCTGCCCATGGCCCGACAAAGCCCGCGCCCGGCGTGACCACCATAGGCCAGCGACCAGCCGGCAACAATCCACAGCACACCGACCAGGCCAATGGCGCCAAAGCACATGAGCATGGTGTTGATGACATTTTTGCGCCTGGACAGGCCACCATAGAAAAACGCCAGACCCGGTGTCATTAAAAACACGAGCATGGTGCAGATGAGCATAAACGTTGTCGATCCCGTATCGTACATTCGCTCTCCCTTGGTCGCATGAACGTTGTCGGCGCCCATAATGCGGCCGAGGGGCAACTGGTGTAGACCAGATACGGCGTTGTTAAACGCGACGTTGTCGAATGGAAACGGTGCCGCAATCTTGGAAACGGCGCGGCAACGGACGCGAAACGAACGGGAAATACGCGAGCAAGGAAGCCGTGAGCGCACCCGTCCCAGCTAGCGCCGGAACAGCTCGCGAGCTCGGTCGCGGAGGTCGGTAGCCCGGATGACGCCCTCATAGCGGTTGATGCGCAGGCGCGGGAAGGCATTGAAAAAGCGCAGGTCGCGACGGCTGAGCGACACGCTCGGCACCGGACGGCTCATGCGCTTGCCGGCAAGGCGACGACCGAGCGACGGACGGGGCACGCTCGGCGCGGCATCGGCCACGCGGCGGGCGGCAAGCGCCAAGCCGCGAGCACCGTCCGCGATAAACGTCGGCATCGAAGCCTTCTCGCGCAGAGCATCGAGCGCGGCGTCACCCAGCTCGGCCAGCCACGCGTTAACGGCACGGCTACGGATGTGCGTCTGTGCCACCGAGTCAATCGTAGAATCGGGAATACGTTCGAGCATTGAATCCGAGGCATCGGCAAGCGACTCATTGATGCGGTCGGCAAGGTCGGCGCGCACACGCTCAAGCTGATCGGACAGGCGACGCCAGCTCGCCAACGAGCACACCGCGTCGACCATCATCGCGACCGCGACGACAAAGGCAGCCAAGCGCACCATCAAAACCGGTAGATGGGCAAGCAGGCCCAGCACCGCCGGCTCCACCACGCGGCAAATGCACAAGGCACCCAAGCCAAACGCGCAGGCCCAGTACAGACAGATGCGTCCGTGCAAGTTAAACGGCAGGTGCGAGTAATCCCAAAAGCGAGCGCCCGTTGTTTTTTCCAACAGCACGCCTACGCTGTACTCAATCACGCTGCATACGAGCGCTGCAGCGACAAACTGGCTCGAGGCATCCGGAATCCCGCGCAACAGCAGCCAGCAAGCAATGCCGCCCGCGCCATAGATGGGGCAACACGGTCCCAGCAAAAAGCCACTGTTGGCAAATCGTCCGTGATTGAGCATGGCGCATACTGTCGACTCCCATGCCCAACCGCAAAACCCGTAAAAGGCAAACGAGAGCACCAGTGCCGAGAGCGGACAGGCGGCAAGCGTCGCGCCGCCAAACGCCATATCAATCGCGGTCCCCACCGTCTACCCTCTCCTCTTTTCGCTCGAATCTTTGCTCGAGCCGTCACTCGAGCCCTCGTTCAAATCGTTCGCGCCGCCTTTGCGCGGCAGACGGCCGGCGACCGTCTCGCGCAGCGCGCACCATTTGTCTGCCAAACACACAATCCATGCCTCACGACACGTCGGCGGCACCGGCACCAGCGGAAACATATGCCGCACGATAATATTCCGCTCGCGCGACGTCAGCTCAAAATCTTCCTCCGCGCGCGCTAGGGCAAAAAACGGATGACGAAAGCCATGCAGCCGGTGGCTTGGGTCGGGGTCGTGCCAATCGTAGAGAAAGTAATCGTGTAACAAGGCTCCGCGCAGCAGCGAGGCACGGTCGATCGAAATGCCAGCACGGCCCAAGTGCTCGGCAAAGGACAGACTTGCCCGTGCCACCGAGGTCACATGTGCATAGACCGTCACGTCGCCATGCTGGATAAACTCGCGCGTCAGGTCCAAGCGGCCCGCCTGGGCGAGCTGGCGGGCGGCATCGTCGACCTCGTGCGCGATTTTCTCGGCACGAACGGCATCGGACATGCTGCCTCCTTCCAGCGGCTCACGGCGGCAGGCCACGGCCTGCACGTATTGAATAAAATCATCATCGAATCTATCAGTATGGCATCGGACAAAACGTTTTGCCCCACCAGTTGGCGAATTACCGCGCCGCCGTCACATATCAGACGCCAAAATGTGCGAGACTGTCTTGTGCAATTGTGCCGGCCGAGGGAGTGCCGGCGCACGATTCGCATGGAGTAACCCACAACGATGCTGCTTACGCAAACGACAACGCCCGAGGACGTCAAGGCTCTCGACCGCGCCGAGCTTCCGCTGCTCTGCGGCGAGATCCGCCAGGCAATCCTCGAAAGCTCCGCCGCCGTCGGCGGGCACGTTGCCCCCAACCTGGGCGTCGTTGAGCTCACGGTTGCGCTTCATCGCGTGTTTAACTCCCCCATCGACAAGATTGTCTTTGATGTTTCGCACCAGACCTACGCCCACAAGGCGCTGACTGGGCGCGCGTACACTTATATCGATCCGGAGCGTTATGGTGAGGCTTCTGGCTTTGCCAATCCTGACGAGTCCGAGCACGACCTGTTCGCCATGGGCCACACCTCGACCTCGGTGAGCTTGGGCTGCGGCCTGGCGCACGCTCGTGACCTGGCGGGCGATGCGTACAACGTCATCACCATCATTGGCGACGGCTCGCTTTCGGGCGGCCTGGCGTTTGAGGGCTTTAACAATGCCGCCGAACTCGATAGCAACCTGATCATCATCGTCAACGATAACGACCAGTCCATTGCCGAGAACCACGGTGGCTTGTATCGCAATCTGGCCGAGCTGCGCGCCAGCAACGGCGCCTGTGAGCGCAACGTTTTCCGCGCGATGGGGCTCGACTACCGCTATCTGGACGCCGGTAACGATGTGTTGGCCCTGGTCGACGCGCTGCAGGAACTGCGCAATATCGATCATCCCATCGTGCTGCACGTCTCCACCGCCAAGGGCAAGGGCTTTGAGCCAGCCCAGAACGACCCCGAACGCTGGCATCACGTGGGTCCGTTTGACATGTCAACTGGACGCAAGCTCTGCCCGGGCCATCCGAGCGAGCCTGCGCCGCGCACCTATGCCGACATTACGGGCGAGGCGCTCAGCGCCGCCATCGAGCGCGATTCGCAGGTCGTAGGCATCACGGCCGCCACGCCCTACATCATGGGCTTTACACCCGAGCTTCGCGCTGCCGCCGGCAAACAGTTCGTCGATGTGGGCATTGCCGAGGAGCATGCCGTAACCTTTGCCACCGCGCTTGCGCGCTCGGGCGCCAAGCCAGTCTTTGGTGTGTACGGCACGTTTTTGCAGCGCGCCTACGACGAGCTGTGGCACGACCTGTGCCTCAACGACGCCCCCGCAACCATCCTGGTGTTTGGTGCGTCGATCTTTGGCACCACGTCCGAGACGCACCTCTCGTTCTTTGATATTTCCATGCTGGGCGGTCTTCCCAACATGCACTACTTGGCGCCGGCCTGCATGGAGGAATATCTGTCCATGCTGAGCTGGTCGCTCGACCACCGCGAGCATCCCGTGGCGATCCGCGTACCGGGCATTGGCCTGGTTAGCCGTCCCGATTTGGCGCCCGCCGAGGACACCGACTACAGCGCCGTTCGCTACAACGTGGTGCGTCAGGGCCGCGACGTAGCCGTGCTCGCGCTCGGCGATTTCTTTGAGCTGGGCGAGCGCGTGGCAAACCGCTTGGCTGCCGAGTACGGCATCGAGGCCACGCTCGTCAACCCGCGCTTTGCAACCGAGCTTGACCGCGAGTTCCTCGACAGCCTTGCCGCCGAGCATCGCGTTGTCGTCACCCTCGAGGACGGCATCTTGGACGGTGGCTGGGGCGAGCGCGTGGCATGTTATCTGGCCTGCACGCCGCTGCGCACGCGCACCTTTGGCATCGCCAAGGGCTTCCCCGACCGCTACGACCCCAACGAGCTGCTCGCTCAGAACGGCATGACGGTCGAGAACATGGCCGCCGAAGCCGTAAGGCTACTCAACGAGTAAGAAAACCTCCGCAAGGGAAGCATCCCTGCGGAGATTTTTATTTTCGCGGCGCGATTATCTCAATCTGTAACACCTAGGGCCCGAATTCCCGTCTAACTGTTACAGATCTAGACAAGACGTCTTAGTCCCTGGCCTTTGTCTCAATCTGTAACAGATAGAGACCTTTTGTCCGTCCAGATGTTACAGATTGAGACATTCGAATTCCCCTGAAGAGAAAATCTCAATCTGTAACAACTACTCGGCAAAAGCGACTGCAGATGTTACAGATTGAGACAAAACAGCGAGGCAATTATCGATAGCTTTGCTTGAGGATCTCGACAACGTCGGGGTCGGTCAGCGTTACGGGGTCGTGGCTGAACAGGACGCCGTTGGTCGTCAGAGCGTTGTGCGCGATGGCTGGCAGCTCTTCGACCGTAATCCCCCACTCGCTCATGGCGAGGTCTGCCACATGGCAGGCCTCCATCAGGCGCGTTAGCTCAGTCACAAAATCGTGCGGATCGCTGGCGGTAGCATTGCCCATCAGGCGCGCCATGTCGATATAGCGCTCGGGTGCGGCACCGTGATCGATCATTCACGTGTGATAGGCACGGGCGATCATAATGAGGCCGGCGCCGTGCGGCAGGTCGTGATGATGCGCACTCATGCCATGTTCAAGACCATGCGAGCCCGTGGTGCCCGAGGCATCCATGGCGTAACCGCCGAGCGTGTTGGCAAACGCAAGGCTCGAGCGCGCCTCCAGGTCATCTCCATTATTGACGCACGTGGGCAGCGCCGCGGCGGCACGGCGAATGCCTTCGCGGCAAATCATGTCACCCATGGGCGTGTTGGTGTTTGAGATGTAGCACTCAACGCAATGGAACAGGGCGTCGAATCCCTGATAGGCGGTCAGACGTGCCGGAACGCTCACCATGAGCTCGGGGTCGACGATCGAAAGCACCGGGAACAGGCGCGGATCGCCCAGGCGAAGCTTCTCGTCGTTCTCCTCGCAGGACAGGACACCGCCCGCATCGACCTCGGAGCCGGTACCCGCCGTGGTGGTCACGCACACCAGCGGCAGCGGATCGTTGGGGATAGGCAGGCCGAGCGCCGTGCCGCCATTCACAAAGTCCCAGATGTCACCGGGGCACTCGTTGCCCTCGGCGTCCGTATGCGGGTTGGCCGCCACCGCGCAAATACCCTTGCTGCCGTCCATGACCGAACCTCCGCCGAGCGCCAGCACAAAATCACAGCCATGGGTACGCGCCATCCAGCCACCCGCGTTAACGGTCTCGCGCAGAGGGTTGGGCTCAATGCGATCAAACAGCTCATGCGCCACGCCGGCGCGATCGAGCTCGGCCTCCAAACGTCCCAGATATCCAAAGCGCTTGACCGAGTTGCCGCCGGTCGTAACGATGAGAGCCTTGGTGCCGGGCAGTTTCTGTGCGCCCAACTCGCCTAACTTGCCCGCGCCAAACAACACCTTGGTCGGTGCGAAAAACGAATAACCGTTCATACGCGATCTCCTTACTTATATATGTGTCGCGCTGCCGCCATTATAGCGACCGCTGCAAGCGATCATGCCGTCTGCAGAGCGCTATCTCAGCAGCAATAATCGACGTTTGCCCAGATAAAACCTGCCAAAATAAACCTGTCCCTATTTGGTAGGTAGAATAACCCATAAGGTAAGTATGTTTCTGAGTTATTTCGTGTTGACCCGTCTGAGCGCAATAGGGTATAACTCTACTCAACCGCTAGGGATTTTATTGAGAAAGGTGTTCTACCATGAGCAAGAACCTCTCCCAGCAGGTCGTTCTCGACCGCCGCGGCTTTGTCGCCGCCACCTTCGCAACCGTCGCCGGCCTTGGTCTTGCCGGCTGCTCCGACACCAGCGCCGAGGCCGACAAGGGTTCCGCCGCCGGATCCTCCAAGAGCTCCGAGGATACCGAGGCTTCCACCACGCTCGATGCCAAGGCATTCGACAAGCTCGTCGACAACGGCCCCAAGGCCGATGACGACGCCATCGCCGCCAGCACCTGGGCGACGGCCGTCAAGGACGCCGGCGTCTTTAAGATCGGTGGCGTTCAGACCTCCACGCTCTTCTCCCTCCTCAACGAGAAAGACGGTCAGACCCGCGGCTTCGACGCCGGTATCGCACAGCTCCTGTCCAACTACATTCTGGGCGAGAACAAGGTCGAGATCACCCAGGTGACCTCGGACACGCGCGAGTCCGTCCTGCAGAACGGCCAGGTCGACGCCGTCTTTGCCACCTACACCATCACCGATGAGCGCAAGAAGCTCGTCTCCTTCGCCGGCCCCTATTACTACACCCAGCAGGCCATCCTGGTACTCGCCGATAACGACGACATCAAGAGCGTCGACGACCTGGCCGACAAGAACGTTGCCGTCCAGTCCGGCTCCAACGGCCCCGCTATCCTAGAGGAGTTTGCCCCCAAGGCCAGCCAGCAGGAGTTCAAGACCGACGAGGAAGCCCGCCAGGCACTCCAGCAGGGTCGCGTTGACGCCTACGTCATCGACAACAACATGCAGCAGAGCGCCCTGGTCCGCGAGCCCGGTAAGTACAAGATCGCCGGCAAGCCCTTCGGCAGCAAGGAGCCCTACGGCATCGGCCTGCCGCTCGATTCCGACGGCGTTGCCTTTGTCAACGACTTCCTCAAGAAGATCGAGGACGACGGCACCTGGACTGAGCTGTGGCAGATCTGCATTGGCGACCGTACGGGCGACACCAATGTTCCCGAGCTGCCCGAGATCGGCGCCTAGGCAACGCGCCTAGTAACGGCCGCAACGAAACCATACGGAAACGCATAATGCGCTTTATTGCGGTAAACTGTTTCCTCACTGAGTTGTCGGGGCTTCCGTACACACGGGAGCCCCTTTCCTTATCGGCGGGAGGTCCGCATGAGTCTCTCCGAGCTCTGGTCGCTCTATGGCCAGAACTATATCGACGCGCTGCTAGCAACCTGGGGCATGACGCTTGAGTCGTTTGCCATCGCCATGGTGTTGGCCGTCGCCGTCACCGTGATGCGCGTGTCGCCGCTCAAGCCGCTGCGCGTCTTTGGCGACCTGTATGTCCAGGTCTTCCGTAACATCCCCGGCATCGCGCTGCTCATTATCGTCGTCTACGCGCTGCCGCCGCTCAAGGTCGTTCTGCCCTACCGCACCTGCGTTATCGTCGCCACGGTGTTGCTGGGCTCGGCATTTGGCTCCGAGAACTTTATGAGCGGCATCAACACCGTCGGTGTCGGTCAGGTGGAAGCTGCCCGCTCGCTGGGCATGAGCTTCAGCCGTATCCTCGCCAAGATCGTGATTCCGCAGGCGCTGCGCTCGAGCGTGCTGCCCATGACCAACCTCTTTATCGCCGTCATGCTCACCACCGCGCTCGGCAGTCAGGTGCCGCTTAAACCGCAGGAGCTCACCGGCGTGGTGAGCTACATCAACACGCGCTCGCTCGGCGGCGTCGCCGCGTTCTTTATCTCGGCGCTCGGCTACCTGGGCACGGCCTTTGTGGTGAGCCACATTGGCAACTATATCGATAAGAAGGTGAGGATCCTCCGATGAGCAAGCATTCCTCTCCCGCGCTCACCATGCGCGATGCGCTCTACGAGGCTCCCGGCCCCAAGATGCGCGCCAAGATTCGCGTTGGCACCGCCATCTCGCTTGTTGCCGTCGCCGTGCTCGTTATCCTCGTGCTGCAGCGCTTTTATGTGACCGGCCAGCTTTCGGTTCACTATTGGTATTTCTTTACGCACCTCACCACCTGGAAATTCTTGCTCGCCGGCTTTGAGGGCACCGTCAAGGTCGCGCTCACCGCCGGCGCCATCGCGCTGGTACTGGGCTTAGCCCTCATGCTCGGCCGCACGAGCGACATCAAGCCGCTGCAGCTGGTCTGCCGCGTGGTCACCGACTTCTTCCGTGGCGTGCCGAGCCTTCTGTTCATCTACTTCTTCTTTTTGGTACTGCCCCAGTACAAGATCGCGCTGCCGTCGTTTTGGATGCTCACGCTTCCCGTCGCGCTCGCTGCAGCCGGCGTACTTGCCGAGATCTTCCGCGCCGGCGTCAACGCCGTGCCGCGCGGTCAGGTCGAGGCAGCCCAGGCGCTCGGTCTCTCCAAAGCTAAAATCACCTTTAAAATCGTGTTGCCGCAGGCGATTCGCTTTATCATTCCGTCGTTGATTTCGCAGCTCGTGGTCGTAGTCAAAGACACCACCGTCGCCTATGTGGTGAGCTACCCCGACCTCATGCAAAATGCCCGCGTGCTCATCACCAACTACGACGCCCTCGTATCGGTCTATCTGGTGATCGCGGTCATCTACATCCTCATCAACGTCGCGATCAACAAGGCCGCTGTCTACGTCTCGCACAAGACCGGCGCGACCATCATCCGCTAACGCTTTACCATTTCGAGTCATAAGGAGCCGAGCACCATGGCACAGAGCACCTCTTCCACCGGCAATCAGCCGCTGATCGAGCTCAGACACGTCGATAAGCACTACGGCGATCTGCACGTCCTCAACGACATCAATCTCTCGGTCGACCGCGGCGAGGTCGTCGTCGTGATCGGCCCCTCGGGCTCGGGCAAGTCGACCATGTGCCGCACCATCAACCGTCTGGAAACCATCGACTCGGGTGAGATCCTCATCGAGGGCGAGCCCCTGCCGCAGGAAGGCAAGGATCTTGCCCGCATGCGTGCCGAGCTGGGCATGGTGTTTCAGCAGTTCAACCTGTTCGCGCATATGACTGTGTTGCAGAACGTTATGCTGGGACCGGTCGATGTGCTGGGCGTCTCCAAGGAGGAGGCTCGTGAGCGCGCCATGGACCTGCTGAGCCGCGTGGGCGTGGCCGAGCAGGCCAACAAGGTACCCGCACAGCTTTCGGGCGGCCAGCAGCAGCGCGTGGCCATCGCCCGTTCACTCGCCATGCAGCCCAAGGCCATGCTCTTTGACGAGCCCACGAGCGCCCTTGACCCCGAGATGATCAACGAGGTGCTCGAAGTCATGGTCCGTCTGGCCCAGCAGGGCATGACGATGATCGTCATCACGCACGAGATGAACTTCGCCCGCCGCGTAGCCGACCGCGTCGTGTTTATGGCCGACGGCCAGATCGTGGAAACCGGCACGCCCGATGAGTTCTTCGACCACCCCCAGACCAAGCGCGCCCAGGACTTCCTCAACTCCATCAAGGGCCACTAACCCAATTGCCATGTTCGCTCGCCAAGACCATCCAAACTCGAAAGTTACACCTATGATCGGAACTCGCACTTCATCGTCCTACACCCCACATGTTGACGTCGCCCCCGCCGACCGTCCACTCATCCTCGTCGCGCCGCGTTGGGAAGAGGCAAAGCCGTTTTTGAGCGAAACGCTCTCCCCCAACGAGGAGATTGCCAGCGTCTTTGTCGATGCCATCCTTGCCGCAGGCGGCCTGCCGCTGCAGATGTCCATCACCGAGGACATTGAGGTCATCCGTCATTACGTCGATATCGCCGACGGTATCGCTATTCCCGGCGGCCCGGATGTCAACCCCAAACGCTGGGGCGATGATCGACCCTACGACCCCACCCTCTGCTGCGAGATCCGCGATAGCTTTGAGTTTAAGCTGGTCGGCGAGGTACTCCGCGCCAAAAAGCCGCTCTTTACCACCTGCCGCGGCACGCAGTTGCTCAATGTCGCCACTGGCGGCACCCTGTGCATGGACGTGCCGAGCCTGGGCGCTCGCGAGGGCCGCACGCAGTGGCGCCATACCCACGTGCTCAACGACCCCGTGCATCCCGTCGAGGTCGTGCCGGGATCGCTGCTCGACCGCGCGGTTGGCGGACACAGGCTGATCCAAACCAACTCCGCACACCACTGCTGCGTCGATCGTCTGGGTAAGAGCACGCGTTTGGTCGCCAAGGCAACCGACGGCGTTCCCGAGTGCATCGAGGTCGAAGGCCAGCCATTCTGCTTGGGCGTGCAATGGCATCCCGAGTACACGTGGAAGACGCTCGAGACCGACTTTAACCTGTGGAAGTCGTTTGTCGAGGCGGCGGCAAAGGTAAAGCAGGCCCGCTAGCTCGCAAGCTACACAAGTTAAAGCCTCCTAAGCCAGGGGGGGGGCGGACACCAGCCACGGTGCCCGCCCCCCTGAATTTGATATGCGCGGTATGTTTATCCCTCACAAACAATCAAAGAAATCTCGACCGCAATCGGTCGACGGTAAAGCAGATGGTAAAAACGCTTGCTACGTTTATTAGGCAGTCAATTAAAATCGAGATGCATTGACCATTCCCCAACGGGGTCACGCCGCAAATCCACATGAGCATCGAGGCTGGAAGCGGAAGCATGGAATTGGCCCCGAGCTGTATGTAGATCGCTACGACGTTGACAAGCAGCAGCATGCCAATCGGACCGAAGCCGGACCCAAAATAGGAAACAACGATTACGCAAGAAACCACGTATGCAAGGCAGGCGGCGGCAAGAACAAGTCGATAGCAAAATACATGCAGGTTGAAAGACTGTTGAGCATCCGAAACGATTGCGCAGTTAAGACAGTACAAAACGACACTCGTCAGGATAAACGCGCCCAAAAGGGCAAAAGAAGACAGCGCCACTCGCGCAACGATAGCGCACACACGCTTCCCTCCCCGAGCCTCCGACAACCCCCACGGTTCCTCAATAAAGCCCGAGCTGACAAAGCGCGGCACAATGCAAGCCGCGATGAACGGAAAGAACAATGCATGAGCCAACGGAGCTACGTTGAACAGCAGACCGCGAAAAACCTCTGCATTACCAAATAGAAGGACATCCTCCGCCGATAGCCGAAGCGTCGGGTCTGGGAAAAAGCCCAAGAAACTGTTCTCACGGAGGCTACAGAACCACATCGGGAAAGAATTAAGCTGCAATACCACCATGCACGCATAAATTACCAGGATTAAGGCGTACGCCCATTTGCTCACATGCTTCAATTCTGACTGGAGAAGTCTTTTAATCTGACGAGCCATTGAGCACACCCCCAGCGCGAAAGCTCACGAGAGCGTAAATCAATACCGATAGACAGCTGGCTGCCACGCCATATCCCAGAAGCGTCAGCTGCCCCATATCGCTATACCCAAGGGCACATCCGACTCCAAGGTACGGCCCCGGAAGAAAGAAGATCCATCGCAAGGACGGTATGGGCGTCTGAAGGTAAGTTCCGTAGAGCGTCAAGCTCATGACAAATCCGATTATTACCACAGCTCCGCTCAATACGGCGCTGCTTGTAATCCGATAGATGGTCACCGTCTCCAGCGCAACCGATATCACCAATACGGCGTTAATCATCATTGCGGGCAAAAATGCAGCCAGCATGCTATGCGCATAGTTTTGCCCTCCACGTGTTATCGCTATTGCAAACAGAAGAAGGCAAAGCGCACTATATGTTGCGCCGATTATTAAAGCAGACGAAAGTACATGTGCCAGAGCCCCGTTAAAGCGGGCAAGACCTCTTGCTGAAGAAATTCGGTATCCCTCTTCATAGCCGCGCTCCTGTAAAATCGCCAGGCAAACGATGAGTGGAACGAACAGAGAGGTGCCGGCAAAAGCACTGCGCACAAGGGACTCATCGGGTGCAGAAGGATCGATTACATTCCAGACGAAACCAATATCCTCCCCAAAAACGCTATTGCCAAAGGCGAGCAACGTTGTTCCGTTTTTCAGAAAGATGCCAAAGAGAAGGCCGAACGCCAGCATAAGCGCAAGACCAAACTTCGCCGGAAATATCCTGTGCAAACGCATCATATCTGCCTTTATGGGATGGATCGCCCGCTTCATAGCGAGACCGTCTTCATCAAGCGCCTGTAATACTCTTTTAGGGACGACGCCTCATCCCTTATGACGTCCATCGATTCCTTTTTTAGCAGTTCGCCGTCATGAATAAACACGCAGCTTGTTGCAACCGATGCCAACTCATCCAAATCATGACTAGAGATGAGCATGGTCTTACCCTGCTCTCGATTCAATCGACCGATAAGGGCCCATATACTCTCAATGCCCAGCGGGTCCAACCCATTTGCTGGCTCATCGAAAACTAGCAAGTCCGTGTCACCCAACAAAGCTGTAGCTATATCCAGCCGCCGTTTCATTCCCAGAGAAAAACTGCCTACGCTCTTTTTTTCATCGATGTCCAGCCCGACTAGGCTCAAAACGCGAGGAATCTCACGCTTCTCATCAAGCCCCCATTCTGCACATCGGATCCGAAGATTCTCAGCCGCACTGAGAGATTGGTATGCTCCACTGGAATCTGGTACATAGCCGACACGCGTCCGCATCAGGCTAAGCTCTCTTTTTGACTTGCCTCCAAAGAGCTCCACGCTCCCCGACGATGGCTCACAGATGCCCAAGACGATTTTAATGAGCGTGCTTTTGCCCGCACCGTTTGCACCGACAAGGGCACAGAGCTCAGACTGATGCACCTCGAAGGAAACGTCATGCAAAACGCGCCGTTTCCCGTAGCGCTTTGATACTTTTGATAGCTTTATCGCTGATGCGTTCATTGGCCTCCCGTTCTGCTTGATAGCAAAACCGCTCATATCGCCCTTTCTTTCCTTTATCGTTTTCCATAGTTGTTATTGTTTTTCGATAACTCGTATTTGTCAAGATAATCTAAAAGAAAGAACCCGTGTTAGACACGAGTCCCTTCACGCTGATATTTCGTTTTAGTTGTTCGCCTTAAGCTACTCGTCACTCAAATCGACAGCGAAGACTGATGTCGGAAGCGACGCCTCGTTGCCTCCGCCATCCCGCATCTGTCTCACGACATTTTTTGCGCGCTCGACAATAAGCTCCTCAAGCTCTTTCTCGCTCACGCGCTGAATAATATCTCCCGGTTGACAATCAAGCTCATCACAGATATCGAGAAGCGTCTTTAGGCGAATAGCTTTTATCTTTCCGTTTCTAAGCTTTGAAATATTAGCCGGAGTATGCCCCGTCGCCCGAATCAGATCAGCGCTGGTCTTTCCGGTCTTAAGCAGCTGCGTCTCAAGCTCGATGATGAGATAGCTCATGTTTCCTCCTACACAAGCTCGTCAGACTGCTCTTGGAGCAGCGAGGCATAACTCCAGATCGCCGAGATAAACAAACAGACAACTGCGCCGATAAACGACCCCGCATCAAAGGTAGCGCCTTGGCAAATCTCAATAACGAAGGAATGAGGCACGATGTAAAGCTCCAGTCCGCCAATGGTGAGATTGACCGATCCATAGGCACCGACAAGTGAAACCGCGGCGTTAACAGCAAAGGCAAGCGCGAGAACACGGATAAGCCGCACATGCGTCTTGGTAAAGGGCGAGACGCCTCGCGAGATGTTACGACTGATCCCGCACAAAACGACAAGCGAAATACCCACGACGAGTGCCAGGCACAGTCCGCTTGGGATAACGATGCACCCGCCATTGAGAAGCGTCACGACACCAAAAGAATCGACAGAAGCAACGTTTGTAACCGCATACCAGATCACGCAAACAACCAACGCGGCAAAAGCGACGAGCATCCCTGCAAAAACGGCTGCCATGCAAAAACCAAGCTTCCTGATATTTTCGCCCGCCTTGGCCATACGCTGAACGCTGTTGGACATACACTCACCCTCATCGACTCTATCGTTATTCGAACAGTTTATCGAACAACGATATGGATTGCATACGGAAAGCCCCGCCAGTGCGCATAGGCCATTCACTAATCAGAAGGGGTGAGCGTGGATTTTGGACACGTATCGAACGAGAGTGGATAATCTCCCACTTTAAGGCCGTCACCGGGCCTAAAACGGGAGATTATCCACTCTCATAGTCATCAAAGCTCGCGAGCTCTTATTCAGCCGCTTCGCGCAAGGCCGACATCGTGGCCGCATATTGCTGTTGCAGCGCATGCATTCTCTCGCGAGCGCCGTCAACGGCATCGGCGCCGCGCAGCGCTTCGGTCACCACGACCGCCGGCTCGTACAGATTATCGAATCCCAGGTTCTGGCTCACGCCCTTGAGCGTGTGCGCTGCCATAAACGCACCTTCGGCGTCTCCTGCCGCCATGGCGGCCTCCAGCTTGTCCATGCTCTCGTCATCCAAAAACTTGAGGGCAAAGCGGGCAAGCATTTCCTCGCCCATCAGCCGAGCGCACGCGTCATCATAATTAGCGCCGATCTTCTCATACGCCTCACGCATGGAAATCATGGATTAAAACTCCTTTGGTCAAACTAAATCGTGGGAAACGCGACAACGTCGGCGGGGCGTGCCAACGTCTCGGCAATACGGTCTCGCACCTCGAGCAAACAGTCGAGCAGCAACGGGTTAAAGGTGCCGCACTTGCCGTCCAGAATCATCTGGATCGCTTCCTCGTGCGGGATGGCGTCTTTGTATACGCGCACGCTCGTCAGCGCATCGTACACGTCAGCCACCGAAACCACCTGTGCGGCAATGGGGATATCGTCGCCCTTAAGGCCGTCGGGATAACCTTTGCCGTCCCAGCGCTCATGATGCCAGCGCGCAATCTGGTACGCATATTCCATAAGCGCATTGCCGGCGTGATGACGACCCAGCTCACGCAGTATGTCGGCGCCGATCGTGGTATGCGTCTTCATAATCTCGAACTCCTCGGGCGTAAGGCGTCCGGGCTTGTTGAGAATCGCATCGTCAATCGACATCTTGCCGATATCGTGCAGCGCCGAAGCCAGGGCGATCGTGGAGCGTTCCTCATTGTCGAGGGAGATCGTGCCGCTACGCTGGACCAGACAGCCAAGCAGCAGCTCGGTCAGCTTCTCGATGTTCGTAACGTGCCTGCCGCTCTCGCCGTTGCGAAGCTCCATGACGCCGGCCATGATGTCGATGAGCATGCGACTGTTCTTGACGCGCTCGTTGTACTGCTGGGACAGCAGGCTCGTCAGGCGGCGCTGTTTGGCGTACAGGCGGATGGTGTTGCTTACGCGGCGGCGCACGACACGGGAGTCAAACGGGCGGTTGATATAGTCCGAGGCGCCCAGCTCGTACGCGCGCAGAACCATATCATCGGAATCTTCGCTCGAAATCATGATGACAGGCAGATTGTCGATGCCCGATCGGCGCGACAGATCGGCTAGCACCTCAAAGCCGCTTATGCCCGGCATGACAATATCCAGCATCACGAGCGACAACTCATCGCCATAGCGGTCGACCATGTCGAGCGCTGTACGACCGTTGTCGGCCTCGAGGATGCAATACTCGTCCTTGAGCATCTCGTTGAGAATGGCTCGGTTCATCTCGGAGTCATCGACAATAAGCACCAAAGGCTTTTCGCTTTGGAAGGCCTCGATGGAATCGGCATCGGTCACGACCGTACCGGCTTTTGCCTTAGCGCGGCCCAATAATTGGACAGCACGGCCAACGCCCTCATCGACCGTCTCGCCATGAATGCGAACGCCACCAACACATGCCGTCAAGCTCACGTACTCATGGCCCGGAACAATCGTGGAACGAACGGCATCGGATACCTGATGTAGGCGACGGGTGAAGTCATCGGAGGGAATATTGGGCATGACGACCACAAACTTGTCGCAGCCATAGCGCACAAGCTCGTCAGTCGAACGAATTCCGCTGCGTATGGCTGTCGCCACAGCACCGAGCGCAAGGTCGCCGGCATGGCGGCCACACGTATCGTTGAAGACCCTAAAATCATCAAGGTCGATCACCGCCACGCCGGCCTTCATGCGGGCGCTACGAAGCTTTTCTTCGTAATATCGGCGATTGCGTACACTCGTCAGCACGTCGGTGTAGACAAGGTCCTCTTCTGCGGCCTCCTGCTCATCGATCGGACGTACCATCAACAAGACGTGAGGCTCGCCCTCGACCTTTAGAGGGCGCAGACGGGCGCGGTACTCAACACCATCGTTGAGCAGTTGCTCCGACACCTCATCGGAGTCTGCCAAGGCCTCAAGACTTGACTGACGCAGGCAAGGACACCGATCACCGGCGAGCAGGCAGTTAGGCTCGCTCTTAATCTGATCGGCCGACAGCAAACGCACCACGGGGTAGGTCTTCGCGACGCGGGCGACCTCGGCGGCAGCCTCCTCGTCGGTTAGATTGACCTCGTGATTATTGAGCATATGGGGGCCCTTTCTATCGTTACGCACGGCAACGGTGCATATCAATTGGTACAAGGGTAGCATCTAACAGCTGAAGGCAAACGCGCGATTATCGTTACATTTTTATGACCTGGCAAACGGCGGTAATGGAGCCGCGGGCGCGCGGTTATGGGCGCATTCGTTAACAATGACGAAACGCTAACAGCCCCTCTCCCCGCAGGTCATCGAGCGTGCTAACGCTCCAAGACATCGCGAACGGCGTTTGCCGCCGTAACGGGGCGATCGCGCAGACCGTTATGCGCGCCCGGGATCGTCACGAGAGGGCAATCGAGATATTCGGCAGCCGCTCGCGTACCAGCCTCGCGGGGCGTGCCAATCGAGAGCTCGCCCAGGAGCACGGCGGCCACCGTTTTTGACGCGCGAACGCTATTCCAATCGGGAAAGCAGGTCATAGTAATCCCGTATTCGTTCGCCATGAAACTGCGGCCGTTGCGCAGGGCATGCTTGGCTTCCGCTTCGGTCGTTCCAGGAGCCTCGGGGTCCAAGTCGCCGAGGGCTCCCAAGAAAAGCCGGAGCGCCCTTGAAACCTTTCCAGCCGCAATCATATCGAGCAAAACCGGAGCTGCGCCCATACCGACGCCTTCGGCCGACACAGCCGGCTCATGCAGAATCGTACGGGCGACGAGATGGGGTTCGGTGCGAAGAAGCTCCAGCGCCACCAACGTACCGGCGCTGTGCGCAAGCACATTTGCCGGAGCGCCAACGTGTTCGATCACGGCCTGCAGGTCGGCGGCCTGTGCGGCAAGATCATAGCTGCCGTCTGCCGCATCGCTGCTGCCACCGCAGCCGCGGCGGTCGTAGGCAATTACGCGGTAGTTGCGGCTGAGCTCACAAGCGATACCGTCGAAAAATGTGCCGTCGACACAAGCGCCGTGCACGCACACCAAGGCAGGAGTATCAGGCGACACATCTGGGCCGGCATATTCGCGACAGGCAATCGTGGTGCCCGCATTCTCGACCGTAAAATCCATGTTGTGCCCCCATCATCAACGCTCATCCGGTTGCACGTCAGTGCGGTTGGATGGACCCGTATTGCCTTACGCCTTGTTAACAGATTAACTTTACCCGACCCGAGGCTTTTCATGGCACGGCATAATGAGCGACGTGAAAAAACGAAACTTGTAAAGCAAGAGCCCGCACCTTGCTTTGGAGCCGATGCTATGCTTAGGCACAATTGTCTTGAGGAGCATATGCCTATGTCTACGTTTTTGAATGCAAGCCCCATCTTTGGGCCCGTTCGCAGCCGTCGCCTTGGTCTCTCGCTCGGCGTCAACATGATGCCGGCCAGCGGCAAAATCTGCACGTTCGACTGCATTTACTGCGAAAACGGCCTCAACGCCGAACGCCCCTGCCATGAGCCGTACAACACGGCTGCCGTGGTACTCGACGCGCTCGAGGCAAAGCTGCGCGAGATGGCAGCCGAGGGCGAGCTCCCCGATGTGATCACCTTCGCAGGCAACGGCGAGCCCACCGCCGCACCGGAGTTTCCGCAGGCCATCGCCGGCGCCGTCGCGCTGCGCGACGAGCTTGCCCCAAACTCCAAGATCGCCGTGCTCTCCAACGGCACGCGCGCCGACCGTCCCGAAGTGCACGACGCGCTCATGATGGTCGACGACAACATTCTTAAGCTCGATACCGTCGACCCGGCGTTTATCCAGCTGCTCGACCAGCCTGTTGGCCCCTACGACGTCGAGCACCAGATCGAAGCGTTCGCGAGCTTTGACGGTCACGTTATTATCCAGACGATCTTTTTGACCGGTGAGTATCAGGGCAAGCCCATCGACAACACCGGCGAGGAGTACGTTGCCCCCTGGCTCGCGGCGCTTGAGCGCATTCGCCCACAAGAAGCAACCATCTACACGGTAGCGCGCGAGACACCGGTCGCCGGCCTTGCCAAGGCAGCACCCGAGGTGCTCGACGCCATTGCCGCGCGCGTGCGCGCCCTCGGCATCCCCTGCCAGGTGAGCTACTAGCGAAACCACGCAGCAGCTAGTGCCCGCCATCCCGCTCCATCAGTTGCGGTGATATAGTTCCTATTTATGCTGTTAAACCGCTTAAATCGGAACTATATCACCGCAACTTTTATGGACGCGTGGGTGGGCTATACTAGCTGCGAATGAAAGGAAGTTAGCCATGTTTGACAATGGACCCGTGCCCGGCCGCAACGACGCCTGCTGGTGCGGCAGCGGCAAAAAATATAAGAAATGCCATAGCGCCTTTGATGAGCGCCTCGAGCGCTTGTGGGAAGAGGGCTGGGAGGTTCTGCCTCGCACGCTCTACAAGACTCCCGCCGATATCGAGGGCATCAAGCGCTCGGCAGCCATCAACGTGGGCGTGCTCGATTATGTGGGCGAGCATATCGCCGCAGGCATGACCACCAACCAGATCGACCAGATGATCTACGACTACACCGTCGAGCACGGTGGCACGCCGGCCGACCTCAACTATGAGGGCTACCCCAAGAGCGTTTGCACCTCGATCAACGACGTGGTCTGTCACGGTATCCCCTGCGATACGGACGTGCTGCACGAGGGCGACATCATCAACGTGGACTGCTCCACGATCCTGGACGGTTACTTTAGCGACTCGAGCCGCATGTTCTGCATCGGCAAAGTCTCTGCCGAGCGCCAGCGTCTGGTCGACGTCACCCGTGCCAGCGTGGAGGCGGGTCTGGCAGCCGTCAAGCCATGGCTACCGCTCTCCGTTATGGCCGAGGCAGTACAAAAGACCGTCGAGGACGCCGGCTTTAGCGTGGTGCGCGAGTACGGCGGACACGGCATTGGCAAGGAGTTTCACGAGGACCCGTTTGTAGGCTTTACCACCGAGGCGCCCGATGTGGACACCATCATGGCTCCGGGCATGGTCTTTACCATCGAGCCCATGGTCAATGCCGGAGCGCCCGACATCAAGATTAGCAAGGGCGACGGCTGGTGCGTGCGCACCAAGGACGGCAGCGATTCGGCCCAGTGCGAGGTACAGCTCGTGGTGACCGAGGATGGTTATGAGCTGCTGAGCTGGTAGCCGTGGATGCGCCGGGCTTTGCGATGGATATGTTAACCATCGCAAAGCCCAGCGTTTTGTTTGAACGTTTTGCCTGATACAACCTGCCAAAATAAACCTGTCCCTTTTTGGCAGGTCGAGCGGAAAGGACTGCTTGTGAACATCCTGGTTTTGCTGCCCGTCAACGACCGCCATCGCGCAATTCTTGAGTCGAGCGCTCCGGGCGAGGACTTTATCTACACGAGTGCCGACGCCGCCACGCGCGAGCAGGTTGCCGATGCCGACGTGATCCTGGGCAACATCGACCCTGACATGCTCACGGCATGCGAGCATCTCCAGCTGTTGCAATTGCAGACCGCCGGCTATGACGACTACCTTGCTGCCGGCACTGTGCCGGCTGACGCCAAGCTGTCTTGCTCGATCGGCGCCTACGGTCAGGCCGTAAGCGAGCACATGTTTGCCATGGTCCTTTCCATGATGAAGCGCCTGCCCGGCTATCACGACTTGCAGCGCGAGCATCGCTGGGAGGATTTGGGGCCGGTTACCTCGCTCAAAAATGCCAACGTGCTGGTGCTGGGCGCAGGCGATATCGGCGGCCACTTTGCCACGCTCTGCCGCAGCATGGGTGCGCACGTCCGCGGCATCAAGCGCCATCCGCTCGTCTATCCCATTGTGTTTGAGGACATGGACGGCATGGATGCCCTGTCCGAGCGCCTAGCCGAGGCCGACATCGTCGCATCCTTTATGCCCAGCACACCCGAGACCCGCGGCCTGGCGAACGCCGAGTTCTTCGCCGCGATGAAACCGGGCGCCTTCTTTGCCAACGGCGGCCGCGGCGATCTTGTGGTCGCCGACGACTTGGTTGCCGCCCTGGAGTCGGGACATCTTGCCGGCGCTGCGGTCGACGTCACCGACCCCGAGCCCCTGCCTGCGACAAGCCCCCTGTGGGATGCACCCAACATGCTCATCACGCCGCACGTCTCAGGTTGGTTCCACCTGGCAGCCACGCTCAACAATGTGGTCGACATTGCCGCGGAGAACCTGCGTCACCTGCAAGCCGGCGAGACCCTGCGTTGTTGGATCGAACACTGATTGTTCCGGCGTTTTGCCAAACGCCGGAACCCCTCGACGCTGCGCCCTTAGGTTCCGCCGTTCTAACGAACGGCGGACCGGCCGACGCTG